>ERZ773014.649-NODE-649-length-23339-cov-2.516363_pt1 | contig 23339 bp, 27 predicted proteins | sample MGYA00580841_ERZ773014 | MGnify/ENA primary metagenome ERZ773014 (study PRJEB29015, sample SAMEA2737989) | human oral metagenome | biome: human oral; feature: human-associated habitat; material: dental | place: China | collected 2067 ...
CTGTCTCAAGCGTATTCCCGGTTATGCGATGAGCGAAGAACGGGACGGCGATTTTTTCGACGTGCACGAAACCCTGCGTCCCGAACTGCTCCCCGATTATATGGAAATCGAATACAAGGGCAACCGCATACCGCTCAGCCGTTTTATGTTTTCGGGCACGGAAGAGGTGGAAATCCTGTGGCGGGAAATTCCGAATATGGAAAAACCGAATCGGGGACTTGCGGACGGGTACACGCGAGTCGACGCGTACGTCATCGATAACGCGGAAGTAAAAAGCTATATCGCACGGCGGGAGCGCGCATACGAATGCGCTCAAGCGCTGCTCGAACGGCTCGGATATGAAACGGACAGAGCGTTTTTCGGATCCGAAGACGGAGAAGCGATCGTATACAAAAAAAAGAATGAAAACGATTGGCATTTTTTAATGCACATGGATCCCGCTTTCGTCGACGGCGCTCCCGACGATGAACGGGATTTCGAACGCTGGCTGAAAGAAAATATGTGCTAAGCGGGGGCGGATCGAACGGCATCTGTTTCGTCGCATCGCCGCTGAAAATCCGCACAATACGGTTGACGATTGCCTTTTTTTTTATTATTTTAAAACTATGGTTAGCGTGGTGCAATTTTCAGAAATTGCATAAAACCCAAACGCTTTTTATATGAGGTATGATAAAAAGCGCCGTCTGAAATATCGCCGTCGCTTTTTATCTCGAGTTTGCGTGGATGTTTGCGGAAGATACGTACACATATCGTTTTGATGAAAATCGAATGAATATGATACAGTATATTTTCGCAAACTCGATTATTGAACATGTGCGCTTGCGCGCACGACTAAAAACTTTTTCGGAAGTTGCAACTTCCTGCAAAAGTTTTTATGGGAGTTAGTATGTCCGCCGAAGAATTCTTTTCGTATGATGACGAATACGATGACGACGATTTTGATGCCGACGACGATTTCGGCAGCGACGACGGAGACGAAGAGCTCGACGAATTCGACGAAGATGCCGATTTTTTCGAAGACGATCCCCTTGAAGAAGAAGACGACATAGACGAACCCTACGACGATTACGAAGAGGAAGACGGGTACGGTGCCGTACGCGACGACGACGAAGAACTTTCGGATGACGACGACTTCGACGATATCGACGACGACGCTTATTGACGCGCCTTTAAAAATCCGATCGGCGAGGGTTTGTTTTTTCGGAAGCTTTCAAAAATTCCGCCTTTCGCCATAGATTTTTATTAATTATTAAATTCTACTCGGCGTCCTGCGTGCCACAGTTTTTCCAAATCGTAAAACTCCCTCGCTTCGCTCGACATCAAGTGCACGACGATATCTCCGAAATCAGTGAGCTGCCAGTCGTCGCCGTCGCTCTGCTTTCTGCGCGTGCGGTAGAGTTCGAGTCCGTTTTCCTTCGCGTAATCGCATGCCTGTTTATATAAACCTTCTTTGTGCGCCGAGCTCGTAACCGTAACGATGACAAAATAATCCGTCCAGCTGTTCAGTTCCGAAACGTCGATAAGCGCGACGTCCTTTCCTTTGCCGTCTTCCATAAGCCGCGCAAGCGCTTTCGCTTTTTCTTCCGTCGTTTTCATATCGATCCTTATATCAATTCGCGGACGGACGCACATAGCGGCCGTCAAAATCTTTTCCTAAAATAATCGTAAAGTCGACGCTCGCAACCGACTCGTTCGCACTGTCGCTCTTCACTTCTTCTTCCTGAATATTCGTGCAACGGATAAAATCGCCGACCATTTTCGCGATTTCCCTGTTACCGATGTGATCGACGATCACCGTCTTTTCGTAATCGTTTCTGTCGGCGTTCTGTGTGCTTAAAATATCGTAGCTCGCGTTTTGAAACAAAATCGCCGTATTGTGCGCAAGCCCCTGCACCGTCGTGCCGTTTTGAATTTCGAGCACATAGATGCGGCTCGTCATCGTATTGCCGGTCGAAATGAGCATATTCGTCGACTGCGCAACTGCCTGCTTGATAAACTCGCCGCCGTTGAGCGGAAAGAGGAGCTGCTTGCCGTCGACCGTGCTCAGCCTTCCCGTCACGTTTTGCTTGATGATGTATTCCGTATTCATCTCCGCAAGCAGCGACATATGCGTCGTAAAGTCTTTCGCATCGAGGTTCGACGAAAAGAGCGGCAAAAATTTATTAATATTTTTTTTAGCGAGTATCATCGATTTGTTTTCGCCCAGCTGCGTAAAATACGCGATCATAATGTTTTGATAGCGCTCGTATACGTCGGCATCCGTTTCTTCGCTCAAGCGGTAACGAAGATAGGTCGAAACTTTATCGCCGTCAAGCGTTACCGCTCCGGACGGCAAAAGCCAGCGCTCCCCGTCGGCGGAAAGAGCATCGACCGGAGCGGAAATAAAAACGCGCAAGCCGCCCATCATATCAGTCAGCGTGATAAAATCGTCAAGCGTTACGATCGAATAAAAGGGTATCGACGTTCCGAGCAGGTTTTCGATTTGCCGGAGATAGGCGGCGATCCCCTTTTCGCGATAGATCACCGCGATGCCGTCGGTGCGCCCCTGCGTGCCTTCGACGCCTTCGAGCACGCGGTAGATACCGCCGACGTTGTACGGGATATTGACGACGGCCGCTTTTTTGGAAACCGGATAATAGATGACGACTTCCGTCATAAGCGCATTTCCCTCTCCGTCGTCGAGCACGTAAAGCGTTCGGATCACTTGATCGTTTTCGAGGCTTTTACCGACCGTATCGGTGCGCAGCGACAGCGCGACAAAAACGGAAACGCCGGCAATGATGCCGAATATGAGAATTAAAAACAGTATGCCTTTTTGTTCGTCACGGATATGCATATAGTTTCCTTAACAATTTAACGAGCGCAAAAGTTTTTCCGACTCGGGCGCGACGGCGCATCCCTTTTTTTTCAAATATGCAATCCCGTCGACGAGCACTTTTTTTACGAGCTCGTCGAGCGAAAGATTTTCGAGCGAAGCCGCATACGCTTTCGTCATCTGCGGACGAGCAGGTTCGATTTTATCGGCAGCGTAGACGATCTTCGAAAGCGCACTCATACCCGCTTTTCCGAACGTGTGTACGGCGACCGCTTCCAGTATTTCGGTATCCCTTACACCGAAATCCCGGCTGAGCATACGGGAAGCCGCCCGCCCGTGCAGCAGCGAAGGCTTTTGCGCTTCAAGCGGCGAAATCGCATCCCCGTCTTCCGACGCAAGCTCCGCAATTTTTTCATCGCTCATGTCTTTACACATATCGTGCGCGATGCCCGCAAGATAGCCGCGCGAAGCGTCCAAGCCGTATTTTTTGCAAAGCCGGGAAGCGGTTTCCGCGACGCGCACAGAATGTTCGTAGCGCTCTTTTGTTAAAACCGCTCTCGCATGGTTTTCGACTCGTTCGATGAGCGCGGCCGAATCGTTAAAATCTTCCGTATCCATAGAGCCGTTTCCGTATAATATATCGAAAAACGCTGTCGGGAACAAGGTAACGCCAGCTTTTTCCCGAACCGATGCGAGAACGGATTTCGGTCGAAGAAAGCGTGAGCGGAGGATTGCCGAGAAACCTGTGCGGAAACGGAAAATCGATGTCCGCCCCTTCCCCGTCAAAGCCTCCGGTATAGTTTCCCGCAGGCGTGTTTTGAAACGCTTTTAGGGCATCCCCGCCCTCTCCGTTTCGCCTCCGCGCGATGAGGATATCGGCCATGGATGCGACGTCCGATGCGCGGTACCACTTTTCGAATTCGCGCGCGTTTTCTTCTCCGATAATGAGCGCGGGCTTTTCTTCGAGCGAAGCGCCGAATTTTTTAATAATATACTGCAGCGTGTCGAAGGTGTACGAAACCCCGCCGCGCTCGATTTCGCACGATTCGGCGGCAAAGTACGGCGAATCTTTGCAAAACGCTTTTACCATGCCGAGCCGGTCTTTTGCCGGCGCGGAGGACGTAAAGTGCTTGTGCGGCGGGATAAAAGTCGGAACGAGGAGCACTTTGTCGAAGCCGTGCTCTTTTACGGCGATTTCGGCAAGCATGGCGTGTCCGATGTGGAGCGGATTGAACGCGCCGCCGAACAAAGCGATTTTCATGAGCGCTCCGCCCCCGGATACTGAGCTTCCATGCTTTCATCGACGGATCTCGTCGAAAGAAAAGACGATGCTCCGCTTCCGCTCGACGTCCCTTCCTCATGCACCTCGCTCCCCCCTCCCGACGCGGCGTCGACCATATCGATGATCTGCAATTTCGCGCTCCGCATATTCATATTCGCAGTAACGGAAATCGCGATAACCGGCGTATCCTTTTCCGCTTCGCGGATCGATTTAATAATTTTTTGCGCGTGCTCGGCAGCTCCTTCGACATCGATTTTATTGCACAGCACCATCTTCGGTTTTGCCGCGAGTTCGGGCGAATACGATGCGAGTTCTTTTTTCAGCGTATCATAAGCGGTCGCACAGCTTTCGTCGGAACAGTCGATCATGTAGATGAGGCAGGCCGTGCGCGAAATGTGTTTTAAAAATTTGAAACCCAATCCGGCGCCTTCGGACGCGCCTTCGATGATTCCCGGTATATCGGCGATGATGATATCGCGCTCTCCGTCGACGCGGAGCACTCCCAAGTTGGGGATTTTCGTCGTAAAGGGATAGGGCGCGATTTTCGGACGCGCGTTCGTAAACGCATTTAAAAGCGACGATTTTCCGGCATTCGGAAACCCGACGAGCCCCGCGTCGGCTATGATCGAAAGCTCGAGGCGGAGCTTCCTCACTTCTCCGGGAGTACCCGGATGCGCGTAACGCGGCGCCTGATTCGTCGACGACTTGAAATGAACATTGCCCCAGCCGCCCTTACCGCCCGTTAAAAAAACGAAGCGCTCGTTTTCATCTTCGTCGGTAAAATCGTGAATGAGTTCGTCCGTTTCGGCGTCCCGTATCGTCGTGCCGGGCGGAACGGCGATAACGACATCTTCTCCGTCTTTGCCGTATTTGTTCCAGCCCGAACCGTCGCCGCCGTTTTTCGCTTTAAAGACGACTTGATTGCGGAGCTTTGCGAGCGTGCGCATATTGCGCTTAACGCAAAACACGACGTCTCCGCCCTTGCCGCCGTCACCGCCGTTCGGCCCCCCTCGCGGAATATATTTTTCCCTGCGGAACGCAATGCAGCCGTTGCCGCCTTTTCCCGAACGGACTTCGATCACCGCTTCATCTGCAAACTGTGCCATATTTTTCTCTACGTGCTTTCAATTCGATTAAACGAAAATACCCGGCGCAGGCTGTGCTGAACCGGGTATCGTCATAGTGTCAAACAAAATTTTACGCGTTTACGGGAGCAACGGAAATATATTTTCTGTTCATCCGTTCGTGGTAGACGACTTTGCCGTCAGCCGTCGCATATAGGCTGTCATCGCCCGCACGCTTTACATTGCTGCCCGGAAAAAATTTCGTCCCGCGCTGTTTGACAAGTATGGAACCGGCCGTAACCGCTTCTCCGCCGTATCGCTTTACGCCTAAATTTTTCGGATTGGAATCGCGTCCGTTTTTGGCGCCGCTGCCGCCTCTCGATCTTCCCATAGTATACCTCGTTTAATCAGTTTGTATCTTCAATTCTACGTTGCGCGGATATTCCCGCACAAGGGAAGCGAGTCCCGCTTCCAAAAATCGTCCGGCATATACGAGCGCGCATCGGGATTCCTCAGGCGCGTTTTCCGCGCTTACGTCGAAATCCAATGCTCCGCGCTCCTTGGCGTCCGCTCGGACAAAAACGCCTTCCGTCTCCGAGAGCGCTTGCATCGTCGTCCGAAGCAAAACCGTAACGGCGCTGCAGACGATATCGTTTCCCTTTTCGGCAAAACGCGCGTGCCCCTGCGCCCTGCACGATGCGAGCGCTCCGTCTTTTCCGCGCGCGAGCGATACGGAAATCATTACGCGCCGATAATCTCCGTTACGGTAACTTTCGTATAAGTTTGTCGGTGCCCGATGAGCCTGTGGTAATCCTTTTTCGCTTTGTATTTGAACACGAGCACTTTTTTATCGCGGAACGTTTCCCCGACTTCGATTTTCACTTTCGCGCCCGCGACATAGGGAGCGCCGACACTGATTTTGTCGCCGTCGCTTACGAGCAAAACGGAATCGACTTCGACCGTCGCGCCTTTTTCTTCGTTCAATTTATCGACCGTTAAAACGGCGCCCTTTTCGGCTTTATACTGTTTGCCCTTATATTCGATAAGTGCGTACATGGCAACACTCCTGATTATTAAAATAATGCGCATAAAACGGCCGCAATGAAACGGGGAATTATGCAAAACCGCTTTACGTTACGCGTATCGATTATTGTATCGGAAAATAGGCAGATTAGTCAAGATGCCGATAAAACGCGCGGTAGCCATAGGCGCCGCTGTCTGTCAAAGTGCGGCGCGCGCCTATCACGCTCCCCGCGCCAGCAAGCTACAACACAATTGAGTCGCGCAGAGAAAGACATCCGAGAAACGGGGCTGTCTCAAAAGGCAACTTTAAAATGAAACTGCCCGAAAACCGAAGTTTTTGGACAGTCCATCCTATCAGTTACCTCTAGAAACTGCAGTTTTTAAAGGTAACTTTGAAATTGCGATTAAAACTTATACGTTCCCGTCGTAATCGTTCCGCCGTTCGAATACACGTCGAAGTTTACGCTGCGCTTGGCGTTGCCGAGCTCCGCATAGAACTCTTCGATCGTGCTTATCGATTTGCCGTTGACGGCGGTGATCACGTCTCCGTTTTGCAGGCGGAGGGAAGCCGCAGGCGATTTTTCGAGCACGCTTGTAACGGCCACCCCCTGTATTCGATTGTTGTCGAGCTTCAGATCTTTGCGCGTTTTGTCGGTGAGCGGCACGGCGATAAAGCCCGGCCAGAGTTTACTGTTGTCGCCCGACACGTTTTCGCTTCGCGCTTCGATTTTTACGGAAAGCTTTACCGTCCGCTTGCCGCGCAGCACTTCGAAAGTCACCGTAGAACCGGCTTTTAAATTTCCGACATCGCGCACGAGCTGATTGACGCTTTTGACGCTTTTTCCGTTCAGAGAGACGATATAATCTCCGGGCTGAATGCCGCCCTTTTGCGCAGGCGAATCGCGGAAAATCTGAGAGGCGAACGCACCTTCTTTATCCGCCACTCCGAGCGCCGTTTTATATTCTGCTGAAATGTCGACGAGCGAAACGCCGAGCCAGCCGTATGCCAATTTGCCGTTCGAAATAAAATCGTCGATCGCACCTTTGATATTGTTGATCGGAATCGCAAAACCGAGTCCCTGAGAGCCGCCCGATTGAGATGCGATCCACGTGTTGATACCGATCACTTCCCCGTAGATATTGATAAGCGGGCCGCCCGAATTTCCCTGGTTGATCGCGGCGTCGGTTTGAATAAAGTCGCTGATGTTGCCGATATCGCTGCCGCTTCTGCCGGTCGCGCTGATGATGCCCTGCGTCACCGACTGATTGTAGCCGAGCGGAGCTCCCATCGCAAAGCAGAGATCGCCCGTATGCACCGCGTCCGAATCTCCGAGAGAGGCGACGGGGATTGATCGGTCGTTCGATTCGAACGAAACGAGGGCGACGTCCATGCGGGAATCCGCGCCGACGAGTTTGCCGTCGAACTGCCGTCCGTCGTTGAGCTTTACGGAAATCTTCGTCGCTTCGCCCGCAACGTGATTGTTCGTAAGCACGTAGAGCGTATTTCCCGTGCGGCGCACGATGACGCCCGAACCGAGCCCCTGCTGTTCATACTGTCTCTCTCTTCCGCCGCCCTGATTCGGCATGCCGAAAAAAAAGAACGGCAGATCACCGAGCGGATTCGACTGCACCGTCTTCGTTTCCGTTACGTCGATTTCCACGACGGAAGGAAGCAGCGTGTCGCTGATCGAGCGGAACGCATCCTGCATCGCTTGAATCATCTTTAAAGAATCGGCGGGGATCGGAGATGCCGTCCGCGTTTCCGCAAAAGCCGTGTCCGCGCTCCCGTGTACCGCTGTCTTTCCGCACGAAAGTGAAATCACGCCGAATGCCAAAACGGCCGCACACGAAATGCCGATTATCCTCTTTGTCCATGTTTTCATAATCAAAACCTCCGGAGCGATGCCGCACGCAATTGCCGCAGTCCGCTCTTTTATTGATATGAATGCCGAAAGCATTTTATTATAAAACACTTTCATCCCGACATCCATACTATTAAAATAATACATATCGAAGAACAAGTGTTACAAAAAAGCGCGGCGATTTTAATAAAATTCTGTTAGTTAAAAAAATTGTTATCCGGCATAATCGAGTGCGGTAAGTATTTCCGTACGGTCTTTAAAAACCGCGACGGTGTGTTCTTCGTGCGCGGACGCTTTGCCGTCGGCAGTCAGCACCGTCCAGCCGTTGTCCGCCGTCACGACGTCCGCCGTTCCGAGATTGATCATCGGCTCGATCGCGAGCACCATACCCGCCTGAATGCGCGGATTCGGCCCCGAGGGGCAGTTCGGGATCGACGGATCTTCGTGCACGTCGAGACCGACGCCGTGACCGCAGTATTCGTAGACGACGCCGTAGTTGTGACTTACGGCGATATCGTTGACCGCCTTCGAAATATCGTGGATCCTGTTTCCGACGACGCAAGCCGCAATCCCCGCGGCAAGACATTCCCTCGTTACGTCGTCGAGCGCTTTCCATTCGGGACGGACGTTTCCGACCTGCACCGTGTGCGTCGAATCGCTGATAAAACCGTCCAAATCGATTCCCGCATCGATCGACACCAAATCCCCGTCATGGATTATCTTTTTCGATGACGGAACGCCGTGTATGACTTCTTCGTTGACGCTGACGCATACGGCTCCGGGAAAGTTTTCGCGGTACCACGCGGGCTTACCGTGATGGGAAAGCATAAAATGCTTGCACATATCGTCGATATCCTTCGTCGACATACCCGCTTTTACGCGCGGGAGGATTTCGTTGAACATATCCGCAAGCAGGTGGCAGGATTTTCTGATGCCTGCGATTTCATCGTCGTTCTTTAACCGTATCATAAACGCCTCGCGTATCCTTTTTTATTAATTTTTCACTCTCTTCGAAGCAGATGTCGGCCGTGTGCCGGTCTCCAAGCCTGAGATAAGCCGCGGCCATTTTTTTCAAAAAAAACGAATCGTCGGCCGCCGAAAACCCGAGGTCGAGGGCACGCTCCCACGCGTCGAGGGCGAGTTCGTCGCCGACGTTTCCTTCGATATTGCTTTTTAAAATATGGAGCGCAAACGAAATCACTTCCGGAAAAAAGAGCCTGAAATAATCGCTCTTGTATTCCATTTTAATAATCCGCTCGAGCAGCAAAAACGCATCGTAAAACTCTCCGCGCACCGTAAGCTCTTCGGCAAGGATGTAGCCGTAATCCATAAAGTCTTCGCGCGAAAACCATCTTGCAAGATTAAAGCTCGGACGAGAGGCCGTCATGCGTTTGAATTCCGAAACGGCTTCGTCTTCGCGGTGATGCATCAAATCCCAAAATATCAGCTTTGCCTTGCTTTCGTCGTCGCTGCGTTCGGAAAGCCACGCGTGATAATCGAAGGAGCTTGTGCGAGCTTTCCGTATATGATAGCGGCTGAAAAAAGAATTGTCAAATATGGAACGCTGGCGTGCATCGGAGAGAATGTCGTAAGCCTGCACGAGGCGCCGGAAAAGGGCGGTCGTATCGATGCCGTTTTTTTTTGCCGTGTCGGGATGATACTCTTTCGCTTTTTGTCTGAACGCGCGTTTGATTTCCGACGCCGATGCATCGTGCGCTACGCCGAGGATTTCATAGCAGTTTTCCAAGCGGCCGTACCCTTATGCGATTTTAAATAATTGCTCTATGTCTTTTTGCTTAACGACGATGACGGAACAGTTCGCGGCGGCGATCGTTTGACTTTCGTCGAGCGAAACGACATCGCCTCTCATCGCGCCCGAAGGCGAATACGATACGTCTCGTATTTTTCCGCCGAGAAGGATAAAATCCGCATTGTAATCGTCGGCGGCTTTGACGATCTCTGTCCACACAGCCCCGTTGAGCAGTTCCGTTTCGGCGGTAACGCCTTTCGATTTTGCCAAATCTCCGGTATAAGCGAGATATTTTTTTCCGTCGGCGATGAGATTTTCTTCGTAGAGTTTCCGCTCGTCGCTTGCAAAAAATTTCGACAGCGTCAGACGCTTGATCGTCGCGGTATCGACGACGTATATAAATTTCAGATCGAGGTGATAGGTCTTTGCCATAATGATGCCGTACATCGCAGCGTGGATCGAAGCTTCGGATCCGTTGACGGCGACAAGAATACGGCGAAAAAGAGGTTTACTCATTCCTATCTCCTATCGTTTATTGCGGTTTTTCAGCGCTTTGAGCGTAAAGATATTTTCACGATCACGCTCTTCCAGTACGCTTTCGATATATTTTTTCGTTTCGCTCGTCTGCGGGATGATCATCTTGTCGAGTGCGTTGACCCGCCGCTGCGTTTTTTTCACTTCGCCCGCAAGCCGCCACACGATCGTGCGGATCGACGCCATTTTCGTCAAAAGCGCGAGCAGCCGAAAAAAGAGATCCATCGCTTTATCGCTGTCGGATGAAGTGCCCATAAACGAATAAAACAATTCCTTTTTCGGCAGTTCGACGTCGAGCGATTTGAACGACATGCCGCCGAGCGTTTCCTGCTTTTCGTGTATGACAAAATCGTAATGCACGCCGTGCGATATGCGCTCGACTTGATCGCTTCCCATGCTCGCAAGCATTTTCCGAAACGCGGGATACGCTTCGTCGATCACTTTGTCGATGTCGTGCTCGAGGAGCTTGACGTTTTCGACCATGTGCATGAGTTCCATGACGAGGATTTCGCGTTTTTGCTCCAAGAGGTCGTAGCCGTTTTTGGACACGGCGAGCTGCTCTTTCATGGCGAGGAGGTTCGACTTTGTCGGCGCAATATTCAATTTTGCCATACGCTAGTTCCGTTCCGCATCCCCGCTTTCGTCTTCGCTTTTCGGCATATACTTTTCGATATATTCCGGTTTGATGCGGTAGAGCTCTTCACGCGGCAGCGTCGCCAAAATCTTCCAGCCCAAATCGAGCGTCTCTTCTATCGTACGATTTTCGTATTCGCCCTGCATCAAAAATTCGTTTTCGAATTTATCGCCGAACTTGAGGTACTCGCGATCGAGCGGAGAAAGCGCTTCGTCGCCGATAATCGCCGCGAGGTTCCGCACCGACTTCACTTTCGAATACGAAGCGAAAAGCTGGCTCGAAACGTTCGCGTGATCTTCCCTCGTCATCACCCTTCCGTCTTTTGCAACGCCGATGCCGTCTTTCATGAGGCGCGAAAGACTCGGAAGCCCCGCGACCGGCGGGTACAAGCCTTTTTGCGAAAGCTCTCTGTCGAGAACGATCTGCCCTTCGGTGATATAGCCGGTCAAGTCGGGAATAGGATGCGATATGTCGTCGTTCGGCATCGTCAAAATCGGAATCTGCGTGATCGAACCGGACGATCCTTTGATGCGGCCCGCGCGTTCGTAGAGTTCGGCGAGGTCGGAATAGAGATAACCCGGATAGCCTTTGCGGCCGGGCACTTCGCCTCTGGTCGTGGAGATTTCACGGAGCGCTTCGCAGTAATTCGTCATATCGGTGAGCACGACGAGAACGTGCATGCCTTTTTTGAACGCGAGGTATTCCGCCGCCGTAAGCGCACACCTCGGCGTGATGATGCGTTCGATGGACGGAGCGTCGGCGAGCGACTGAAACATGACGACTTTCGAAAGGACACCCGATTCTTCAAACGTGTCGGTAAAAAAGCGCGCGATGTCGTATTTGATCCCCATGCCGGCAAAGACCATGACGAACTGTTCGTCGCTCGAGCGGAGCTTTGCCTGACGGATGATCTGCGCGGCGAGTTTATTGTGGGGCAAACCGTTGCCGCTGAAAATCGGAAGCTTTTGTCCGCGCACGAGCGAGTTCATACCGTCGATCGCCGAAATGCCCGTTTGAATAAAATCGCGCGGATAGATGCGCGCATAGGGATTGATCGGGTTTCCGTTTATATTGACGAGTTCGGACGATACGATGGGCGGGTATCCGTCGATCGGCTCGCCGAGTCCGTTGAAAATGCGTCCGAGCAGGCCTTCGCCGACGCGGAGTTCGAGCGGCGTGTCGAGAAATTCGTAGGTCGTCGCATCGAGGTCGAGCCCCGTCGTATTGCCGAAAATCTGGACGACCGCCGCGTCTTCGGAAAGATCCATGACGCGCCCCGTACGTTTATTTCCGTTTCTGTCGCGCACGCACACCGTTTCGAGGTAAAAAACATTTTCGGTCCGGCGCACGATGACGATCGGGCCGTCGACCGACGTAAATCCGCGGTATTCTATTCCTTTCATACGCTGCCTGTCCTTCGGTAGAGCCGTCTCAATTCGTCGAGCTGATTTTCAAGGTGCACTTTTACGTCCTGAATTTTATCGGCTTCGTCGTTCGTGTACTTCGACTTGATACGCATGATCTCTTCGCGCACCGGAAGGCCTGTCAATTTGACAAGCGGCGCGCCGCTTTTTATGAGCGCAAGCGCCGACGAATAATAATCCATGATGAGCACGAGGATCGCGATCTGTTTTTTCGAAACGCAATACGCGTCGATTTCGTCGAATTGATCCTGCTGCAAAAATCCGTTTTTAATCATTTCGGCGACCGAAAGCACGAGGCGGTCGGCGTCGGGAAGCGCGTCGGGACCGATGAGGCGCACGATCTGTTGGAGATGCTGTTCCCGCTTTAAGAGGTCGAGCGCTCCGGTGCGCACCGACGACCACTCGGGATTGTGGCGTTCCCACCAGCCCTTCACTTCGTCCGCGTATTCGGAATACGAATCAATCCAGCCGATAGCCGGATAATGGCGCGCGTTCGCCAAGTCCCGGTCGAGCGCCCAAAAGCAACGGATAAACCGCTTGGTGTGCTGCGTGACGGGCTCCGAAAAATCGCCGCCGGGAGGGGAAACCGCGCCGATAACGGAAACCGACCCTTCCCGACCGCACAGCGAATTGATGCGTCCCGCCCGCTCGTAAAAGCTTGCAAGGCGCGTCGGAAGATAGGCGGGAAAGCCTTCTTCTGCAGGCATCTCTTCCATGCGTCCCGAAAGTTCGCGGAGCGCTTCCGCCCAGCGGCTCGTCGAATCCGCCATAATCGCGACGGCCATACCCATATCGCGGTAGTATTCGGCGAGCGTGATGCCCGAATAGAGGGAAACTTCGCGCGCAGCGACGGGCATATTCGACGTATTTGCGATGAGGATCGTGCGCTCCATAATGGAGCGTCCCGTTCGCGGATCGACGATTTCGGGGAATTCGGTAAGAACGTCTGTCATTTCGTTGCCGCGCTCTCCGCAGCCGATGTAGACGATGAGGTCGGCATCGCACCACTTTGCAATCGCGTGTTGCGTCATCGTTTTGCCCGTACCGAAGCCGCCGGGGATCGCCGCGGTTCCGCCCTTCGACAGCGGAAAAAACACGTCGATAACGCGGAGCCCCGTAACGAGGGGCTGGGATACCGTAAGCTTATCGGTATAGGGACGCGGAGTGCGCACCGGCCAATACTGCGAAAGCTTTATCTCTTCGTCCAATTCCGTCGTCGCGATAACGTCGTCGACGGTGCAATCGCAACTTCCTTTAAATGTTTTAAGGGAGCGCCCGCGGATATAGGGCGGCACCATGACCGTATGCAAAACGGACGGCGTTTCCCGAACCGTACCGAGCGGAACGCCCGGCGCTATCGGAGAGCCTTCGGCAATCTCTTTTCCGTCGGACGTTTTTCCGGCATCGAAGTGCCATATTTTTTTCGTGTCGAGCGGTTCGGTACGCTGTCCCGGAAGCAAAAACGCGCCTCCGTCTTCGTACATCGATTCGAGCGGACGCTGGATGCCGTCGTAAATCGTGCCGACAAGACCGGGGCCGAGCCTGAGCGACAGCGGGCGTCCGTAGCTTACGATCTTTTCGCCGACGTGCATACCGGTATCGTCTTCGTAAACCTGAACGGTCGCTTTGCCTTTATTTTGTCTGATGATTTCGCCGATGAGCTTTTTTTCGCCGACATCGACGACATCGTATAATCCGCATTCGTCGAGCCCTTCGGCAAAAACGATGGGGCCGGAAATGCGCGTAATTTTCCCTTCAACTGTCATGAATTAAACCTCCCGCCGAACAGAGCTTTGGCGAGTTCCGCGCGGTGTTCCGTTTCAAGTTCGCCGACAATCTGCGAAAGCGTCAGGCGGCAGCGGATCATCGTATCTTCCGTTTCGAGGATGATGCCCTCTTTAAATGTCAAACCGGCAATCCCTTCGTCGCCGCTCTTTTCGTATGCGACCGACGAGCAGGATGCAAGCGGCACGCCTTCTTTTTTCAAAGCCGCTTCGGCACGTGCGGCGTCGAAGCCGAACACAAGCGCGTTCACTTTTCGAGAAGCGACAACCGCTTTATACGCGTTCCACCGGCGTACGGCGAGCGCGATACGCTTTTCGCCGCCCAAAGATTCAAGATACGAATCGATCGCTTTAATAATCGCGCTTTCCATAAACGAAACGAGAAAACGCTCTTTTTCAAGCGGGACGACGGCGTCTCTGTCGGCTTGGTAGCTTTCCGTCTTTTTTTGATATTCGGCCTTTTTTTCTTCGGTAAATTTTTCGATGCGGCGCGCCACATCCGCGACGAGCGCTTTTCCGTCGCTGTCGGCCTTTGCCAAAATGCGTTCCGCTTTTTTCCGTGCGTCCGTTTCGATTTCTTTGTCGAGAACTTCGGTCGAGCGTAATTCTTCCATAACGATAATCCTTTAAATTTTTACGCCGATTGCTTCCCCGATCGCTTCGGTAAGCGTTTTGCGCCCGCTCAAATGGCCTTCGAGCCCGGGTATCTCCACGATAAGCGGATAGTCCGCCGTCTTTTGCCATTCGAGCTCTTCGTCTTCGATATACGAAGCGGCGCTTTCCGTGAGAATGAGGACGCGGGGAATTTTTTCAACGGGAACGGATACGGGACCGCCCCTGCCGGTAACGCGGTTAAACGATTCCAGCACTTCCTGCCGCGTTTCGGCTATTGCGCCGTCGACGCCGACAAGTCGGAATGCGAGAACCATTTCGCGTTCACCGATCACAAAATAATTCAAATCGATGATCCTCGATCAGTTAATGATAAGGAATCCGATCAAAAAGCCCCAGAGGCAAATACCTTCGGCAAGACCGACGAAAGGAAGCGCTTTTCCCGAAAGGTTCGCGTTTTCGCTCATCGCGCCCATAGCCGCCGCTCCGATTTTGCCGACGGCCATACCGCCGCCGATGCACGCGATGCCGACCGCAAGAGCCGCAGCGATGTAGCGGATGCCGCCGCTTACGGACGCTTTCGCTTCCACTACGGGAGCGCTCTGCCCTTCATTTGAAGACTGCGCAAAAAGCGCGCCGACCGAAAAAATTGCCGAAAGAACGGCAACCGCGATAAGTTTTTTATACATAGAAACTCCCGTTTTCGGACATTATCAGCATCCGAAAAAGTTTTTTGATCCTGCGCACTCTTCGAAGCGCGGAGCTGTACTCCGACGTTCCGGCAAGCGCACGCTCTATATTCGAGTCTGCAACGCAAACTCACGAGGCAGCCTATTGCACGGCGCCCTGTTTATACGTAAAGCAAAACGGCGAAAATTCGACACCCGTTTCATTGAAAAACTTCGAAAAGAATTCGTAGTATTGCAGACGCACGACTTGGATCGCGACGATCATGCCTTCGAGCACGATGACGAGTGCGTTTCCGAGCACCGTTACGATGATACCGCCCGGAGAGCCGATCATGCCGGCGAGCATCGAAATGACGAATGCGAGCACCGCATGCGCGAGCGCAAACGCGCCGACACGCAAAAAGCTCACCGAATTCGAAAGATAGGTCGAAATCACTTCGATGAGTTCGACGACGCCCGAAATGACGAGCGCGCCGATGCCGTTTTCGGCGATGGGACGCTCTCCGTCGACGAGGCGCTCAAAGGGCTCCCCGAACGCGGCGAAAAACATAAGCACGCCGATCACGATAAAGTCGAAGCGCGACGCCGTTTGATGGAAAAACAAAACGCGCACGACGAGCGCGACGATGTACCAAAAAAAGCACGCGCCGGCAAGTCCCGTCTTTCCGAAAAGCGCGCGGCCGGGTTTTTTCACGATGAATTTATTCGTAATATTGATTATCAAACCGATCGTATTGATGAGAAAGCCGACGGCGATCGCGACGCCGAACATCGCAAACATCGCCGACGTATCGGTTCCCGACGGCATGAGCTTTACGATGGGCGCGTGCGGCTTTCCGAACAATCCCGTCACCCAATACGCAAAAGGCTCGAGCAGCGTTTCATTCGTAAAAAACTCTCCCGTCAAAAGTCCCATGATCATACTGCTCGCTCCGACTGCGATAAAGACGGGCGCGGATCTGTTGTACGTGCCGATGCGTAAAATCCGTTTTTCGAGCAAAATGCCGAGCACGAAGATAACGAAGCCCTGTCCGAAATCTCCGAACATAATGCCGAACAAAAGCGTAAAAAAGAGCGCGACGAAGGGCGTCGGATCGATCGTACCGTAAACGGGGGCGCCGTAGCTGAAAAGCATGCGCTCGAAGCCTTTGACGAATTTCCGGTGATGCACTTCGACCGGCACCTGCTCTTTTCCGTTTATAACCGACGGCACTTCGGACGGCAGATATTCGCGAATCGCGATCCGCCCCTCCGTGAGCTGGTCGAGCTCTTTCATCATCGCGTCGCTGTCCCTGGCTGAAATCCAGCCGGTCAATCGGTATACGAGCTCCGTCGACTGCAGCTTCGATTCGACGTCCTGAATCTGCATACCGATCGAAAACGAGCCGAGGAGCGCGAGCAGTTTTTCGCGGTGCGTTTCGGCGAAATTGCTGCGCTCTTTTTCCATTTCGGCAACTTTTTGCGCAGCGACGCTTTTTTCGTTTTTGAGACCGGCAAGCACATCGTCGGGGATCCCTTTAAAATCCTGGGGAATTTCCATATTGACGAAATTGAATTTTTTCAATTCCGTGTCGAGCGCAAAGCGCCCCTTTTTCGAAGACGCCGCGAGGATGCGAGAATTGTCGTTGCCGAGCGGAATGACGACAGCCCGCTCCCCGACCGCATCTTTGAGCGCTTCGAACAGCGTCGGATCGATTTTTCCGATCCTCAGCGAAAGAAACGAAAGATGTTCGAGCTCCGAATACGACGCTTTCAAATTCGAAAACGCGAGCGCTTCTTTGTACGCGTCGTCGACACGCTTGGCTTCTTCGATGCTTCCGGTAACGCGCCGCTTCAAATCGTCGACGGAGGCGAGCAGTTTTGCAGCGTCGTCCCTGTCCGCGTCGGAAGGTGCGCTGCACGATCGTCCGTCGTCCGTTCTGTCGGGGACGGCGAGAAAGATGCGGGCGCGCTGGAGATTGTCGAAAAATTCTTTATCCGCGTTTTTAAAACTTTCGGAAGAGGCGGCGTCTCCTCCCTGCAGCTTTGTCTGAAACTGAAAGTTACCCTTTTTGCCGAGATATTCGATCACTTTCGAAATATCCTGTCGGAGCGTCATAAGCTCTATGAGCCTCATTTCAGTCGTTCGTGCCATATTTCACCTTCTCGCTTTTTTCTGCAAAATTATGAGCGGACTTTCGCCGCGACACCCGCAATCTTCATCGCTTCTTCCGCACCGACATTGAGGCGGATGCTTTCAGCCGCTGTCCGTATAATGTCGCATTCGTGCTGCTTTATCTTAAACCACGAAATAAGCACGACATCGGTCAGCGGATACCGATGGAAGAGCCGCTCGGCGCGGCGGTTTATGTCGGCTTTGCACGCGTCTTCCATCCAGCGCGGATCGAGCTTCCACACCGCCCCCTCTTCGTGAGGATTGAGCAGCGGCGCATACTGCCAGTCCTTCCAATCGGCGTAGGTGTCGACCGCTTTGTCGAGGATCGCGATCGCGGGACCTGCAATCGGATCGGACGATTCGCGTCCGTCGTTCGCATACGCAAGGTGCGTCAATATCTCGTCCTTTTTCATATCGTAGTACACTTTCAAACGGAGCGCCCACACGATGTTTTGCATAACATAGTAATGCGTAAAAAAATCGACGACGGGCTTTTTAATTTCCCCGCGCACTTCGTTTACGCACCGCCACATGAGCTTGACGTATTGACTGTCGAGCTTTGCATTGACGACGTGCTGTTCGTGAATATCGGGCACCGAATCGTACCACGCAAACGGCGTTCCCTTCGTGATCGAAGCGATATCCGGCCACGCTTTATAATCGAGCACGCCGTATGAGCCGAGTGCACAAAGGTGCGGCATCTTTTCTTCTTTTAAGCACAGCGCCGCGCTTATCGTCTTTAAATTTTCGACGACGTAAAAGTACAGGAGTTCGGTGAGGATGGCATGAGGTTTGTCGTACATTTCAACGAGCGAAATGTACTGCGCCAAAAAGCGGTCTTCCGCTTCCTCTTCCAATTTTTGACCGAGCAGCGTCTGCGGGATGAGCGGCACTTCCGTACCGAACACGAGCGTCCACAATTCGGGAAGCGTCTTTACGGCAAACAGAGCCGAAGCCCGCTCGCCGACAAAAGCCTTTCGGAGCATCCCCGCAGCTTTGGCGTTTACATAAGATGCAGCACCGGAGTATTCCATACGCGCGCCCGTCAATGCACGGCAAGCAGCGTATCGAGCAGCTTGTAAAAAGCTTCGGTATCCTGTGTCGTATTTTGAATTTCGGATCGATATGCGGCGATCTCCTGCGCGTGTTTTTCGTCGATAGCTTTCGTGCTCGCGGCATAATCGCTTTCGAATTTTGCCAAGATTTCGTCGTGTTGTTTTTTATAATCGTTTTCCGCTTCGGAGCGGTAGGCGGAAATGCGCTTATCGGCTTCCGTCTGCGCGTCGGACGTCATGCCCGATGCGCGCCGCTCCACTTCGAGCAGATGATTGATGACATTGACTTCACTTTCCGCCATAGACTACCCCTGTAACGACATTTCAAAATTACATACGGCGTCGAATATTTCCTGCGGCGTCTTTTTTTCCATAATTGTTTTTAAAAAATCGGGCGCTTGTAAAAGGTTCGCGACATCTTTCATTGTCTGAAGGTGCGATTCCGTATCGCCCTGAGCAAAGAGCATCATGATGATAAAGTTTACGGGGCTGCCGTCGAGGGAATCGTATTCGACTCCGCTGCGGCTTAAGCCCAGAGCGATCGCCGTACCGCGCACCGAAGCGCACTGCGCGTGAGGAACGGCAATGCCGGGGATGATGCCGGTCGTCTGCTGCGCTTCCCTAAGCATGAGCGCGTTCAGCGCATCCTGCCGATCTACGGACGGCTGGGACGCGACGACCATTTCGAGCATCTCTTCAAATACTTCGTCTTTTTCCGCGCTTTCTAAATCGGCGTTGATATTCGCGGGCGTGAGTAAATGACTTAACATCGCTTATCGCCTCCCGAATCACTGCTGCCCTTCGACCGCCGCGCTTCCGGCATTGTCCGCCGCTGCTCCTTGAGCATCGGATGTCTTCCACCAATCGTTCGACTGCGTTTCCGACGGCGCCGCACCGGGCTGCACGGTTTGGGAAGGAGTGAGGTTCTGTTCGAGACGCGGCCGCTTGTTCAGCAGTGCGAGCGCCAACGCAAAGGCAAAAAAGAGTACGACGAGCACGAAAGTCGTACGCGTCAGAATATTTGCGGAATGAGAACCGAATGCCGTCGTTCCGCGGCCGCCTAAAAGACCGCCCATGCCGCTCGAACCGTCATCCTGCACGAGAATGATCAGGATAAGCAGTGCGCACGCAATGATAAATGCGACGAGCAGAATTACACGAATAGCACCCATAACTATATACTCCCGTAAACACTCCCCGCAGAAAAGCGGAGAGAACAATATCGATAGTTTGATTATCTTAACCTAATTATGCACTTTGGTCAATTGCTCTTAAAAAAGCTCCGCACCCTTTGCCGAAAACCGTACGAGCACCGCTCACTGCAGTCTGTACGCGAGCTCTAGACGGTTTTTACGCGAGCGGGTAAAATAATCGTCGCGCAATTCAAATCGAAACGCATACAAAATTTTTTACGGGAGTTAGTATGAATTTCATCTTTTTAGGGCCTCCGGGAGCGGGCAAAGGTTCCCTCGCCGTCAAAGTCGCCCAATCGTACAAGATTCCGCACATTTCGACGGGTGATATTTTCCGGGCAGCGATCAAAAATCAAACGGAGCTCGGGAAAAAAGTCAAAAGCATTATCGATTCGGGCGGACTGGTGAGCGATGATATCACGTGCGCGCTCGTAAAAGAGCGGCTCGAACAAGACGACACGAAAGGCGGTTTTATCCTCGACGGATTTCCTCGCACGCTCGCGCAGGCGGAAGCGTTTACGAAAATCTGCGACGATGTGACGGTCGTCAATTTCGTCATCAAAGACGAAGAAGTCATCAAGCGGCTTTCGACTCGGCGCGTGTGCAAAAAATGCGGAACGAACTTCAACGTGCTCACGCTGCCGCCGAAAAAAGAAGGCGTGTGCGACAACTGCGGCGGCGAGCTCTATCAGCGGGACGACGACAAACAGGAATCGATTTTGCACCGCATGGACGTGTATCGCGAGCAGACCGAACCGCTTATCGATTTTTACCGCACGAGGGGAAAGCTCACCGACATAGACGGCGCGATCCAAACGGCGCAATTGTTAAACGAATTCGAAAAGGCGTTCCCGAAACGCTGAAAACCGAAGCGGCCGAACGCGCACCGAGACCGAAGACACTCGTGCTATGAGCGGTCGAACGCGCATTGTTGGACACGGCGGAAAACGCGGGCAAAATCTTACAGAAGTTTTAGTGGAGTTGCAATGAAAAAGATCGTACTGATCCCCGATTCATTTAAAGGCACGATGAGTTCCGCAGAAATATGCGGCATCATGGAAAACGCGATAAAAAAATTTTATCCCCACGCGGAAATCGCAGGCATTCCCGTCGCCGATGGAGGCGAAGGCAGTGTCGACGCTTTTTTGACCGCAGTCGGCGGAAAAAAAATCACCGTATCCGCCGATGACCCCTACTTCAAAAAAATGGACGCGTTTTACGGAAAGCTCTCCGACGGAAAAACGGGCGTCATCGAAATGGCTTCGTGCGCAGGTCTTCCCCTCGTCGAAGGCAGACGCGATCCCGAAAAGACGACAACCTTCGGCGTCGGAGCTCTCATGCTCGCTGCAATCCATGACGGCTGCACGAAACTCATCATGGGACTCGGCGGAAGCGCGACGAACGACGGAGGCTGCGGAGCTGCGGCTGCGTGCGGCGTACAGTTTTTCGATACGGCGGGAAAAGAATTTATCCCGACGGGCGGCACGCTCGGTGACATCGCCCGCATCGACGCCGACGGATTGAACCCCGCGCTCAAAGGCATCGAAATCGTCACGATGTGCGACATCGACAATCCGCTCTACGGCGAGAACGGAGCGGCTTACGTATTCGGCCCGCAAAAGGGTGCCGACGAAGCGGCGGTCAAACGCCTCGATGCCGGCCTCCGCCGCTTAGCCGAAGTCGTCGAACGCGATCTGCACAAAGACGCCTCTCGCATACCCGGCGCGGGAGCTGCAGGCGGCATGGGCTACGGCATGAACGTCTTTTTCGGTTCAAAGCTGCAGATGGGTATCGAAACCGTGCTCGACACGGTGCGCTTCGACGAACTCGTCAAAGACGCCGACTGCGTTTTTTCGGGCGAGGGAAAAATCGACACGCAGAGCCTGCGCGGAAAAGTCGTCATCGGCATCGCGCGCCGTACGAAAAAAGCGGGAGTGCCCCTCATCGCAATCGTCGGCGATATCGGAGACGACATCGAAGAAGCGTACGACACGGGCGTATCGGCAGTCTTCAGCATAAACCGCGTCGCAGTCGACTACAGCCGCGCAAAGCTCCGCGCGAAAAACGATCTTAAGCTCACGGTCGAAAACATCATGCGCTTTATCGAATGCATAAAAACGCGGGCGTAACAAACGGTCATACATCGAACCTTTTTTCGGAGCGGCCCGTCGGAAGAGCCGGCTGCTCCGAGTTCGCTCGCGCTCATGGGGCTGTCTAAAAACTTCGGTTTTCGGACAGCCTCTTTGATTTTAAACTCGGCCGGCGGCCCGAAAAATTAACCGCTTGCAAGACAGCCCCACTTTCGCTCTCCGCATCCGGGCTAAGCGTATTTCAAAAACACCGCCGCATTTAAGAAGCGGATGCCTTAAAAAAACTCTGCCGGATTTCAGAGCTTCCCTATTACAAGCACACCGATTCGTCGATGACGTTTTTGAGCGTTTCCGCCGAATGCAAAAGCGCTTCCTTTTCTTTTTCGTCGAGTTCGAGCGGCACCTGCGTTTCCACGCCGTCTTTTCCGACGACCGCAGGCATGCTCAGCGCGACCCCTTCGATCCCGAAATTGCCGTGCTGTATCGTCGATACCGGCAAAATCGATTTTTCGTCGCGGGTGATCGCCTGACAAATGCGCCTGACCGCCATAGCCACTCCGTAATACGTCGCTTTCTTTTTTTCGATGATTTTGTACGCGCTGTTTTTAACTTCCTCGGCGATCCTGCGCATGGAATCTTCGTGCTCGTGAAAACCGCGCATATCGCAAAAGCGGTCGAGCTTGATGCCCGAAACATTCGCGCAGCTCCACGCGGCGATTTCGCTGTCACCGTGTTCGCCGATGATAAAGGCGTGGACGCTCCTGCTGTCGACGCTCAAGTGCTCGCCCAAAAGATATTTCAGCCGAGCCGTATCGAGGACGGTGCCCGAACCGAATACTCGGTTTTCAGGAAGACCTGAAAGCTTTGCCGCCGTATACGTTAAAATGTCGACGGGATTTGCGACAACCAGCAGCACGCCCCCAAAATCCCGCTTCGCGATTTCCGGAATAATCGATTTGAAAATGCCGACGTTCTTTTTTACGAGATCGAGCCGCGTCTCTCCGGGCTTTTGCCCCGCACCCGCTGTCACGACGACGATCGACGCATCGCGTATGTCGTCGTATGTGCCCGAATATATTTTCATCGGACTTGCAAAGGGAAGCCCGTGGCTTATATCGAGCGCTTCGCCTTCGGCTTTATTTTGATCCGCATCGATTAAAACCATTTCCGAATACAGACCGCTTTCCATCAATGCGAACGCCGACGACGCGCCGACGAATCCGCATCCGATAACACCTATCTTTCTCGCATTGACAACACTCATAACAACTCCTTAGAAAATTCTCTTTAATAAATATACTGTAACGGAGCCCATTTCGTGTACTGTTTTTGCCGCATTCATTCAATATTTAAAAAGCGGGGAACACAAAGAA
>ERZ773014.656-NODE-656-length-23256-cov-4.038490_pt1 | contig 23256 bp, 33 predicted proteins | sample MGYA00580841_ERZ773014 | MGnify/ENA primary metagenome ERZ773014 (study PRJEB29015, sample SAMEA2737989) | human oral metagenome | biome: human oral; feature: human-associated habitat; material: dental | place: China | collected 2067 ...
TGTTATTGATGAATTTTGTCTTCGTGGAGAGAAGGATGGTGTAAAAGATGAGCCTCTCTATCTTTCTGTACATGGACGTGGTAAGGTAACGGTTCGAGATTTTGATGTTGAAAATCTTGATGAATATAATAAGCCAAAAGTTGTTAATGGCGAATACTTTGAGGATTTAGTGACAACCGAGGATGTGCGCTGTATTCTTTACAATGTGTTTATGCGTTATTTGTGGGGAGTAACTGAGGATATTAAAGAGAGAGAAACAGCTTTCGAAAAAACACAAAACCGATATATTGCGCCCGCTGATGTCTAGATTGTGCTAGGTGCTTCGGTTTTATAGCCCAAAGGAAAAAACAGAAGTTTGGCGCATTCCGTCGAGAAGAAAAGTTTCGGTTTGCGCTGATTTTCTTCTTTTTGGTTTACAAAAAGTTATATAATAAAAACATAGACAAGGTTGTTATCTTTATTAAGAAAGGAAAAATTATGAGCACATACAAAAGTAATCTCCAACAGGCAATGAGCGACAATCTCCTAAGTTTGATTCAAAACGCAGATTCTCGCGAAATCATCTATCCTGTCTTTTCTTTCAAGCGTGACACTGAAAAAGACGGCATGGCGGCACTTCGCACGGAACTCCTATGTGAAGGTGACTACGAAAAGATTCTTGCCGTTGTAAATACAGATTGGCTTCCGTTCGAACTTCACCTCGTTACACTCGTTGGGAAAAACGAGGTCGAGATCAAGATTGTTCGTGAGGCTGAAGCGCATCTCAATAGTGACTACTTCAATGTATTTGTTGTGGTTAATAATATTCCTCAAAAGTTCTTTGAAATCGCCATGAATGTTGAGACGGGTTTTTATTCTGTGAACCATGAGTACGAGGTCTTCGACGAGGGTGATGACTCTATTTTCGACGCGGTGAGTGAACTGTTCGCATTGGATGTTCGCCCGCACCTGATTCCTCTCCCTATGCAGGGATCGTTTTGCATCAACCTTGACTAACTATTTGGTCTAGCCTAGAAAGGAAAATTTACATGAACACTCTCCACTCCTCCATCTACAAACAGATTAAAAAGGCTCTCACACGCGTCTCCTCTTACACCATCACTTACCCCACCTTCGTTCATGACGAAACGCTTGGTGAGGAGGGCGTGCGCGGCGTGAAGATGGTGCTCGCCACATCTTCCGACCTCAAAGAAGTCCTCTCGGTTGTTAAGAACGACCGCCTCGTTTGGGATTTGAAGCTTTGTTTTAATGATCGTGGAAATCGAAACACGGTTATTGTTTCCCGCGAGGTTTCTCAAGTACCCAACGCTTCTGACTTCTTTGGCGTTCTCTCCTACGAAGATTTTGTTTTTCAAACGGAGCTTTGGTGCTCGATTCTTGATAATGGAAAGATTTCTGTTCGTTTCTTTGATAATGTAAACGAAAAGGTTTTCAACGAGACGGTCAATTTCTCCGATATTGAAAACCGTGTAGAGAAGGCGTTTGAACGGGTTTTGTGGGAGAAGTTAAAATGATCCACCTTGATTCTTTGGAGAAGATGCTCCTTAATTTAATGGAGCGTATTCTTTTGCGATCTTGTCCTATCCATGTCTGGTGCAATCTTCCCGCACAGCCTCATGATTTTACAAACGCTACGTTTGAAATCGGTAAGGACGGGTGTTCTATTATGCGCCGAAAGTTCCTGTCTTCTCTTTTGAATTATGTGCGTGGAGAACGCAAACACATCCATGATCGGTTTCTTCCTTTTGAGCCGTTCAACACCTTCTTTGCGTACCTTGACCGAGTGATCTCTATCCGTCGATTTGTTCCGAATGGTGGGAAAGAGCGGATTGAATTAGAAGTTGGTCTTTCTGACCCAAACGATAAGTCTGGACGAATCATCAAACAAGTAAATCTGACTTTGTTTTGCGGTGCGGATGGCGGGTGGAAAATCTTAGAAAACCAACTTTATCTTATTGGTGCAGGACAATACAACTCTGATGTTTCGCAAGGTGCTTGTGTGGATTGTGTAATGGATGCCGAGGATGCGTTTGGTAAGTTCTGCGACCTATATGTGGACGAGGTTGTAGATGATAGGATATGTAGGTCAACAGAGGTACTTTGAGAATGTCTAGTTCAAATTGTGGAATCGGTTTTGAGATTCCATTGGAAACTGTTATTGGCGCTGTTTTCGTTCAGGCGTTAGAGAAAGGTATTTCGTTTGTTCCGTTCTCAATGATTGAGGAGTATGCACGGCGGGTAGAGTCGATAAGCCAAAGGAAGCTGTTCGTCTGGTTCTCCCGAGACCGTATGTCTGTAGCTGTTGATACGCTCGGCGAGATGTTTGACATCGTTGAGGTTAATGACGTGCGTGGCATTATGTGTCTTGGAGATGTTGATCTTGAAAAACTGAGAGAGCGTTCGATTGGGTGGTTGCCGTTGGATGTGGTGGCGGCGTTTTTGGAGGCGAGGGTGGATTTTGGTGCATAAAAACGCGGAGACTTGAAAGGTTTCCGCATTTTGTTGGTTAAAAAGTTATATAATAACTGTATAAGGAAAAAGAAAAGAGGAAAACATTGAAATCTGCAATTGAAATCAAATCGAATATCCACTCCGCTGTCGCGGAGGTCGCACTCCGTTGGCATCCGTCGCGAATCTATTGCAATCAGGTTCTTCCAGATAAAGAGGTTAATACGGTTCTCAACCGTATTCCTGTTGGGCGAGAAGATGATCCAAATCTAGAGATTGTTCGTCGCATTCTCGCTTCATCGAAGGATTACTTTTTTACGGCATATTATGACGATGATGAATCTGCGCTAGAAATCAATGCCTATACAGAGAAAGGTGTTGCTCCTGCACTCACTCCACTTGGTGCGGACACTATGTGTTACGATCTGACTTCGCGCCATGTCGGTGAAATTCATAATCTTTCCATCGCTATTGGAAAGAATGGCGATTATGCGGTGTGGAATGACAAGGAAAATATGTGGTCGTTCTACACGAACGACATGACGGTGGGTGGCGATAAAGCTGTTGAGGCGTTGGAGGCGTTTTGGGCGGAGTGTGTCGCAAAAACACATTGTTAAAAACCAGAAAGGAAAAGAAAATGACATTGAAAGATTTACTTAAAAACAAAGAATATGAGTTCCTCAACCGTGTACCCAACCTCGCGTATCTCTCTGTCGCAGGTTCGCGTGCTTACGGCACAAACACCCCCGACTCAGACACGGATGTGCGCGGCTTCTTCATGGACGGCCTCAACGACATGCTCGGAATGACTGGTGGGAAGGAGCAGTATGAAGACAAGGCGACTGATACGGTTGTTTACTCGTTCCGTAAGTTCGTCAAACTTGTTGCCGACTGCAACCCCAATGTTGTGGAACTCCTTGGGACGAAGCCTGAGCATCATGTTCTGACTTCTAAGGTGTTTGAGAATGTGGTTGCAAACAAGCACCTTTTCCTCTCCAAGCGAGCATTTTACTCCTTCTCTGGCTATGCGGTCTCCCAGCTTCGCCGCCTCGAAAATGGTCTTTCGTTCCGCGACGGTAAGGTGGAGGACGTTGAGAAGCACCTCGTTGAGTCTCTGAACATGGAAGTTATGGCTAAAGACGATATGTTTATGGCGACCCCTGATCTTGGAAACTATATGGAGTTTTCTCTCAGCGACGAGGAAGATGAGCGTGAGGATTCGTTGAGAGAGGTGCTTGTGTCGTGCAAGTACGACTCGGTGACGCTGAGAGATTTCTTAAACGCGATCCACGATGTCGAAAACACTGTTAAAAATTATGGGAGACTCAATAAGCGTAACAACAAGAAAGATGACGCTCACCTCTACAAGCACGCGATGCACCTCCTGCGCCTGTACTACATGGGGATGGATTTACTTAAGTATGGTGAAGTCAACACCTATCGAGAGAAAGAGCACGACCTACTGATGTCTGTGCGAAATGGTGAGATGTCCTTTGAACGGGTATTTGCGCACCAGCGGTCGTTGGAGAAGGATATGCAAGCCGCTTATGAGCGCTCTAAGCTCCCTGAACGGGTGGATAAGGATGCCGTTAATGCGTTTGTCGTGGAACAGTTTAGAGAGTTCTACGGTTTGAGTTAAGGTGGTTGTGAATGAGCCAAAGGGAAAATTGATGACTGAGAGCAAGGTTGCGTTGGAGCAGGAATGTCTCGTCGTAACCTTTTTCTTTGGTTTATCAGAAAATCCAGAAGAAGGAGACAGGAAAGTTATATAATAAACATGTCAAATAGAATGTTGTAGAGTTGTTTGAAAGGATGTTTGAACATGGAAAAGACAATTGAATCCCGTTTGGCAACAGACATCATGGATGCGGTCAATACAATCGGTTTTAAGCCGTCGAAATTTGCTGAGGCGATGTGTTGTCAGCACCGCACACTTCAACAGTCTGCGTTTCGAGCGTTCTTGGCGTGGACACGAGAGTTAGCTGCGATGGAAAACTATGATGCAAGGAATGAGGCGTCTGTATTGCTGGCGCGTGAGCTGGTGAAGACGATGGATGAGGTCGGTGATGCGTTGCCGATGGTGTGATGCGACGAAAGTGGACAGGAGTGTCATTTATGGACAAACCTTGTCCACTTTTTAAAAGATTGTTGGTTAAGAAAGGTTGATTTGAATGGAAAAGAATGTTTATTTGTTTGATGAACTTCCTGTTGAGATGCAGGATAAAGCCCTCAAAAGGATGTTTGGGAGTTCTTACTATGAGGGTATGGTTGAGAGTGGAGTGGATGATGCTTGTCAAGAACTCATAGAGCGGCTTTGTCCCAATAGCGGGCATCTGATAGATTGGGACTTTAATTTTCTCGGGAGAGGTGGCGAACCTGCGAATAGCGTTGTCGTTAAAGAGTTCTCGTTGCGAGCTGATTCTCCCGAACAAGTACGGGCTCTGCTAATGGATGTTTTTGTTAAAGATTATCGTCATTCCCTCCCTAACAACATTTTTGAGTCGGTTGTTCTTTTTGTTTCGTTAAATGACCCTGTGAAAATACAAGTCGATTCTATTGCAAGTTATAATCTTGTTTGTTTTGTTTCCGAAGGTGTGCGTAGATGGTTTTATGGGGTCTACGCTGAGTTGAATGAAGCTATACAAACAACTATTGAAAGCTACCATAGTCTTGACTATGTGCGGGACCATATTATTGGTGTAGGGATTGAGTTTGATTCCGATGGTTACGATATTGGCGGGAGGATGGAAAGAGATTAAGATTAGTTAATTTTTTTCGACCTAGTATCTTTCTAGGTCGTTTTTCTTTTTTAAAGAAAAACATTTTCTAATATGTGCTACACTCTTTGTAAATAATGTTTTGTTGATAAGCCAAGAGAAAGGTTCGGTGAGGCAGTTGATTGTCTAGCAAGGTCGAATACGTCGCTTGGTTGGGTGACGTGAATTTGACCAAAAGAAGGTTGTTTGGCGCGGACGACCGAAATTTTACAACCGCGACACAAATTACGGTGAGATAAGCCAAAAGAAAGTTCGAGTGTGAACCTCAAGTGATCATAAAATCGACTCGTTTTCTCTCGGAGAGGACGGACGTAAGGATGCGTGAGTGGGAACGGATTCCCAAAAATAACGTCGATTTTGTGGTCTGAGTGGAGGGGAAGGCACTCGAAGCGGGCGAATCTTACTATGTGTTGCCATCGCACCCTTCGTGGGTGCGCGGATTGAAACATCATATAGGTCAGCGTGGAGCCGCAGGCCTCAAATCGCACCCTTCGTGGGTGCGCGGATTGAAACAAGAATACTGTTTTGGGAAAAGAGGAATACGTAAGCATCGCACCTTGCGTTGGTGCGTGGATCGAAAGAAAGAAACATCGTGGTTTAAAAATTTCTTAATAAAAAGGAGGTGTTAAGTGTGCTTGATGAAGAATTGTGCAATTATGCAACAAAACTTGTTAATTTCATTCAAACGAAAGAATTTGCACCTGTTACTCAAAGGAAACCATACTATCATATGGGGGCAACAATAACCGACGCTATACTACAAGCAGGCTTAAATTATCATCATGTTGTCTATCCGCGTGTTTTTAAAATTCTCACAGAATACTCGGATTACAAAACGACGTGTGATTTTATTATTTTGATGCAAGTATTGCCCCTTACAGAGATCGTTAATTTCAAAAACGCGAAGAAGCTACAACGTATTAGAGATTTAAGCTGGTTTTTATATAATAATGGTGTTGAAAATGAGGATCAGCTTGCAAAATGGCTTGATGCGGAAAAAAACGTAAGTTTGCTGAGAAAAGTTAATGGAATTGGACCTAAGACTGTTGATTATTTGAAAATACTTTCTGGAAATCAAGCGATTGCTATAGATCGGCATCTGTTTGCGTTCTTAGAGATGGCTGGAATATATCATTGCTCATACGATGAGGCCAGTCTTATATATGCTAGAGCGGCTGAGTTATTGAATATAAGTCAATATGAGTTGGATAAAAAAATATGGCTATATATGGTTAAAAATTAAAAAGTTTTAGGAGCACGAGTTGGAATCCTAGGTACTGCAATATCGAGATGAGAATGTCCTCGTGGGGGGGGCATTCGGGAAACGAATAAGCCAAAGGAAAATTTATGATCTGAGTTGCTGTTGCCGTGCTCAGAGATGGCGAATCTTACTGAGTGTTGCCATCACACCCCACACGGGTGCGCGGATTGAAACAAATAAACACGCGACGGTATCGCACCCTGTATAGTGTGCACGGAACAAAAAGAAAAGAACGTTATTTTTCATAAATAGCGTTCTTTTCTTTTTATAAATAAAAAACCACACAACTAACCAAAAATGTTATATAATAACAGAAGGGAAAAAAAGAAAAAGAAAGGAATGTTGACACACTCCCCCCAGCTAAAGCAGGGGGATTCTGGGCGTAACAAGGCTCGATCCACGCGTGAATGTCACCTCAGACCCACTCGTTTATGTCCAAACGAGGTTCGTTTTTGAACGAACTTTAACTTATAATTTCAAAATTCTTAAACTCTGTTAATCCCGCGAGCGCCCGTCCACCTTCGTCGTGAATGTTCTTTGCGGCGTTGAAGTCGCGCTCGTGAAACTCTCCGCATACGGGGCAAACCCACTCGCGAATCTTGAGATCCTTGAGCTCGGGATTCTGGTAGCCGCACGCGTTGCAGAGTTGGCTCGATGGGAAAAAGCAGTCTACAAACACGATCTGCGTGCCATACCGTTTCGCCAAATACGTTAATTTCTTAACGAAGTTTACGAACCCAAAGTCTTGGACTTTCTTCCCGTGTTTCCGTTGGAAAAACTTGAAATTCAAGGTCTCAAAACAGATCAAATCATACTTTTGACACAGTTCATGGGCGAGACGCCAGTGCCAATCGTCCCGCTTGTGCTGGATGGCACGGTACGCTCGGTTGAGATCTAACCGCGTCGCGTTCCACGATTTTGAGTCGTGAACCTTCCGTGACATCGAGCGTGAGAGTTGCTTGATATGACGCAGATCTTGCTTAAAAAACATCGGGGCATCCACGCTCGTTCCGTCCGAAAGTGTCAAGAATTGGTCGAACCCAAAGTCGATGCCGACGCTTTGACCTGTCGCGCACCGTTTCGGTACGAACTCTGTTGACTTTACAACGAAAAAGACGTAAATGTCGCCGAGTCTGTCGCGCTTTACTGTGACCGTTTTTACCTTGTCCGATGGGATCTCGCGGGATTTGTGGAACTTGAAGACGAAATCGCCGATACGGAGGGAGTGCTCTCCGACGAGCTCCCATCCCGCCTGTTTTAGCGTGAACGATTTGTAGTTCTCAGGCTGTTTAAAATGAGGTTTCCCGCAACGCCGCCCCTTCTTCCGCTCCTCGAAAAATCGCTTGTACGCTCGGTCGATGCGCTCTACGACATCTTGCAGCGCTTGGCTCGGCATGGTTTTAAGCCATGAGAGGCGGCGTGTCCGCTTGAGTTTCGGAAGCAACATTTTGAGTCGGCTCGCCGATGGGTGTTTCTTGAAAAGCCGATAGTACCGCTCGATGACCGTGATGAAGTGATTGTAAACGCGACTAAATTGCTCGATTTCACAATGCAATTTTCGGTTTTTCTTCGAGCGCATTAGCTTAAAACGCAGGGTTCGGATGAGCGGGATCTCGCGGAAGGATTGGGAGGTCGGGGAATGAAGGACGGAGAGTGGGATCGAGCGCGAAAGCTGCTCGTATGTCAATGAACTTTTTTCATTGGAACGCAACGATTGAACCGCATTTTCGAGTTTCACGAATCTCAGCCTCCTCTCCAAAATTCTCCTTTGGTCTATCAAAAGATGTTATAATTATACCAGAATCTTTGTTGTTTTACAAGAAAGTTTTCGTAAAGTGTTACACCTGATGCGCCGATTCATCCCCACAGCTAAAGTTGTGGGTCTTCTCGGCAAGGAGGATAAAAATGGTCTACATAGAAACACCTTATCATACATCTAACCTCCCTGAAGACCTCCGCATAGATCTTCTCTCTCAGATTCGTGCAGCGGAACGTTATAGGGCTCGTGTTGCAAGAATTGTTGGTGAAGAACTTAAAGTATCTATAAAAAACAAAACAGGTGTTGTGATCGAAGATCGAATACTTCTCAAGCATAACATCAAAGATCCTGCTCATCCAAAGGTGAAACTTAGTCTCTTTGTTCAAATAAGAACCAAAGTGCAAACTAAAACTTTCATCAATGAAAACTACAAAACCTCACCCCCTCCTATTCCAAACAACTCGATCACATGCGTTGATATGTGTTACGAGTCTAAAAACGGCGATGTAGAGGTGTCTTGTGGTGTCCAATCTGCTATTGATGATGCAGAATCGCTCAAGTCTCTCGAATCCACCCTCTCTGATTGGCTTCGTTGGATTGGTGATGACGCTTATTCGCTTGTTGTTCGTAGATGGAAAGAGCTGTATTCCGATGAGGTGATTTTGGATTATTGCGAGAAGGAGCGTGTTGTTTACCGACCGAAAGACGAAACCCTCCTCATTCCCTCTTATTAAGAAAAAGAACTGAAAGGAAAGAACAAAAATGGCTAAAACAAAGTCAAAAAATACAATCCCTAGCAAGACACCTAGCAAGTCTCCTGCTTCTAAGACCTACGCTAAGTGGACACCTGAGTTCAGAAAGCAGCACACTGCTGAGTACAACAAGGCGCACTACGACACTCTCCTGTGTCGTATCCCTAAGAGTACAAAGTCGCAGATTCGTGACGCCGCAGAGAGGCGTGGTATGTCAATGACCGCGTTTGTGATGGATTGCGTATTCAAGGAGATTGCGGACGAGTCCATCTAACGATCTATTGCTGTTCTCTGAGCATTAACAACGGGACTTTCCTTTGGCTTATCGAAAAACGTGATTGGAAGGAAGCTTATGTTGAATCTAATCCACCGCATCCTTATGACTCTCGGCGCAACGCTCGGCATGGTAGGGATCTACGCTGTCAAGGCGCATTGGATAATCCACCCGCATATTCCTTTCTGGATAACTGGGTTAGGAATTTTCTTTTTGTCTGGTTGCATCAGTTTCCTCTGCCTCAATGTTGGAAAGTCTCTCTCACATGATGAGATTAAAACCTGCGCAGACATCCAATTGATGGACCAAGAGATGATTCGCCCGTACTATCTCTATATGGTTCTCGCTGTTGTCTCTCCTGATGCGTTTACGTTTGGGTTCGTATATTTCTTGGTTTTTGTTTTGCACTACAAACTTCAAGCTCAGTTTTTCAATCCGTGGTTTTTGTTTGCTGGTTTTCACTCCTATCGAGTAAAGACTCTTGTTGGAACTGAGGTTTTCCTCTTGGCGCAAGGAAAGGTAATTCGCCACCCAGATGGAGTTAGAATCCCCACTCTCCGCCGATACAATGACTCCACCTACATCGGCTATCGCCGTAAGCGCAGTGCGGATGCGGAGATAGATGAGGCTGAATGATTTCTTCTTGCTATCCATGCCATTTCTTTTTCTGAGTGATATAATTTTATAGGCCAAAGGGCACGTCTCTTTGGGTCTTTCTTCGACTAAAACAAAATGATAGAAAGTAGGATTTAATTGGACACAACATCCTCTACTACAACAAAACCTCCCTCCTCACATAAGCTACGTCAATTTTGTCTTCTCAAGGCTGCCGTTCGTTCAGGAGCGATTCCCGTCGCAATGATTCGCGCAGAATCCCAAGAACACGCAGAGAAGGCACTCCGTAACGTCTATCCTGATATTGGGTGGGATGTGTTTTCTGTCGTTTCATATCATGGTACACCAATCTCAGACGTGCCGGGCTACATCATTAACCGTCTTGGATATGTGGACGCTTTTGTTGGACATGTCCATGTTGATCCGTCCGAAATTCTCCTCTAGGTGAATCTGACCGTCGAGAAGAAAATGCTCTCAGGGATTTTCTCTTTGATTTATGAACCCGCCGAGAACACCCGTGACTTTAGTCGTGGGATGAATCGGCGCGACTCTTTTCTAGTCTTAACGAAAATTTAAGGAGGTGCACGGGTGCTCACCTACAAAGCGTATCGTTATCGGATCTACCCAACGAAAGAGCAGGAGAAACTGATTATCAAAACGTTTGGATGCGCCCGCTTCGTATTCAACTACTTCCTTGCGCTCACGGAACACACCTATGAGGAGACGGGCAAATCTGTGTCCCACCGCGAACGCTCGGCGATGCTCCCAAAACTCAGGAACGGAGAACGAACGGATTTTCTCAAAGAGGTGGACAGTATCGCGTTGCAAGCCTCCCTCGAAGACCTCGACGACGGGTACAAACGCTTCTTTACGGGACAAAACCAGAAGCCGAAGTTCAAGGAGAAAGCGAACTCCGTTCAATCGTACACGACGAAACTTTCTAAAGGAAAAAATTATATTCGGATCGAAGGCGACAAAATTCGTCTCCCAAAACTCGGGTTCGTAAAGATAAAAAATACGCGTGAACCGTTAGGCCGAATTATCAATGTGACCGTGCGGCGTAAGGCTTCGGGACACTTCTTCGCTTCCGTCCTCGTTGAGGAAGATGTTTACGCGCTTCCGAAAACGGGTTCCTTCGTCGGTATCGACCTCGGACTCAAGGAGTTCGCGATCCTCTCCACGGGTGAGAAAATCGAAAATCCTCGCTTCTACCGCGCGCAAGAGGAGAAACTCGCGAAAGCCCAACGAATTTTCTCCCGACGTGAGAGGCGAGCCAAAGCGCGAGGTGTTGACCCCGAAACCGTAAAAAATGTCCTGAAAGCGAAACAAAAGGTTGCTGAAATTAACGAGAAAATTGCGAATCAGCGCAAGGATTTCGCCCAGAAACTCAGCACGATCTTGGTCAAAAACCACGACCTGATTTGTGTCGAGGATCTGAAAGCGAAAAACTTGCTTAAGAACCACTGTCTCGCGAAGTCGATTCAGGACGCGGGGTGGCGTCTTTTCGTCGAACTCCTCGAATATAAATGTCGTTGGTATGGCAAGGAACTTTCGCGAATAAGCCAATGGTTTCCGTCCTCTCAAATTTGCTCCTCATGTGGGGCGCACACGGGGAGGAAACCGTTGTCCGTCCGCGAGTGGGACTGCCCTGAGTGCGGAAAATACCACGACAGAGACGTGAACGCTGCGCTCAACATCCTGCGCGAGGGAACACGGGTGGCACGCGAAAAGGCGAAACTTTCGTCGTAAGAAATCTTCTCTTTGGTCTATCGAAAGACCTGCAATATAAACAAAAACTCCGTTGATTTTTAAGCGGAGTCCGCCGACCGAACATCGGTGGTAGCTCGGTAAATTAGGTGTGCCTCTGGAGAGAGCGAACGTTCCCTCTAAGCCGCCCGTACCCAAGAATCCAGCGACTTCAGTCGTGGGAGGTTCAAATAAATACTTTAAATTAAAAACGAAACAGAATTGAAAGGAATCATAATAATGAAAAACATGAACAACTACATCCTCCTCAAAGAAGAAAACGGTAAAACTATTGAAGTTGCAATCCTCCACGCCCCATCCTATGACATCGCAGACGCAGCTATGCACCAAGCTGTAGACGTAATGGATTGGGACAAGTACGCTGTTGATGAGCTTAGAGAGCCTTCTGCAACAGTTCTGCCAGAGTACACGATAACTGGAGATTGTGGTGGGGTTGCCTATATTGATGGGGTTATGGTTACGTACGAAAACTTGGTGGTTTGAAAAATGGTTACAAAGTTATTTGACAAAGACGAGAAGGTGTCCAAAGGGACATCCAATTGAATTTCAGTTGAGAATGGTTGAGTTTTTAAATCAAATAGGAACGACCGCTGTTGTAGGGTTGGATAAAACGCTTAATCTTAATTAAGAAAGGATTGTAAAATGGAACAACTCGGTTTTGATCTTGGCTATGAGTTCGATGAGCCTACCACTTCAAAAGGTGGTGGGATGCGTATAGTTCAAGCGGATTTTGTAAGCGCAAAACACAAGACTTTTGAAGAGATTTTTTATAATGGAAAATATGACACTTTACATGCCATAACGTTCAGTTCTTCTTTTGAGTTGATTTACGAAGCAGCAAAACGATTCAAGTATACTGAGATTATATTTGGAGATCAACACGCTCTTAATAAAACAATGCAATTTATTATGGCATCTCAGATACACACCGTTGATGTTTTGAAAAAAGACAAACGATGTGATGAAGTGTTGCAGTTTATACGGGAAGGTCGTTTAAAGTTATATCTATTTCAAGGATATGTTTCTCACGCAAAAATGTACCTCTTATCTGGAGAAAACGGTGCAAGTAACGTTATCATTGGTTCTTCTAATTTCTCGTATCCTGCATGGAAAAGTGCACAAAGAGAAATCAATATCGAAATGCCGAATAATCAAGAGGCTTTTGAATATGGTATGAGCGTTTACAGTGAAATTAAACGCCAGAGCTCTACACAACTTGATATTGAGCGTATAAAAAAAGATCAAGATACTTCTTTAAAAGAGACTCCTATTATTGCTGTTATTGAAGTTGAAAAAGAAGTGCGTGTCCCAGTGTATACAAAAGAAGAACTTGAAGAATTTGAGTTCGCTAAAAACAGAGAAGACTTTATTATAAATCAAGCTGAACATATTGAGCGGTTTTTACCTAAACCAAAGGTAACAAAAGGTGTTGCTACTTATCGAATAGATGCTATTCAAAAAGCTTTGATGGATGTTGCTGCTGATGTAAAAGAAGATGAAAAGGTGAAAAAAGAAACGCCACGGCTTGAAGTGGATTTGGATGAAGAAAAAATCAGTTTTATGGGAGCTGATTTTCCCTCATTTGTTGAAGAACAAAGTCCAACGGCTACAATAAAAAGTGATTTGGAAAATTTATCTTCTTATATGGCTTCTTTTGATTCTTTTATCGGAAATTCAGATGAAACAAGAAATGCTGTTTGGACGTTTTTGTGTTATTCGTTTGCATCACCTTTTATGTGTCGTCTCCGAAAATGTGCTTCAAAAAATGGATACACAATTAACGCATATCCTATGTTTGCTCTTATTTATGGTGCACCAAGCACATCAAAAACATCTATGACAAAAATTGTTCGCATGATGATGATTGGTCATACTGGAAACGATCTCGGAATTTATCCATCTCATTATTTTAAGAAAACAATGATTACGGATAGTTTGCGTTTGACTCAAGTTGGATTTCCTATTTTTATTGATGATCTTTCTGATTCTCAATACACTCGTCATGTGGAAAATGTTATCAAAGACGAAACATTTGAAAGTCGTTATACCAAAATAGATTCGCCTGTTGTTATTATGACAACAAATCGTGTTAGGGCTATTTCAAAAGACATCTCTAAACGTTGCCTTTGTATTCGCCCAGATTCTCAGGTGACTCAGGATGCAATGCTCTTAAATGCAAAAGAATTTAATGATTTTTGCGACTCATTCTCTCCACGATTGTTCCTTCGTTACTTAGAAAAAATGATCCCCCGTGTTAAAGAAATGATGCGTTTAATGGAAGAAAAAGAAGTTTCTATTGCACCTGATATTCTTTCTGTTTCTTCTAATGTGTTAATGGAGATTTGTCGAGAAGAATTTGGTTCCACACCTTCTTATATGAAAGAACTTAATTTTATTAGTGATGCTTTCGGAGAAGAACCTATTGGTAAAAAGAAGGTTGCAGAATTAAGAGAGTATTTTTCTCTGAACCCAGAAATGTTTGAGTTTAGAGGGAAAAAGGTCTTTGTACGGTTTGAAAAAACAAAAGAGGCTACCGAATACTTCCAAGAACTTCCTCGTTATGCTTGTGTTGGGCAAAACAATAACTACATTATCTGTAATGCTAAACGTCTCAAAGAATATGGAATAAAGAAACCATCGTTATTTGATAAGCTGTTTTCTTGATTTTCATGTGTTATTATTTAATAAAAGGAGTTGGTTGAATTGGTTTTTTTTGATTTGTTTCCTAATAATGACCGTCATAAAAAGCGAGCGACTTGCCTTGGAGGAAGTGAGCAAAACCAATGGATTGAGGTTAAGTCTCCTGTAATTCCACCTCTTGTTCAGCTCACATCTGATAATCCAGAAATCCAAGCCTACAACGCTGTCGCTCGTGCACTATTTAACGCGACTTCTGACCGTGTAGAAGTTGATGTGCCAGAGGCGTATGCGGATAAGATGGTACAACAATTACGCTTAATGCGCTACTCCGTCAAGCGTGTTGAGGGTGGTAAGTTGTCGATTGGTGGATGGAAGGTTGTTGAGACGGATGGCGGCGATTCCGACGGTTAAGTGGCGAGGAAGGGAACTCAGGATTAGTGTTGAGCTTGTTCCTGAACCGATGCACTACGTCAATCTTCGTAGCGCATTGCCAGAACATTGGGACGAGATTCGCAAAACCGTTTATCGGCGTTCTGGATATAGGTGTGAGATATGTGGTGGTAAGGTCGTTCTGGATAACAAAGGCGTGATTGTGGAAATCAAGTAGAGGCTGTTTGGATTCTTGGTTTTGTAGATAGACCAAAGGAAAAGAACGGGAGGCGGTGGTGCGTAGATGAAAAAAGTTTACGACCCACCGTGTTTTTGCGTGTTTGTTACTTAATAAAGTTATATAATAAAAATGTAAGTTGAATTGTTGAATGTTGATTTGGAAAGCGAGTTGGATAAAATATGATGCGAGTTGCGCTTGATCTTAAAGAGCAAGACAAAGTGGAGTATCTTGTTGAAAAGGCGCTCCCGACGGGAGATAGTTATGATGATTGGGCTGTTCTTGTAGATCATCATCGCGTTCGGGCGTACACGCTCTACACTGGCTATAATAAGTTGGGGAACAAAAAGTACGCTAACTTTTGTGTCTCCTTCGAGGTCGCGAATCCCATTGATGTGCGCGTGGATTATGAGGACAACACGAGTGATGTTCGTGAGTGGATTGAGGAAAACGAGATTGACTACCTCGTCCGCGATGAAGTTGTTGCGGCTCTCCGAAAGATTGATGAGGAGTTAGCGCAATATGTTTCTCCTGCGAAGGATTATTCGTTTGTTTGACTTGTTAGGAGTGTGCTGTAGGGTTATAATTTGAGAAGATGTTTGGTTTTTGATTTTGAAAGGAGCGTTTACAAATGAAGAAAGATATTTATGATGAGGTAAGAGCGCTTGAGGTTAAGGCGGGGACTATCCACATGGATAAGTCCCTGATTCCCACGGAGGGAATCACAGGCGTCCATCGGGACTACAATCGTCGTCTCGGTGAAGTCTACGAGGAGTTTAAGACATTGGTGTTTAAGAACTCCGAGTTTGCCGCGATGGAGCGTGGTCGCGCCATGTTTGACGAGGTATTCTCGGAGGCATGGGAGTCTGGGCATGATGCTGGATACCATGAGGTTTGCAACCATTTTATTGGTTTGGAGACGCTCGTTGTTTCAGTTCTCAAGATCGCTCTCGAAGATTGATGTCGAAACCCAACACATATTCTTGTTGAATATGTGTTGGGTTTTTCGTTTTTTAAGAAAAACATTTTGAATATGGGTTACACTTTTTGTAAATGTTGTTCTGTTGATAGATCAAAGGAAAGGTTCGGTGAGGTCGTTGATTGTCTAGTAAGGTCGAATGCATTGCTTGGTTGGGTGACGTGGTAGACCAAAAGAAGGTCGTTTGGGCGGGGGCGACCGAAATTTGCAACCGCGACACAAAAGTGGTGAGATAAGCCAAAGGAAGGTTCGAGTGCGAACCTCAAGTGATCATAAAATCGACTTGTTTTCTCTCGGAGAGGACTGGAGCAAGGACGCGAATGTGGGAATGGATTCCCTAAATTATGTTGATTTTGTGAACTGAGTGGAGGCGTGAGCGCTCGAAGCGGGCGAATCTTACTGTGTGTTGCCATCGCACCTTACGCAGGTGCGCGGATTGAAACTGTATTGAAGCCTCCCCAGTTGTTAACCCCAGTCATCGCACCCCACGCTGGTGCACGGATTAAAACAAACGACACACCCACTTAGAAATAAAACTATGAGGATGTGTCGTTTTTCTCTTTTGGTCTATTAAAAAGTTATATAATGAATACATCAAGAGTTGTTGAAGGAAAACCATCCAGAAAGGATTGAAAGAAAATGACAAAACTTCACGCCGCTATCCACTCGTTCCTCTCATCGTTGACGATCAGTAAATATATTTATGATCACCGCCTTCCGCACCAGACCGATTATGAATGTGGCGTTCTTGCAGATGAGGCTCTTCGTGGAGAAACGCTCAATGGTACACCTTCTCTCGTTTCGTTCCTTCGAGTAATTGAGGAAGACCGTTTTTCTTGGCGTATCGGTTTCAAGACAACGAAAGGAATTATTCGAGTACAATACAGCGTCTTCGACCACGGATTCCGTGTTGACATCTCCCCCAATGTTAAATTACCCAGCCTTGAGATTATTGAACTCACCCCCATCGCAGGTTCGGAAGAAATCGAGGTTCGGACAGAAGGATTCCTTATCGGAGACGACTTAAATGTTGTCAAAGAAGATAAAGCTATTAAGTTGTTTCGGCGATTCTGTTTTGTTGCGCTCGTTTGAAAGGAGAAAACACTATGAACATTATCCAGAAAACCCTTGGCACACTCGCCAGAACCAACGGTGTAACCCACATCTACGGTTGGCACGGAACACCTGATAATAAGACCCACAAGCCCTTCTATGATGGAGACATCAACGGCACGCTCCAAAACCACCAAGTCTACAAGACTATCTCCGAGGTTGTTGCCGATGAGGAAAATGCGTGGAGTGTCACGTCGGTCTACCCGAATTTTGTTCAGATCGTCGAACACTATCCTTCTGCTCAAACTAAGCCATATCCCTCTTACTCTGTACGAGTTGACCGTTCCACCACAGAGATGGTTGATGTGAGTGATGTACTGTTACACGTTAGAGGGAAACGGGTGGAAGTTATCTTTGCTCTCAACGGGTGCATTATCTCGAAGGAGGATATGGGGCTTGTTGAGGCTGACCGTTTTCTTCGCGCTTGTGTTCGGTGCGCGAGCGTCACATTGGTGGCTTAACAGAAGGGGCGATAGATCAAAGGAACTGGTTAGGCGGAAGAAAGAAAACTGTTGTTGGAGTCGTTTTTTTGTGTGCGTGATTCCAAAAAAGTTATATAATAAACCTATCAAAGGTTGTTGAAAAGAAAGGAAGAAACAAATGATTATTAAGGAAATCCATGAGTCCATCGCCGCACAGAATGTTGACGGATTTGGTGAAGTTAAGTTTGACTACGGAACGATGAGGCGTGTAATGAACGACATTCTCTATGAGTCGGCTGAATATGCGCGTGAGAATGTTGGAAATCTGTTGTTTCACGGAAATGGACATTCTGACCGCATGGTTAAGTTTATTTACGACCGTCACGCCCGCCACCTTGACCTTATCTTCGTTATCAATGGCGCACTTATTCAGCGTGGCGACCGCCATCATATTATTGACGAAAGCGACTTCCGCACTTTCCAGAGGTTACACGTTGATGACCGTTGGGGCGCATTCATCTACAAGGTGATTGAATTGATGGAGCGGGCTGTCGTTGAGGCGATGCTTGACGGTTATCTGACCGAGGATGAGTTTTTTGCCCCTCCCGTTAAGTATGACTTTGCGTCTAAAAACGAAAGCATCATCGGTACGCTTCGCACCCTCTGCGCTGTTTCAACCAGTCTGAAAGATGCGATGGAGAATGGCGGGACGAATAAGCGGAACATGGAGATCTGGATGGATGAGGTTGTTGCGTCTGTTGAGGCTCTGAAGGAGCACACGGATAGAGGATATTAAGCTGATAGACCAAAGGAAACAAACGGATGGCGGGAGGTGTTGCTAACAGATACAAAAAACGAAGAAAAACATTATTTTTCAACATAACTTTCCGTCGTACGAATTCATTTTGCGATATTATAAATTAAGGAGAATGAGGGGAGGAAGGATTGTTTTCCAACCGAGATTTACGGTACGCCACGTCGTTTTCGTTAGAAACGGAACAAGGATTTCGTTTTAAAATAGCTGGAAACAGGGTACTTTGCTCGAAAATGTTGGAAACAGTTCAGTTTATGGAGAAAAAGTAACATGGAACGTCTGTTTACAGGCGAACCATGTAGAGGTGTGCAGTACGCCTTGCGTCCACCGTTTGTCTTTTTGACACGGAATGGCTAACTAAACCGACGAAATGAGATTCTTGTTATTCTCGTCTAGTCGGAACTGTTATTGCCGAGGGAAAAGTGTTCACCGAGGCTAATCTCCTTGCCGTTGACGGAGAAGATGAGAGAAACAAACCCATCATGATTGAGTTCAAACTCAACCGTGCGCATTGATGCGTTTGCGCCAGTGAAGGTGAGGGTACCGAGGGACTCGACGCGGTTCTCTTTCTTGTCAGAAAAGATTGTGTTCATGAGGTAGTCAAACCTCTCTCTCGTGAACGGATTGTTCGGGTAAGGGATGATTTCCTGTGCGTGGATGGAATCGTGGATTGCTTTGATAGTCATGTGTATTCCAACCTTTCTGATTGGGTGTTTTTTCTTCAACTCATCTTGTGTATTTATTATATAGCTTTTAGATAAACCAAAGGGAGAAAATGGTGGTGAGGAAGGTTTTTCTTTCTGCCGCAGGATGGCGGCTGTGCGTCGTTTTCATTTTGCCACATAAAAAGACCACCTAGACAACCTAGGCGGTCTTTTCTTTACTGGTTGAGGTACTCAGCGGCAACCTCAGCCGTCGGCGCGAAATCAAACGCAACACCTTGCTTTTCCACACCATCTTCGTCGTAAAAATCGGGAATCTCTGCGACCTCCCACCCATTCGGCGTCCAACGGTGCACGAACTCAACACCCCAGCCGGGCACCCAAGAGCCAAGCTTCTTGTCAAAAGGTTGTTTGAACTTCTCGCCACGCGTCGTGTACGGAACAACATGCCCCATGATTGAACTGCAATCGCCCGCCGCAATCAGATTGGCAACCGCATCCTCATCCGTGAAGTTGTTAACGAGCGCAACGCCAACACCTTCAGGATAGCCGTCCCAATGACAATAGATGTTATAGGTGTGACCCTTCTTGAATCGAACTTCTTCAGTGTTCTTCTTGACGTTCCGAAGAGCCTTCTTTAAGTCCACCTCCCCACCAAAGGGAGCGAACGGGTTTCCCTCTGGGAGTTTGAAGGGATCGAATGTAACCTTCATATTTTTCGACGGAGTGAACGAGATGATTGAACGAGTGCCCATAATTGAATCTTCCTTTCTTTTTCCAATAACTCAACGTTTTTGATAGTTTTATTACATAACTTTTTAACAACGCAATCCGAAAAAAAATGGCAGGAGCAGCAACGTTTTAAGCCACAATCTCACGCCATCCATTTTTCTTTTGGTCTACCTACTTCCACGTCCAATCGGGTTCATCTCATCGACAACCGCCCCAAGCAACTGAACGGGAGACGGAACAAATTCCACATATCCATCATCATCTTCAGAGAGTAACGGAATTGGATTATACTCCCACCCATAATGCCACGACCAACGGTAGGCGTGTTCGTAGCCACCGAGCGCAATCCACCCGCCCCAGTCTTTCTCAAAGGGAGCCTTAAACGGTTCGCCGAGAGAGGTGTATGGAGTAATAATTCCAGACACAGAACTACAATCCCCTGCAGCGATAAGGTTCGCAATCAGTTCTTCGCGAGAGAAGAAATTGAGAAGTGTTGAGCCAACACCATCCAAACCGCCATCATTGTGGCAGTAGATAGAATACGTCTTTCCCTTCTTGAGCGTTATAAGACGGCTGTTCTTCTGCGCCATCTTCAGAGCGTCATCCACCTTCCGACGATCCGAACGCCGACGAATCCAATCATGGATGCGTACAGGGAGGAGATTCGGGTCGAACCGAACTTCGATGTCAAGAGTGGGAATATAAGAGATAAGTGCGCGTGTGCTCATTTCCAAAATCCTTTCTACAAACGAAATCCATTTTAATTATATAACTTTTTGGATAAAGGATGGCGGTTTTTATTTCCACCGCCATCCACGCACATCATCACATCTGCCAGATCCCGGCATCATACCGCTCAATCAGCCCAAACTCCATGTAAGCATTGAGCACAAGGAACCCATCATGCGCAACAAGACGACGTAGATAATCTTCACCGATCGTCAAACCGAGCTCTTCCGAATGACCGAGAATTGTGTCAATCGCAGCCTCATAGATGTCTTCAGCCTCATCGTCACTTGCATCGTCGTGGAAAATATACGCGATAGCTTCATCGCCGAAAACCTTGTGTTCAGAAGGGAAAATCTTAAGTAAGTAAACCATTTTTACACTCTCCGTTTCCTTATTTAACAACTCTTTCGATGTATTTATTATATAACTTTTTACATAGCGAGACCGAAAAAACCTGCGAGATAGCGGGTTTTCTTTCGTTTTTTTGTGAATCGCGACGGGAGAACGTTTTCCTTTGGCATATAAAAAAGAACCACCTTCCAAGGAAGATGATTCTTTTAAGAGAAGACGCTCGCTCAGAAATCAGACCGTAATCTGAACTTCGCGCGGGTCAAGGACACGAACACCATAAGAACTCATATCCATCTGAGCCACCATTTTGTTTATATGGTCGATTACCTCCTCGGGAACGTAGCGGTACGTCCCACGCCGCATTTCGTTGCGACGCTTCACCTCCTCGATAGGAAGGTAGGTGAAGTCGAGAATGACGACAATCGCCCGACCTTGAGTTTCTTCAAGGACAATCCTCTTGATGTCACGCACTGCACGGTCAGACATGAAGGTGGCGTCAATGAACGTAGCGCCAACTGCATTACCAACTTTACACGAGAGCCGCGAACGTAAACACTCATGTGTGAGTTCCCACGCCCTACGAGAAACATTCTGGTTAATCTCGTAAGTAAACTCACCGTCTCTTGTTGTCTCAATCGGGGGAGACAACATGAGTTGGAACGTGTCGGGGCTGATCACATAGTCTTCACAATTATTGTTACGAAGCCATGTAGACTTTCCCGAAGCGGGAAGCCCACGCATCAAGACAACAATGGGCGAGGAGAGAGAAATAACAACTTTTTTCATAATAAATCATCCTTTCTTCGGGCAACACACCTCTCGTGTTACCCGCCTAAAAAAATCAACTAAGCCAAAGAGAAAAACTTGGCTTCCAATAATTAAATGATACACCTGTTTAACGTAAAATGAAAATTCCACACACAAAAAACAAGTAAAAATAAAAGGACTACGTTTTAACAGCAGTCCTTTTAATATTAGCCAGTTTTGTCAAGCATTACGGGCGTTGTAGACGGGCTTTCCTTCAAGCTCACGGATACGCATAATGAGGATGTCAACCAGATCATCTCTCACATGGATAACGCCGGGTGAGTATACCCCCATCCCTACAACGTCGCCCGTGTAGCGCGTATCGTATCCGTCATTCTCAAGAAGATCGTCACCCATGCGGCGACTGCGGCACTCAGCCTGAAAGAGCTTGATGATGTGGTTTGACCTGTCTTCAAGGGACGGCTCCACAAATTCCGCATAGTATTTCCGATGTGCAAGGTCACGCTCGTACTCAAGGCATTCCCGCTTTGAGTCGAACACAGTTCCGTCAAACGCGGTGTAGGTTACTTTCATGTTGCTTCCTCCTCAACCTCTCGAACGAGTTCCACAGCGAACCGAACCTGCTCGACCGCGAACAGTCTTAAGTGTGATGTCCTCACCGCGCATCATCTTCTGAACCTCGTCCCGATGGCGGGCGTTCTCCTCCTCAAGCTCACGGATGCGCTCGATAAGGATGTCAACGGCGTCGTCTCTGAGATACATGATGCCTCGGGAGAAGTCTCCACAGAAGATTGCCCCACCGTATCGGGTTTCACTTCCTTCGCACTCAAGAGAGTCGTCACTCATGCGGCGAGCATCACAAGCGTTTTCGAACCATTCAATCATGCGGTTTGCACGATCTTTGAGTTCGCCGCACTGGAAGTCTTTCACATATTTGTCCAGAGCGATGTCCCTCTCGTAGGCGAGGCACTCCTCCTCGGTCGAGAACTCTTTTCCGTCATCTGCAAAGTAGCGTGCTTTCATTATGTTTCTTCCTTTCTAGTAGGTGTTTTTCCAACAACTCATCTGATGTTTCTATTATAAAGCTTTTAATGAGCCAAAGAGAAGAAATCCATTGAAAATGTTGGATTTTCTCTCGATTGCGGTGGTGTATAGGAGGAGAATAAAGAATAGACCAAAGGAAAAGGTTTCGTTGAGATATTTCCTTTGGTCTATAATCTTAGGCGCGAGAGTCTTTCAGCCGTTCCACCTCAGCCTCAAGGTTACGGATGCGCTGGACAAGAACGTCTACCATATCGTCGCGCATGTAGATAATTCCATACGAAAAATCACCCATAATAGGAACACCGCCATCATAACGCATCGGTTTCCCAATCTCTGCCAACGAGAGGTCGTCCATCTGCTTACGCGAGCATTTTTCGTCGAACCAGTGGATGACCTCGTTTGCACGCGCACGCATCGGGCGGTCAGATTGAGCGTTTTGGTAAGATTCGATTTCGTGCTTCCTGCACGCCATTTCGGACGGGAACTCTTTACCGTCATTGGCGATGAATTTCGCAATCATGTTTTGACCCTCTTTCTTAAGAAACAACAACTCGTTTGATGGTTTTATTATATAACAAAACTGAATCTTAATCGGGAAATTTGTATGGATGGTGAGGAGAAATTAAGAGGATTAACTTAATTAACAGAGAGGCGTTAATTGAGTTAATCGTTTTTTACAAATAAAAGCGCCCCGCGACAAGCACGGGACGCCTTCTCAGCCCTACTCCTCGGATGCAACTCA
>ERZ773014.657-NODE-657-length-23233-cov-8.218742_pt1 | contig 23233 bp, 20 predicted proteins | sample MGYA00580841_ERZ773014 | MGnify/ENA primary metagenome ERZ773014 (study PRJEB29015, sample SAMEA2737989) | human oral metagenome | biome: human oral; feature: human-associated habitat; material: dental | place: China | collected 2067 ...
TTGACAGTATTTCAAAACATTATAGCGCATGTGGAGCTAGAATAGGAGTTATTGCCTCTAAAAATAAAGATTTTATGGCACAAGCGCTAAAATTTTGCCAAGCAAGATTATCAGTTTCTACAATTGAGCAATATGCAAGTACAAACTTAATTAATACTTTAGATACTTACATTGACAATACAAAATTAGAATACAAAGTAAGAAGAGATATGATTTATAGTAATATTATAAAAATACCAGGAGTTATAACTTACAAACCAAGCAGCGCATTATATTTGATAGCAGAATTGCCAGTAGATGATATCGAAAAATTTGCTACTTGGTTATTGACAGAATTTAGATATGAAAATCAGACGTTATCATTTGCACCAGGACCAGGATTTTATACAACGCCGGGGAAAGGTACAAAAGAAGCTAGATTTTCGTTTTGTACACATAATTTGATTGAAATTGAAAATGGAATGAAAGTATTGAAAAAAGCACTGGAAACTTATAATAAATTGGATAAGTAATTTTTTATTTTGATAGACTTGTTAATAATTCAATAATAAAATAAATGTTTTTGAATTATGGCAAGTCTAATTTTTAAATAGTTTATAAAAAAATTTAAGTAAATAGGAGAGAATTAATTTGATGGAAAATATTGATTTTAAATATAAGGAAAATACAGAAAATCATATTGAAAGAGATATAAAAAATGCAAAAGAAATTCTAGAAAGAATGAATCCTAATCAGAAAATCAATTATCATACAATTTTGACTAAACTAATTTCAGATTGGGAAAATAAGGATATTCGTCCTAAAATATTGATTCATAGCTGCTGTGCACCTTGTAGTACCTATACGCTGGAATTTTTAACGCAATATGCAGACGTGACAGTTCTGTTTGCAAATAATAACATTCATCCAAAGGCAGAATATGAAAAAAGAGCTTTAGTACAGGAGGAATTTATTAAGAAATTTAATGAGCGTACTGGAAATGATGTTGGATTTATTGAAGATGAATATAAGCCAATGGACTTTTATAAGGCTGTGAAAGGGCTGGAAAATGAAAAAGAGGGTGGAGCAAGATGTACTGCCTGTTTTCAGATGAGACTTGACATTGTGGCAAAAAAGGCTCAGGAATTGGGATTTGACTATTTTGGAAGTGCTTTGACACTAAGTCCGCATAAAAACAGTCAATTAATAAATACATTGGGCCTAGAAATTCAGGAAATTTTTGATGTTAAATATCTTCCGTCTGATTTTAAGAAAAATAATGGATACAAACGTTCAGTTGATATGTGTGCAGAATACGATGTTTACAGACAATGTTATTGTGGCTGTATTTTTGCTGCAATGGATCAGGGGATTGACTTGAATGAGTATAAATAGGAGAAAGTTTAGATTATTATAGAAATAAAAATTTAAACTAGATGATAAAATTTGCAACTTCGGGAAATATAAGTAAAAATCGGAGAGATCTTAATAATCTCTCCTTAATAATAACAACTATTTAGTTTTTAAAATATCTCTAATTTCTGCTAGCAGCGCCTCTTCTTTAGTTGGAACTTCTTCTTTAACAACTTCTTCAGCTTCTTTGTCAGTTTTTCTTAATTTATTAATGAATTTGACCATTAGAAAAATAACAAAAGCCATTATTAAAAAGTTTACAGTATTTTGAATAAAATTACCATATAATACTGCTACTTCAGGTTTATTCCCTTGAGCAGGAGTAATAACAAGTTTTAAACCAGTAAAATTAATTTTTCCTAATATAATCCCTATAATTGGCATAATCATATCATCAACTAATGAAGTTACAATTTTTCCAAATGCTCCTCCTATAATAACTCCGACTGCTAAATCTATTACATTTCCTTTTGAAATAAATTCCTTAAATTCTTTAAACATTAAAATACATCCTTTCCTTTTAAAATTATATACTACGTATTATAATGTATTTTTTTCTAAAATGCAATAATTATTTTTACTTTTTTGCACTTGACTTGCCAATATAGTATTAAGAAAATTTAAATTAAACATCTTTTCTAATGTGTTTTTCAGCAATCGCCACAACTTTATCCACTCTATCTGTATATTTTTTCTCATTTATCAAATAATCAGTAGTCATCCATATTTTTACGATTTCCTGTGCGATGGCAGAACCGATGATTTTTCCGCCAAGGCAAAGTACGTTTGTGTTTGAGTGGGAACGGGCTAGCCCAGCGCAGAATGGATCTTGACAAATAGCGGCATATACACCATAGATTTTGTTTGCAATTAAGGCGCTTCCATAGCCAACTCCGTCAATGAAAATTCCTCTGTCAACTTCACCTTTACTTACTGCGAGCGAAGCAGGATAGATAAAATCAGGCAAATCACAAGATTCTTCACTAAAAGGTCCAAAATCTACAACTTCGTGTCCTTGTGACTCCAGTAATTCCTTAATTTCTTTTTTTAAATTAAATCCAGCATGATCTCCAGCCATTGCTATTTTCATAAAATCATCTCCTTGTTTGTTTTCTATTATTAGATGTGTTCGATAACCTAAGTTTTTTCATTTCCACAAGGGGTCAAGACCCCTTGCTTCAGAATATTTATTTTATTAAATTCTAAATACATATAGTTATCGAATGGCCTATTATATATTTTACCTTGAAAAATTGGGTAAATCAATTAAAAATTCTTGTATTCAGGAATCCATTTTGTATTTTTTATTGCTTCTTTTAAATCGCTTATGGGTTCTGTATTTAATTTTTGATCTAGTACGCTTTGTCCAACTGCCAGTGCCACAGTTTCAGAAAATTCTGTCAGTTTTGATACTGGAGGAAGTACGGCAGCTCCAGGATTTGTTGTGTCGATTATTCCACCTAGTGAATGTGCGGCCGCTGAGATTATTTTGTCGTTTACGAGCCTTGATTTTGTTGCGATAATTCCAAGTCCCAACCCAGGATAGATTAAAGCATTGTTTGCTTGCCCAATTTCGTATGTGATTCCATTGAGTTCTATTGGATCTGATGGGATACCTGTTGCAACGAGAGCTTTTCCGTCTGTCCATTCAATAAGATCTTTTGCATTGGCTTCTGCTAGTTTTGTTGGGTTGCTAAGTGGGAAAATTATTGGTCTTGCAGTGTGTTTTGCCATTTCCTGAACTATTTCTTTTGTAAAAGTCTTTGGCACTGTGGAAGTTCCAACAAGTATAGTTGGTTTCACGGATTTTACAGTGGCTTCCAAAGTAGTTAATTCATTTGCATTTGTAAATTCGCTACGTTTTCTTGCAAAAGGAATTTGTTCTGGAGTTAGTCCTTCTGTGTCTTCAAATAATAAGCCTTGTCTGTCAACTAGATAAAATCGTTTTTTTGCTTCTTCTTCAGAAAGCCCCTGCTCTACCATTTCATTGAAAATTCTTCTGGCAATTCCAGCTCCCGCAGTTCCTGCTCCAAAACACATATAAATCTGGTCAGTAAGCTTTTCGCCTGAAATTTTTAATGCTCCTAAGATTCCAGCTAAAGTGATAATTCCAGTTCCTTGTATATCGTCGTTAAAAGTTGCGATTTCATTTTCATATTTATTTAAAATATTTGCCGCATTCAATCTTCCAAAGTCTTCCCAGTGAAGATATAAATTTGGGAAAAGTTTTTCAGCTGTTTTTACAAATTTTTCTATAAAATTATAATATTCATCTCCTCGAACTCTCTCAAATCTATTTCCTAGATACAAGTCGTTTTCTAGCAGCTCTTTTCTATTTGTTCCAGCATCAATTACAACTGGCAGGACAGTAGCGGGATCAATTCCAGCGGCGGCAGTGTAAACCATCAGTTTTCCAACTGAAATGTCAACTCCGTTAGTTCCCCAGTCACCAATTCCAAGGATTCCTTCTGCATCAGTAACGACAATCAAACGGATTTTTCTATTGTCAGCAGCATTTTTTAAAATAGTTTCTATGTTTTCTGGTTCTTTTACTGACAAATAAGCCGCATTTTGAGGATTTACAAATAATTCACTGTAATTTTCTATGCTTTCTGCAATTACAGGATCGTAAACAATTGGCATAAATTCAACTACATGTTTGCTAAATAAATAATAAAATAATGTTCTGTTTGTATTAAAAATTTCCATTAAGAAATGTCTTTTTTCAATTAACTTGTCTTTTTTTAGAAATTGCCCATAAACCTGTTTTGCCTGTTCATCTATAGTCTGAACATATGGAGGCAGAAGCCCTAATAGTCCATATTCCTCTCTTTCTTTTTTTGTAAAAGCTGTACCTTTGTTAAGGAATGGATTGTTCAAAATTTCATAGCCTAATTTCATAAATAATCACCTCTAAATAATATTTTAAATTTATTTTTACAATAAGCTTGATAAAATAAGTATAGCACTGAAATGTGAGAAAATCAATTTGTTTGTAGTGAATACAGTTTGATTTTTTATTGACAAATTTTGATTGATATGTTATTATTAATAACATTATAAGTAATTATAAAGAAAAAAAGCCTTGTATATTTAAAATAAATTATATATAATGTATTTTATATAAAAAACATATCTAAAAAAAAGGAGATGACGAAAATTGAAAAAATATATAAAGAAAAGTATATTTATAGGAATATTTTCCATTATAGGAATTATGGGAACTGGAAATAAACTTTATGCTGAACCAAATTTTCGACAATGGTATGCAGATGATAAGACTGAAAAAATTGAAACAGAATTAGAAGATGTTTATAGTAATCCTTCTCATGCAACTGCTGTAAAGCATATGGTTTGGGTTGAAGTACCTGTATGGAATTTAAAAAATGGGAAAAAAGTTTCCAGTAGAGCAAGAATACAAGTATTGAATTTATTGGCAGATGAAGTTAAAGAAATATTCACAGAAATATATAATGGACCAGAAAAGTTCCCTATTAAATCAGTAGGAGGATATAATTGGCGTCCGAATGGAATTGAAAGTCTTCATAGCCTTGGGCGTGCAATAGATATAAATCCTGATGAAAATCCTCAATTGAGTCCCGATGGAGTAGTTTTGGTGGGGAAAAAATGGGAACCATATCAAAATCCTTACTCTATAACTCCTGAAGGTGATGTAGTAAGAGCATTTACAAGTAGAGGATGGGTTTGGGGAGCAAATTATACTAGACCTGATTATATGCATTTTGATTTCCCAACTAGAGTTGAATTTGAATTTATAAATTATTAAAAATACAATATAAAATTGAAAAAGGTTTTCTCAGAATAAGTAGAATACCTTTTTTTATTTACTTCATAAATTTGAGATTATTTTCCTTGTCTGTTATAAAATATTGTGGTATACTTATTTTTATAAAAATAGAAGTTTGAAAGAAGTTTGAATTTTGGGAAATAGAGAGAAAGAAAGGAAATATTATGGAAAGAAGAAAGAAAGTTGTGTTGGGAATGTCGGGCGGAGTGGATTCTTCTGTTGCGGCAATTTTGCTTAAAGAACAGGGGTACGATGTAATTGGTGTTTTTATGAAGAACTGGGAAGAAAAGGATGAAAATGGGGTTTGTATGGCGGAAGAAGATTATAAGGATGTAATTGCTGTGGCAGAGCAATTGGGGATACCTTATTATTCAGTAAACTTTGTAAAGGAGTATTGGGACAAGGTTTTTACATATTTTCTAGATGAATATAAAAAGGGAAGAACTCCCAATCCTGATGTGATGTGTAACAAAGAGATTAAATTTCGTGCATTTCTGGATTATGCGATGAAAATTGGAGCTGATTATGTGGCGACAGGGCATTATGCGAGAATTATTCACGAAGAAAAAGATGGAAAGATCAAATCGATTATGTTAAGAGGAATTGATGATAACAAAGATCAGACATATTTTCTTTGTCAATTAAATCAGGAGCAACTGGAAAAAGTACTGTTTCCATTGGGGGAATACACAAAGCCACAGATTCGTGAAATAGCTGAAAAATATAATTTGGCAACGGCGAAGAAAAAAGACAGTACAGGAATCTGCTTTATTGGAGAACGTGACTTTAATAAATTTTTATCACAATACTTGCCTGCAAAGGGTGGAAATATTGTAAATACACAGGGAAAAGTGCTAGGACATCATAATGGACTTATGTATTATACAATCGGACAGAGAAAAGGAATTGGGATTGGAAATACAAAGGAGGGAACTGGAGAGCCTTGGTTTGTTGTGGATAAGGATTTGGAAAAAAATGAACTGATTGTAACGCAAGGCGATAATTCAGTACTTTATTCAAAAGGTTTAATCGCAACAGACTTTAACTTTATAAATGAAGTGCAGTTTCCGCTGGAATGTACTGTAAAATTTAGATATAGGCAAAAAGACACGAAAGCTGTAATTAGTAAACTGAATGAAAATGAATATGAAGTGATTTTTAATGAGCCGCAAAAGGCTGTAACATTGGGGCAGATTGTAGTTGCTTATGATGGTGAGGTTTGTCTTGGTGGAGGAATTATTGATAAGATTGTAAAATAGATTTTTTGTTTTATGTGATATGTGGAAGTTAAATTTATGAAAAATAAAATTTATGAAGGAGGAAAATGAAAGAATTAATATTTTGCTTGAATGCCACAATGCCTGTATTTTTGCTTATGTTACTTGGATATGTGTTTAGGAAAGTTGGAGTTATGGATTTGGGATTTGCAGATAAAATGAACAGGTTTGTGTTTTTGGCACTTTTGCCTGTGCTTTTGTTTAAGGAATTGTCGTTGTCTGATTTTTCGGCAATTTGGGATTTAAAATATCTGTTGTTCTGCTTTTTTGCAACATTTCTTTCAATAATGATAATGTGTGTTACTTCAGCTTTCTTAAGAGACAAATCAATTCGTGGGGAATTTATTCAGGCGGGATTTAGAAGCAGTGCGGCTTTGCTTGCCTATGCGTTTGTTCAGAATGTGTATGGAGAAGCTAAAATTGTAGCACTTATGGTAATTGGAGCGGTTCCTTTGTACAATGTCGCTTCAGTTGTAATTTTAATGCTGCTTCGTCCAAAACAAGGAAGACTTAACAGAGTGGTTTTGAAAAATACGTTAAAAGGAGTTATAAAAAATCCTTTGATATTGGGAATTTTGGCTGGAATGATTTGGGCATTGCTAAAAATTCCACAGCCAGTAATTATGAAAAAATCAATTTCAACATTTTCTGCAGCGGCAACTCCTCTTGGATTGTTAGCACTTGGGGCGAGCTTTGATGTAAAGGAAGTTTTTTCAAAAATAAGACCTGTGTTAGTGTCATCTTCATTCAAGCTGATAATTCTTACAGCGATATTTTTACCAATAGCTATAAAATTTGGATTTAGAGATGAAAAGCTGGTTGCAGTGCTGGGAATGCTTGGAAGTCCGACAACTCCGACTTCGTTTACAATGGCAAAAGGAATGGGACATAATGGGGCATTAACTTCTGGAACTGTTATGGTTACGACAATTGTTAGTATTTTTACATTGACGGGATGGCTGTATATATTGAAAATTACAGGATTAATGTAAATTTTTTGTTTATCATAGATTGTATAATAATTTAAATGATTTGGAGATAAAATTATGAAATTGAAGAAATATATTTTAATTGGCTTAATGGCTGTATTAGTTGTTGCAGCTTGCGGGAAAAAGGAAAATAATAAAAATAATGGAAAAGCAAAAACTTTGAATATGAAAAAAGAAATTTCAACTGAAGAAATTAAAAAATATAATGAATATTTAAAGATAAGTAATGAGCCGAATTCTGAAGAATGGAATTCATTTTTTAAAGAAATAAAAAAAGAGGAATTTTTGGATACAAATGGCGAAATAAAAAATGTTTCAAATAAAGCCATGTCCATTGAAACTCTCGATCATTCAATTAATTTGATTGGAGAGTATATAAGAGAAATTTCAGATATAATGCAGGAATCACCAAAGATAGAAGCGATTGATAAAAATGCTGAAAATTTAATAAATTCTTTGGTGGAAGAACAGAAAGTGCTGACAGAAATTGATGATTATTTTGAAAAAGGTGACTATAAGAAAGACAGGCTGGAAAGAGTTCAGGAATTGAATGATAAATATAAAGTTGTGTTGCAGAATAGACAGGAAAATAATAAAATTTTTTCCAATTCACTGCGTGAACTGGCTCAAGCTATTAACAAAAAAATGGAAGAAAAATTGAAAAAAGATAAAAAAATCACAAAATTAAATATTTTAAAATTTATAACTTCAGTTAATGAATTTGGAGAAACAGCTTTTGGGAAAAATAATTTGAATTTTGATGAATATGAGTTGACAAAATTAGAAAAGGCAAGTGCTAAAGTAAAGAAAGAATACAGAGCTATATCCGAAATGACATTAGAAAATGCTAAAAAAGAAAATATAACTGAAGCTGACTTTAATAAAATAAAGTCAAGTTCAAAAATTTTATCTGAAAATATGGAAAAAATGGTATCAGGAATAAAAACTCAAAATATTCAAGTAGTAGTTATGAGTGCAAGCAATATTTTAAATGCACAAACTGATTTGGAAAGTGTATACAATTTTCTAATTTTACAGAAGTAATAATTATAAATGGGATAAGAAAAAATGCTTATCTCATATTTTTATATTTTTTTGACTATTAATAAAATATATCAAATCATATAAAACTTATATATTTAAGTTATTGACAAAAGATATATAAAAATGTTATAGTAAAATTAAATATTTCACATAATTTTAAAATAATTTAAAATTAAATTCAAAGGTTATACAATATTAATCTTGAGAAATTTATAGATAACTTGAAATTAAATACAAAAAATGATAATATTTATTATAAAAAATAAATAAAAATTTAAAAATTTGGAGGAAAAAACAATGAAAAAAATGTTATTATTAATGATTTTAGCATTAAGTGTTTTTATGTGCAGTGTTCAAAAGGAGGAAAAAAAGGAAGAGAAAAATGCTGATGGAATTCCTAAAAAAATTGTAGTCGGGCTGGATGATTCTTTTGTCCCGATGGGATTTAAGAATGAAAAAGGCGAAATTGTAGGGTTTGATATTGATTTGGCTAGAGCAGTTGCTCAAAAATTAGGTGCTGAAGTTGAATTTAAGCCTATAAACTGGGATTCTAAGATACTCGATTTGAATGGCGGAAATATTGATTTGATTTGGAATGGGCTTACTATAACTGAGGAAAGAAAAAAAGAAACTGAAATGACAAAACCTTATTTTACAAGTCATCAACTTATAGTAGTTAAGGCAGGTTCAAGTATTACTGCAAAAGCTGATTTGGCAGGAAAAAATATTGGAAGCCAAACTGAAAGCAGTGGAGAAGAAGCTGTTAAAAAATCAGGAGATGACAAGAAATTTAAGGAATTTAAAACATATGCTCAGTATGATCAGGCATTTATGGATCTTGATGCAGGGAGAGTTGATGCAATTATAGCTGATGAAGTATTGGCAAAATATACTAAAAAAACAAAAGAAACTCAGGCTAAAAAAGAACTGTATAAAATCTTGAATGACAATTATGGTGAAGAAGAATATGGGATTGCAGCAAAAAAAGGGAATATAAAATTAGTTGAAGCTATAAATAAAGCTATTGAGGAATTGAAGGCAGACGGGACATATCAAAAAATTTATTCGAAATGGTTTAAAGATTAATGAGTAAGTGGTTACCAATATTTATAGAATTAGTAAAAACTTTACCAAATATAGCGGTATTATATGTATTCACGATTTTATTTTCCATCCCGTTAGGAATTTTAGGAGCGTTGGCATATACAGGTAAAAATAAGATAATAAAATTCATTATTTCAGTTTATACATGGGTTTTTCGTGGAACTCCCTTAATGCTGCAATTAATGGTTGTTTATTATGGAATACCGTTAATGAATTTTGGCGGCTATAAAATAGTTCTTGCACCGTACACGGCAGCCACAATTACATTTATCATAAATTATGCCGCATATCTTGTGGAAATTATGAGAAGTGGAATTGAAAGCATTGACAAAGGACAGCATGAAGTGGCAAAAGTACTAGGTTACAGTTATTGGCAAAAAATAATATACGTTATTTTACCGCAGGCAATAAGAAGAGTGCTGCCAACATTGGGAAATGAAGCGATTACACTTATAAAAGATACTTCCCTCGTATATGTTCTCGCAGTGACAGAAGTAATGAAACGTACAAAGGAACTGGCAAATATTTATTACAATGTTACTCCATATATTTGTGCAATTATTATTTATCTAGTATTAAGTTTTGCTGTTGACAGACTATTTAAGAGTATTGAAAAAAGAAATAAAATTAGGATTTAGAATTTCTGATTTGTAAATAGTTTTATTAAAATATAAAAAACTGGGAGATAAATTGTGGAAAGTGAAAAAATAATTGAATTAAAAAATTTAAAAAAACAATATGGTGACAATGTAGTTTTAAAAAATATTAACTTGCATGTTGATAGAGGTGAGGTAGTTTCTATAATAGGGCCTTCTGGAAGTGGGAAATCGACAATTTTACGCTGTATAGTTGACTTGGAAAGTATAACGTCAGGAGAAGTGTTAATTGAGGGCAATAATTTGACGGATAAAAATGTTGATAAAAAAATAAAAAAGGAAATGCTGTTAAAAACAGGAATGGTTTTTCAGACATTTAATTTATTTCCTCATATGTCAGTCAGAAATAATATAGTCAGAACTTTAAAACTTGTAAAAAAAATGGCGACAACGGAAGCTGAAAATACTGCAAAAAAAATGCTGGATTTAGTTGGACTTTCTGATAAAATCAACAGTTTTCCAAATGAACTTTCAGGTGGACAGAAGCAGCGTGTGGCAATTGCACGAGCATTGGCATTACAGCCAGATATTATGCTTTTTGATGAACCAACATCAGCACTTGATCCTGAACTAGTAAAGGAAGTTTTGGATATAATAAGAAAACTTAAAAAACAAAAAATTACAATGCTGATTGTAAGCCATGAAATGAATTTTGTCCGTGAAATTTCGGATAGAATAGTTGTTATGGAAAAAGGTGAAATACTGGAAATAGGAACTTCACAGCAAATCTTTGAAAATCCATTTTCTGAAAGAGTAAGAGAATTTTTAAATACAACGAACTAGAAAATAGAATAAAATTAATTTATTTAAGGGGGAACTAAAAATTCCCCTTATTAAATTATCTAGGAATATTAATTTAAATTTATAGTATAATTATTTTAAAACTAAATGTAAAGCACAAAAATAAAATTTGTAAGAAAAAATATTTTTGTTTGTTTCAAATATTTTATAAAAACTATAAATAATACTTGTATATGCAATAAAAAAGTGGTATAATATGGAAAAATTATGTTAAACTAAATTTACCTCTAAAATTTTGCTGAAATTTTGAGATAATTTGAATAAAATATTAGGAAATTAAAATTATCAATAAAAAGTTGACTTTTAAAGTAATAAATAATATAATCTTTATAAAATATACGGTATAATATCGGAAAAATTAATGAAAAAAGAGGTGAAATATGGACAGCTTTATAAAAATAAGGAATTTGATAAAAAAATATAAGGTTAATAATGGTCAGGAACTAATGGCTGTAAATAATGTGAACCTTGATGTTGAAAAAGGGGATATTTATGGAATTATGGGGCTTAGTGGAGCTGGGAAATCTACACTTATTAGGCTTCTTAACAGATTGGAAGAACCTACTTCTGGAGAAATTTTTGTAAAACACGAGATTATTGATAAAAAAGGAGAAAGAAAACTTGGATATGAAGATCAGAACATTCTGGAGTTTGATATAAGAAAATTACGGGAATTTCGTAAAAAGACAGGAATGATCTTTCAGCATTTTAATTTGCTAAATTCTAGAAATGTTGCCGATAATGTGGCTTTTCCGCTGGAAATTTCAGGATGGAAAAAAAGAGATATTAGTAGAAGAGTTGATGAATTGCTAGAAATTGTAGGTCTTTTGGATAAAAAAAATAATTATCCTGAACAGTTATCAGGAGGGCAGAAACAACGTGTAGCAATAGCACGTGCCTTGGCAAATAATCCGGAATTATTATTATCAGATGAAGCAACATCCGCACTTGACCCAAGAACTACCAATTCTATTTTGGAATTATTAAAGGATATAAATAAAAAATTTGGAATAACGATTATATTAATTACCCATCAGATGGAAGTTATAAAGAAAATTTGCAATAAAGCAGCGATTATGTCAGATGGGGAAATTATAGAAAAAGGAGAGACAAAAGAAATATTCTTAAATCCTAAAACAGATTTAGCAAAAGAATTTGTGGCAAATATTTCACATGAAGAATTTAGAACAGAAGAGGAAGTAAAACATCGTGAAGAAAATAACGGCAAATTAAGATTAAGATTGAAGTATAATGAAGGACAGGTAAATGAAGCTTATATTACTCAGATAATTCGTAAATATGACGTTGAAGTAAATATTTTAGGTGGATTTGTTGACAAAGTGGGAGATATTATTGTAGGAAACTTGTTGATAGAAATTTCAGTAAATGAAGAAAAATCTAAGGAAATTATTGAATGGCTAAGTGAAAATAAAATAGATTTGGAGGTGTTATAATGAAATTTGACTGGGTAAAATTTTTACAATTTCAAACTATAGTTCAACCTTTATGGGAAACCATATATATGGTTTTTATTTCTACAATTATAGCTTTAATTATCGGACTTCCAATAGGTATTTTACTTACCACATCCGACACAAAAGGAGTGAAACCTAACAAAACTTTACATAAAATATTAGATATAGTTATTGTAAATGTTACAAGATCCATTCCATTTATAATTTTGATAGTTTTATTAATACCCCTTTCAAAATTATTGTTTAAATATTCATTTGGAAGCACTTCGTTTATTGTACCGCTTTCATTAGGATCTGCACCGTTTGTAGCAAGAGTTATTGAAGGGGCTTTAAAAGAAGTTGATGAAGGGCTTATTGAAGCTTCAAAATCAATGGGAGCAAAAACTTCTGAAATTATTTTTAAAGTTATGATTCCAGAAGCAATGCCTGCTCTTGTACATGGAATGACATTGACTTTAATTAGTTTGATTGGATATTCTGCGATGGCTGGAACAATTGGCGGTGGCGGACTTGGAAATGCCGCTGTAATGGATGGTTTTCAAAGAAATAATATGGAGCTGATGTGGCAGGCAACAATTGTTACAATTATTTTAGTTCAAATTATTCAATTTGTTGGAGATAAAATTGTAAAAGCCTTGCTTAATAAGAGAAAAAGAACGTAAACGTAAATTAGTTTATAAAATAAATTATAAATAAAAATTAAATTTAGGAGGGAACTATGAAAAGAGTACTGACATTATTGTCATTAGTATTAGTGGTGGCATTATTTATTGTATCTTGTGGAAATAAGGGGAAGGAGTTAATTGTTGGAGCATCACCTGTTCCGCACGCTGATTTATTGAATCTTGTTAAAGATGATTTGAAAAAGGAAGGAATTGAGTTAAAAGTAGTTCAGTATACTGACTATATTTTACCAAATAAGGCACTTGCTGATAAAAGTATAAATGCAAACTTTTTCCAGCATGCTCCATATATGGAAGATTTTGGTAAGAAAAACAATATAGAAATGGTAGGAGTTGGAAATATTCATTTGGAACCAATGGCTTTGTATTCTAAAAAGATAAAAAATATTAACGACTTGAAAAGTGGAGATACTTTAATTATTCCTAATGATCCAACAAATGGAGGACGTGCATTAATCTTGCTTGATAAAGCTGGTATTATAAAATTAAAGGATAACAAAAATCTATCAGCAACAACAGCTGATATTGCTCAAAATCCTAAAAACTTAAAAATCATAACAATGTCAAATGAACAAATTGCACCAAGATTAGGTGAAGTTGCAGGTGCGATTATAAATTCAAACTTTGCAATTGATGCAGGAATAACAAAAAATGAAATTATCTTGATTGAAGGTAAGGATTCGCCATATGTAAATATTGTTACAGTTTTAAAAGAAAATCAAAATGACGAAAGAGTTAAAAAGTTAGTAAAAGCGTTACAAAGTGAAAAAGTTAAAAAATATATTGAAGAAAAATATCAAGGTAGAGTAATTCCTGCATTCTAATCATAAAAAAATAGCTTTGAAATTTTATTTTAAGTTTTAAGGCTATTTTTTAATAAAATTTATTATAATTTATTTTTTTTCATAAATTTTTAGATTTTTTGATTAAACTTCTTGAAATAAATTTGAGAAAAATGTATAATAAGAGAAATGTGATAATAGCATAATCAAAAATTTAATTATACACTTAACTTTTAATTTTTTTTGAATTAAACAAATCTAGAGATTGGGTAGAATAATTACAAGAATATTATTACATAAAAATGAAAGGAGAATATTTCTTTAAATTCAAAGAAATTTTAAGAATATGAAAAAATTAGTTATAATTTCACTATTTTTAGCAAGTATTAATTTAATTTATGCAGAAAATACTTCTGTACCAACAACTGTAGCATTAAAAAAAGATAATAGAAAATCAGGAAATGCTGCAAAGACGGCGACACCGCCAGCAACAACAGAGAAAAAAAATCCAAGGGCATCTGAAAGACGTTCAGATTTTTGGGATTTTTATGAAAGAAAACAGTCAGAACTTTTAAAAGAAAATGATAAGGACTTGTTTACTAATACAAGTAAAGATGTTGACGCACAAGAGGATTTTTATACATATGTAAATGAAAAATGGGAAAAAAATACAAAAATTCCTGATACTAAACCAGCTTGGGGTTCTTTTTATGAACTGAATGAAAAAAATCAGGATTTTTTACGTAATTTAATAAAAGAATTAAAAGAAAAACCTGCAAAATCATTAACTGCCGACGAACAGAAAGTCATAACACTTTATGATAGCTATCATGATGTAGAAAAGAGAAACAAAGAAGGATTGGAGCCTTTAAAAAAAGATTTGGATAAAATTAATGCAATACAAAATATTGATGATTTGAAAAAATATAATATAGAAGTGACAAAAGTTGGGAATTCTGAATTTTATGGATGGGGAATTGGAACAGATTTAAATAATTCTAAAAATAATGCAATATATTTAGGAAGTGCAGGAATTGGATTATCAAGAGATTATTTTCAAAAAAACACTAAAGAAAATAAAGCGATATTAGATGAATATACAAAATATGTAAGTGATATGCTAAAATATTTAGGAGAAACAAATACTCTTGAAAAAGCTAAAAAAATAGTTGCATTTGAAAAAGAAATCGCAGAAACTTTGTTAACAAATGAGGAACGTCATGATGTGACAAAATATAATAATCCAATAGCAGTCAGTGAATTAGGAACATTATCAAAAAACGTTGATTTAGCTGATTATTTAAAACAATTAAATGTAAAAACTGATAAAGTAATTATATCAGAGTTAAATTATTATAAAAATTTAGATAAATTTGTAAATAATGGAAATATTGATACGATTAAAGAATATATGAAATATAATTTAATAAAATCAGCAGCTAGTGTTTTAACTGATGATTTAGGAAAACGAAGCTATGAATTTTATGGAAAATATTTAAGTGGTCAAAAAGAAAGAGAGACACTCGAAAAAAGAGCACTTGACTTTACAGATGGAGCTTTGGGAGAAATAATAGGAAAAATTTATGTTCAAAGAAATTTTTCGCCTGAAGCTAAAAAGAATACACAAAAAATGGTTGAGTATATAAAAAAAGCAATGAAAAACAGAATTGAAAAATTAGATTGGATGACTAATGCAACTAAGAAAAAAGCACTTGAAAAATTGGCAAAAGTAAATGTAAAAATTGGATATCCTGATAAATGGAGAGATTACAGCAAGATGGTAATTTCAAGCAACGATACGCTTTACGATCAAATGAAAAATATTAGTGTATGGGAATATAATGAAGAATTTAAGAAAATAGGAAAGCCTGTGGATAAAACAGAATGGCATATGTATCCGCATACAATAAATGCTTATTATTCTCCAACAGGAAACGAAATTGTATTTCCAGCTGGAATTTTACAATTCCCTTTCTATGATTTTAATAAATCGGAAGTAGCAAGCAATTTTGGAGCTATAGGAACGATTATTGGTCATGAGCTTACACATGCATTTGATGTGTCAGGTGCTTCATATGATGGAGATGGAAATGTAAAAAACTGGTGGACAGACGAAGATAAAAAAAGTTTTGATGAAGTGACTAAAAAATTAGAAAATCAGTATTCAAAATATACAGTTGATGGTGGAATACATCTTAACGGAAAATATACTTTAACAGAAAATATTGCTGACTTAGGTGGAGTAAATATTGCCTATGACGCATTACAGCTTTATTTAAAAGACAATCCAAATGCTACAAAAGTATATCCAAATATATCAAGTAAAATATTTTTTATGAACTATGCAAGAATGTGGCGACAAAAATCGACTCCAGAATTTTTAAGAAATCTAGCAAAATCTGATTCTCATTCGCCAAATTATTTCCGTGTAAATGGAGTATTGCAAAATGTAGATGCATTCCACAAAATATTTGAAACAATCCCAGGAGATGGAATGTATAAAGCTCCTGAAGACAGAATAAAAATATGGTAAAATAATTGATTTTCTTTTTAAAATGGAAAAATACAAGATACAACAAAAATAAATAATTAAAATAGACTGCCTTAGTAAAAATTATAAGTTAAGACAGTCTTTTTCTTTTTTATATATTTTCCAAAAATTCTTTTTCAAAATCTTCTTCTGTAAGCACACGAATTCCTAATTTTTCAGCTTTTTCAAGTTTACTTCCAGCTTTCTCCCCAGCAATTAAAAAATCTAGATTTTTTGAAACTGCCGACAGATAATTTCCGCCTTTAGACAGGATAATATCTTTTATATCGTTTCGTTTGTATTTTTGCAGTTTTCCAGTTGCAAGGAAGTTTTTGTCTTTTATAGGATTATCTGCTATTTTTTCTAAAGTTTCATCAACGGCAAACTGTAATCCGATATTTTGTAAATCGGTAATAATTTTCCAATTATTTTCATCATTTAAGAAAGTATTTACAGCAACTGCCACTTTATCGCCGATTCCTTTTACAGCCAGTAAATTTTCAATTGACTGATTTTTCAGATTTTCAATATTTTTAAAAGTTTTTGTCAAAAGATTCGCATTGAATTTTCCAACAAAAGGAATTCCAAGTGCGTAGAGGACTTTTGAAAAATCACGATTTTTACTGGATTCAATACTATTTATCAAGTTATCTACACTTTTTTGTCCCATTTTTTCAAGATTTTCTAGTTCTTCACGATATTTCTTCAACGAGTAAATATCAACTATTGTTTTTATTTTTCCTAATTCAATAAATTTTTCGACAATTTTATCGCCAAGTCCAGAAATATTCATTGCGTCACGGGAAACAAAATAGGCAATTTGGCGTTTGACTTTTTCGGGGCAAAGCGGATTGTGGCATTTTAAGGCAACAAGTCCTTCTTCGTGTGCAAGTTCGCTGTTGCAGACAGGGCAATTTGTTGGCTCCTGAATTTCAATTTCTTGTCCAGTTCTATCATCAAATACGACATTTACAACTTGTGGAATAATTTCTGCCGCTTTTTCTACAATAACGTTATCGCCAATTTTTATATCTTTTCTGCGAATTTCATCAAAGTTATGTAAACTCGCCCTTTTTACCACGGAACCTGATAAATTCACAGCTTCAAGTTCAGCAACAGGAGTAATTACACCAGTTCTTCCAACTTGAAAAGTTACATCCATTAATTTAGTCTTTACTTGTTCAGCAGGGAATTTGTAGGCAATTGCCCATCGTGGGCTTTTAGTTGTGTAGCCAAGCGTTTCGTAAAGTGCAAAATTATTTACTTTTATAACAAGCCCATCTGTTTCATAATCAAGTTTTTTCCTGTCGTTATGCCATTTGTCGATGGATTTTTCCAATTCTTTAAAATCAGTATATTTCTCAAATATTTTTGTTGTTTTAAACCCAAGTTTTTCAATATATTCAATGCTTTCCAAATGAGTATTTATCCCGTAATTTTCAGCATTTACAAGATAATAGAGATAGCAGTCAAGCCCACGTTCTGCAACAATTGTCTTATCCAGCTGTCTTATTGTCCCAGAAGCCGCGTTTCTAGGATTTGCGAAAACATCTTCTCCATCATCTTCACGTTCTTGATTTATTCGGTTAAAGCTTGAAATTGGCAAAATAATTTCTCCGCGAACTTCTAATGAAACATTTTTTTTCAATTTTTTAGGAATAGTTCTAATTTCCATAATATTTTCAGTCACATCTTCCCCAACTTGCCCATCTCCCCGTGTTACAGCCTGAACAAGCACCCCATTTTCATAAATCAGGCTTATGCTAAGCCCATCCAGTTTCAATTCCAGAATATACTCTAGTTCCTTTGAATGATCCTTAACATTTTCAGATAAAATAATTTTTTTGATTCTTTTGTCAAAATCCTCAATTTCAGAAATATTATAAGTATTCGACAGACTAAGCATAGGCACCCGATGTCGTACTTTTGAAAATTTTTCACTCGCAGTACCCCCAATCTTTTCAGTAGGCGAACTTTTCCCATTTTCCTCATTTTTTAGCAATTCTGGATATTCCTGCTCAAGCTGTTTTAATTCATGCATTAAAGCATCGTATTCCATATCCGAAATAAGAGGCTTATCTTCATTATAATAAAGATTGTTATGATATTCGATTTCATTTCTCAATTTTGTATATTTTTCTTGAATATCAGAAAAACTCATATTTTTTTCATTATCTATATTTTCATTTTCATTATTTTTTTCTTGATTAAATAAATTCACGATTGCTCCTTTTATAAAATTTGTTTTGTAAATTATATCATTTTTTTTATGGTATGAAAAGTTTTTGGAGCAATTAAATCAGAGCTTGAATCCCAAATATTGACAAATTGTGAATGGTACAATATAATAGTTTTATTAAGAATAATATAGTGATTTTTTATTTTTTTAAAATAAGTGAAAAAAAAATAATTTTAATTTGCATTTTGGGGTTATAAATTTATAAATTGAAAAAATATAAAAATATTGTAAAGCTGTATTAAAGTGAACTGGAGAAAAAGAATATGTTTTGGTATTGGAAAATACTGGAATTGAGGATATTCTGAAAAAATATAGTTATATTTTTAGAGAAAGATAGCGAAAAATGGAGAAATTGTGGACATAGTTTTTTTTAGTTTGCTGGAATATATTTTACAATCTATGTCAAGATAAACAAATTGAATGTTTTTAATTAAAATAAAATAAGTGTACTGGTAACAATTGATAATAAATTAAATTATAAACCCTTTAAAATATAGACTTTGAAGGACTTTTGAATGTTTCCAGTTACTCTACATTTGGAGATTGTTTGTTTATTTAGAAAGGAGAAATAAAGTGGATGATATAGAGAAACTGTTATCAGATGTGAGAGATATTTATAATAAAGGTATTATAAAAAATAGACTTTCACAATTTAAAATAAATAATTTTAGAAAATTTCAAAAAGAATCAGAACTGAACTTTACGTTTCCACTTACTGTTATTGTAGGAAAAAATGGTAGTGGAAAGACGACAATAATGAAAGCAATAAAATTACTTTCTAGGGGTAGAATACCTCAAGAAGAATTTTTTGAAACAGCGATTGATGATGGTGGATTTAAAAATGTAAATATTTTATATATTTTAGATGGAAAGAAATTAAATTATAAGAGACTTCGAGAAAATGAATGGGGCAAGGAAGGAGAAATTCCACAAAATTATGAAGTTACATATATTCAAACTAAAAATATGATTGGAGCAACTGATAAAAGTTTGTTATATGATAATATTGGAAAAAAACCTTCAAAAATACAAAAAGTAGAATACATTATTAAGCAGTCGAAAAAGATCACACAAAATACATCCAGTAAAAGTCAGCGTAAACAGAGATATTTTTTAGGACAAAAAGCTATTGATAACATAAATTTTATCTTACAGGATGATATTAGTAGTATCGAAGTTATTAATCATAAATATTTTAATGGTACCTGGGGAACAAGTGTTATCTTTAACAACAGTGGTCAGTATTCTGAGTATAATTCTGGAAGTGGAGAGTTTGTTATTTCTAGGCTTGTTGATCAAATTCAAAAAGTTTCTTCTAATAGTTTACTATTAATTGATGAACCAGAAATTTCTCTCCATCCTGGTGCACAAAAAAGATTAATACGTTATATTCTTGATGTTATTAAAGTGAAAAAAATACAGGTAATTATCACAACTCATTCGACGAGTCTTATAGAAGATTTACCAAAAGAATCCATTAAATGTTTGAGAAAATTTGAAAATGGAATTGAAATTGAAGAAAATGTGTTTTTTAAAAATGCATTTTTAGAATTAGAATCAAATATTATGAAAAAATGTATCATTGTTGAAGATTCATTAGCAAAAGAAATAGTTCAACGGATATTAAAAGAAGAAAATATGGCAGAATTTTTTCAAATAGATTTTTATCCTGGTGGAGCTTCAAATATCAAGAAACACACACTTCTTACGTATTCTAAGACAGGTATAAATAATAGATTTATTCTATTTGATGGAGATCAAAAGAAGGGATGTATTCCAGATTTTTCTCAGATACTAGAAATTAATAAAACAAAAAAACTCTTTGAAGATATTTTAAAAGAGGTTGTAAATATTGAAGAAAATAAATTTGAATGGGGAATTGATGGAAATAGTAAACAAGGAAGAACAAATTCAAACCAAAAATTAACACTGATGGAATCATATCTTAATTATTATAGGGATAATGTATTTTTTTTGCCACATCAAATACCGGAGGATATTATATATGATGAGAATTTTTTAAATTTATCACTAGATATAGAAAATTTACAAGAGTTAGCATATGCGAAAAATTCTAAAGAAAAAATAAAATTATTTTCTGAAAAGTCTAATGTAAAAATATCTACAATTGAAGATTTATTGATTTCTCGGTTTATCAAAAGAAAAAATGATGATTATAGATATATATTAAATATTTTTAAATTAATAAATGAGAGGCGTGATTAGATTTATGGAGATTATAAAATTACCAACTAAAATAAGAAAAGAACGAAAGTTACAAAGAACATCTAATTTAAAAAAGAATCAAAACTCTTATAGTAAATTGAAAGATAAAATGGTTCCTAAAGAGTTGAAATTGGCTCAATTTAGAAAGTTTTATCATCCAGTTTTATCAACACATGAAAAAGAATGTTTACTTAACATGGGTTTGGATCCATGGTCTATTGAAGGATTAAAGTATGTTGGAGATTGTAAAAGATATAAAGTTCCTTTAGGAGAAAAAATTCCTTCAACTATCTTAAAAATCTAATAATAAATAAAATTTTAATTAAACGATGTGCTAGAATTTTTTAGGAAAATAACCTAAAAATTAGGGAAATTTAATTATTTAATTCAAATAATTAGTAAAAGATATTCGGATTTCGGATTTGTGCTGGAATGTTTACTAAATAATGATTGTAAAAAATATCGACTTATTAACAAACTTTAACCTAATAAATTGATATTTTTTATTTCTTTTTTCACCCCATATATATTATAGAGCCTGTAATTATAAAAAGTATGTACCAAAAAATCTGATAATGTAAAATGAAATACAATAAATGAAAATTTAATGTGCATGCGTTTAGATAGGAAATAAAGGAGATGTGAAATGGGAAACAGTTTAACTATAATAAGTAGGAAATAAAAAGAAGAGCTATATAAGAATATGGAAGGGAAATGGTCAATAGAATTAGATGGAAGAAAAATGAACAACTGGGATGACTTCTATTATCAGATAATGCCTCAAATAGATTTTTATGAATATAGTAAAAAATTTGAAGTCAGCTGGCATACAGTAAAAGATGCAGCCTTAGAATTTGAGGTTATAGAAAAATATTTACAGGATAACAATTACAATAGAATTGCTATAGTATATAAATATCCAAATTTTGAAATGGATAATTTGGAAAGAGGCTATATATATGTAAGCATTGTAGTTTTATTTTTAGCTTTGTGGAATAACAGAATTGCAGAGACAACATGTTATATAGTAACAGAGAAGTTAAAAAAATCCATATTCAAAAATAATGAACTTAAAATTACAACGTTAGAAGAAAAGGATGCCATTTTGAGAAAAAATAGAGGGAAAGAAATATTAGAAATAGATGCTAAAAAGATAAGAAAATTTGAAGATTTGCTAGAAATATTTTCTAACAATATGGAAAAATTAGAAAGAAAAAATATAACTATTATTATCAGTAATTTTATAGATTCATTATATCATTTAGATTACGAAGAAGTTAATTTAATTATAAATGAATTAGTAGAAAAATTATTATTGGAAGAAGGAAATAAAGGAAAAACAGTCAAGATATATGGAATAAGTGATTAGAATAGAAAAAAGCATAAGATTAGGAAGATTAAAAGATACAGAGAAAAATTCGACTTTTTAAAGAGATTTAAAAAAGTTTTTAGTAATAGAAGGAAAAATAATGATTTGAGTGATAGAATAAAAAAGAAAAATTGCTTCCAGAATATGATAAAATAAATTAAGAAAGGAATTACATGGATATATGTATAATAACATGGTCAGAAGGATTTTATGAACATTATATGAAAATATTAAAAGGAAAAACTGTGATTTATTATGGAGAAGATTATAATATAATTTCTTGCGAAAATGAAGATTTTGCTCTTGAGTTAAATTACGGATTAAGTAAAGAAAACAGAGTTTATTTACGAAAAAAAGGAGATAAGATTTATACAATACCAGATTGCAGTTCAGCTTTTAAATATGACTATACTTATATTCCTGTTGAATTTAATATAGATCAAATAAAAAGAATAACAGTAACAAATCCAGAAATAAAAAAAATAACAGTAGAAGAAGTAGTATTGGAATGGATGTTGACAAGTAATTTTAAAGATTACTGTACAAGTATAGAAGAATATAAGAAATTATTAGCAAGGAATATTTATTATGTATCAGAGGAAAGATTAAATGAAAGTATAGAAAAGAAATTTATTGAACTATTTAGTAAAAACGAAGGAAAAATAGAAGAGATAGATAGTTCAAAATGTGAAATAATAGATATATATTTAGAAAATGGAAATGTTTGGAAAGCTTTCTTGAGAAAAGATGATGATATATATTTAAATACAGGATTGAGTGTAACAGTTAAAATTTAAAAAATTAGAATAATATAGAAAAATAGGATAACTAGTCGAAGTTGGGGATGGGAAGCTACAA
>ERZ773014.658-NODE-658-length-23172-cov-11.479344_pt1 | contig 23172 bp, 21 predicted proteins | sample MGYA00580841_ERZ773014 | MGnify/ENA primary metagenome ERZ773014 (study PRJEB29015, sample SAMEA2737989) | human oral metagenome | biome: human oral; feature: human-associated habitat; material: dental | place: China | collected 2067 ...
TGCACGCCGTCGCCCGAGAGCCATTCGGGGTGCTTCGATACGAGTCCGTACCAGTCGATGACTGTCACATTCTTATTCTCGGCGGCCATCTTTCGGATGTATTCATTGTTCGGATCCTGCCACGAAAGGTGCGGCGCGTACACATTAACCCAGAAGATGCGGCGGCTCGATCCCAAAAGCTTCAAAAGACCCTGCGTCTGTTCCACATAGCGATCGCCGGCGGCGAGCGGCCCGTTCGTGCCGAGCGAGACGACGACGATGCTGCCGAGCCTGCCCTGCGCCGCGAGGCTCTGCGCGGCTTCGATTCCGCCGCCCACATAGCGCGAGACTTCCGCATCGACCGCGCAGCCGGGCAGCGCCTTCTGCAAATCTCCCGCCGCAGACAGCATGACCGAATCGCCGATGCAGGCGACACCCGAAAGATCCACCGCCTTCATGCGTGCCGCCTTGTCCTCAGCGGCTTTTGCCGCCGCTGCCTTCTCGGCTTCTTCCTTCTGCCGCGCGAGTTCCGCCGCATTCTTTTCAAGACGTGCATTGAGCTGCGCGCGTGCCTCCGCCTTGTAGCCGGCAGGCGCCGCAAGCCCCTTGCAGCCGAAGCCCATCAAAAAGACGCCGCACAGAGTGAAAGCGAGAAAGCACGCTCCCTGCACATAGACGAGGCGATTGCCGAACGCAGGCAGTTCGCGCCTGCCGATGCTCTTCGTCAACGCCTCCGTCCACATGGCGAGCAGCACGATGACGGCGATCTCCCACGCGGCAAAATACGGCATCGCTTCCCAGCCCTTTTGTTGAAACAAGAAGATCACGGGGTACTGCCAGAGGAAGATGCCATAGCTGCGCGTGCCAATCCAGCGAAAGACGCGCATATCGAGAAACTTGCCAATCGTCATGCCGCGATCCGCCGTGATCGCGAGCAAAAGACAGAACAGAAGCGTCACAAGGAACATGCCGCCCCGATAGAGCAGCGGATTCGCGCCGTCGAGGAAAACGCACGCGAAGAGGACGGCGACGAACAGAAGCTCGAAACTGACAAACTCTGCAATCTCGCGCCAAAGCGAATTCTTCTTCGCCGCAGAAGCCCCCGCACGCCAAAGCCCCATCGCTGCACCCAAGAGGAGCGCAAAAACACGCGTATCCGTGCCATAGTAAAGGCGCGTCACATCTGCCCCCAGCTGATACGAAAGCGGCATGAGGAACGCCGTCCCCAAACCGAGCGCGGCGATGACTGCTATGCCTGCCCCTTTCCCCAAGCAATGCGAGACAAGCGTATAAAGAAGAAAGAGCAGCGGCCACAAGACGAACGCATATTGCAGCTCGATGCCCATAAACCACAGATGCGTAAACGGCGATGCATTGGCAATGCGCGTGAAATAGTCGGCATTCGCGGCGATCTGCCACCAGTTGTTATAACCGAGCACGACGGAAAGGACCTCCTCGCGCATATCCACGACCGTCTCGGGAAGCACGAAGGAATATATGCCGAGAGTTACGAGGAGCACGACGACGAGGGCGGGATACATGCGCAAAAGGCGCTTCAAAAAATAACGTCCGAGAGAAAATTCGCCCGCGAGCCGTTCCCGCTCCGTCGTGTAGGCGAGAAGATACCCCGTCAAAACAAAAAACAAGGATACCCCGAGGTATCCCCCTTTCACCACATCGGGAAATATATGAAACAACGTGACGCCGATGATCGCCAAGGTGCGCAAAGCATCGAGCCCTTGAATCCGATTCGTCGGTCTTCCTCCAACGTAATCTGCCATAAATCCACCATCCTTTGTGTGCCCTCCATTATCGCACAAACGAAAAGCCTCTTCAAGGGATTTTCGTTTGCTTTCGGAAGGGACGAATTGTATAATTAAGAAAACACTTTTTGAAAGGAAAGGAGTCCGAATATCATGCTCGTATCAACGACAGATTTCCAAGCCAATATGGACAAGTATCTGGCTCTAATTGCACACGAAGATGTTTTCATCACCTTGAACGGAAAGCCGATCGCACAGATGGTGCCGACGAAAACGAGTGCGGTAGACTCCCTGCTCGGACTTTTGAAAGAGGCTCCTGCAAATCTAGATGCAGAGTCTATACGAAAGGAGCGTCTGCAGCGTCATGAAGGCTCTCTGTGATACAAATATCATCCTCGACGTACTGTTGGCAAGAGAACCGTTTGTCAAAGCATCCGCAGAAGTTCTTCACCTTTGCGAGAAGCGAGAAATTAATGGTTTCACAACAGCCTCTTGCATTACCGATATTTTCTACATCGTCCGCAAATATCTTCATGATATTGAGCGCACCTATCAAGCCATTGAAAAAATCCTTGAAATCATCCACGTTTGCGGTGTGACCAGTGCCGATATACAAGAAGCGCTTCTTCGCAGAGCTTCCGATTTCGAGGATTGTCTTGCCGCAACATGCGCAAGATCGATTCATTGCGACTGCATCATCACTCGTGACGTCAAAGGTTTTGCAGACCTGGGAATCCCTACGTTCACTCCCGAAGAAGTGCTGCAAAAACAACTAAATCTCTGTAATTCCACAAACGTACGAAAGGACGGATAAATATGGACACTCTGCTGCAAAACATCTCAGCCATTCTTGAGCACCCGGCGAGCCTCATCGCGCTTATCGCCGTGCTCTTCGCGATTCTCTCGCACCTCTACTTTAGGCGCGTGCGGCTCACGACGCCGATGATCGTGACCATCGCCCTCATGCTCGCGATGACCGTCATACTGCACCAGTTTCGCCTCTACCACATGCCGCAGGGCGGCAGCGTGACGCTCGGCGCGATGGTGCCTCTGCTCTTCGTTTCCTATCGCTACGGAGTCGGCACAGGCTGCCTCGCGGGCTTCCTCTACGGCATCTTCAACATGATGCAGGATCCCTATCTGCTGCACCCCGTGCAGGTGCTCTTCGACTACCCGCTTCCCTACATGGCGCTCTCGCTCGCCGCACTCTTTCCCGCACACCGCATGGCGTCGACGGCGCTCGCCTTCCTCGCGCGCTTTTTCTGCCACATCGTGAGCGGCGTCGTATTCTTCGCGTCCTACGCTCCCGCAGGCACAAGCCCCCTCGTCTACTCGCTGACCTTCAACGCGACGTACCTCGTTCCCGAGTGCCTGATCTGCTTCGCCCTCTTGAAGGTGCTGCCCATAGAAAGGCTCATGGCGGCGATGGATCGCCAAACGGCGCCGCACGTGCACTGATCATCCCATTCGCACAAAACAGAAAGAAGTTTTTCATCCTATGGAACAAAAAAAGCGCGGCATGATCGCCGCCCTCTCCACCTATATCATCTGGGGTTTTCTGCCGCTCTACTGGAACCTCCTCACTGCGGCTTCCGCCGCTGAAATCCTCGCGCATCGCATCTCATGGTCGTTCGTCTTCATGCTGCTCGTCCTCGCCGTCTCCAAACGCTGGCAAAACTTCTGCCAGGATTGCAGCGCACTCCGTCAAAACCGACGGCGTGCGCTGCTCCTTTTCGGCGCTTCGATCCTCATCACCATCAACTGGCTGACCTATATATGGGCGGTCAATAACGGTCACGTCATCGACACGAGTCTCGGCTACTACAGCACCCCGCTGATGAACGTCGCGCTCGGCGTCGTACTCTTCAAGGAACGGCTCACGCCGTCCGCACGCGTCAGCGTCCTCCTCGCCTTCTGCGGCGTCGTGCTCATGACCGTGCAGATCGGCAAACTGCCGTGGGTCGCGCTCGTGCTCGCCCTGACCTTCGGGCTCTACGGCGCACTGAAAAAGAAGCTCGCGCTGCATCCCTTTTCAAGCATCACGCTCGAAACCCTGCTCGTACTGCCCGTATTCCTGCCCTACGCCGTCTATCTGGCAGGTGAGCCGACGAGTCAGTTCAGCCTGGCGACGCCGCGTGAAATGCTGCTCCTCATCGGCTCCGGCGCTGCCACCGCCACGCCGCTCATCCTCTTCTCCTACGGCGCGAACCTCCTGCCCTTGAACGTCCTCGGCTTCTTCCAATACCTGAGTCCGACGATCGCTCTCCTCCTCGGCGTATTCTTCTTTCAAGAGCCTTTCGGCGCAGCGCAGCTCTCCGCCTGCGCCTGCATCTGGGCGGCTCTTTTGATCTTCACGCTCTCCGAGCGCGTGCGGTAAGGAAATGACCTCCCCACAGAGATGCTCAGACGCAGCTTCGATCTCGTCACGATAGAGCCTCTCCCACATAATGTTTAACAATCGCCGCCTTTTCTGCTATAATAGAGTATCGCGACAAAAAATAGCCGCAACTTGAAAAGAGCGGCGGCTTGATTCAGAGAGGATGGAATATGACGATGCGACAGATCTCGCCGGGGCAGGAGCGTTGGGCGCTCCTCATCATGGCGTTTCTCTTTGCGCTTGCCGCACCGTTCCTGCCGGTTTTGGGCGTGGTCTTTCTTCTGGGCTGGACGGCGCCGCTGGTCGTCTTGATCGTGCGTCACGGCTACGGCTACGCCGTGCCCGGCGTCGTCCTTGCGGCAGGTTTCTACTATGCCGTGCTCGGCGCTCTGGGGGCACTGCATACGCTTTTTCTCGTCGTGCCGCTGGCGTTCTTCCTAGGATTCGGCCTTCGCCGCAAATGGGAGGCGGTGCGCCTCATCAAGTGGGGGCTCGTAATCTCGCTTTTGGGCACGCTCGTCTCGCTGCTCTTTGCAGCGCTCATCTTCGGCGTTGACCCTCTGGCGCCCTTTATCGAAGCTGTGCGCGAGTCGTACCAAGGGCTCGGCTCTGCCATGCGGTCGAGCGGCAGCCTTACGCCGGCTGAGACGCAGGCTTTGGAGAAGCAGGTCGCCTCGCTCGTCGAGACGGTCTCTCTGATCGCACCGACGATCTTCGTCGTGGAGTCGGCTCTCGCCGTCCTCGTGAACTTCGTCGCCGCGGGCGTCCTGTTCTCTCGTATTGGCCAGAAGATGCCGTCCTTGCCGCCGTTTCGCGAGTGGCGCTTTTCCGTCTACTTCCTCTTCCTCTTCGGCTTTTCCCTCGTGGGGCTTTACTGGGGCGGCACGCGCCACATCCCGCTTCTTTACGAAGCATCGCTCAACGGCGACATCATTGCGACGTTCGCAGGTCTCATCCAGGGCTTTTCGCTCTTGTGGTATGTGGCCGACCACTGGAAGATCGGACGCTTCTGGCGCTGGACGATCGTCGCCTTCGCTGTTTTGAGCGCATTTCTCATGCAGCTCATCGCCTTTACGGGGCTTTTCGATATGTACTTCGACTACCGCCGCCGCTTCAGCCGTCGGCGCTAGGAGATGCCGTCCCAGCGGCATTTTCCAATCTCATAGGAGGTGGCTTTCTTGCCCCGAAATCTGTCGGCGTGGGTGGACGCCTGCGTCCATCTCGCCACTTTGCTGGCACTCGTGTTGGTGCTGTCTTATTACAACACGTATGTAGCTTCCATCGCTTTCGTCGTCTGGCTGCTCGTCGCGCTCTTCGCGCGCGAGCGCTGCCGGGCGCGCAAGCTCGCCTTTGACACCTACTGCCGCGACGTCGTGCGCAACGTCAGCGAGGTGACGAACTTCGCGATCGAGCGTCTGCCGCAGGCAGTCGTCATCGTCAACCCCGAGGGGCGCATCGCTTGGACGAACAGTATCGCCAAAGAGTATCTGGGGGCAAATCCCGAGCCGGGACTTTCCCTCAAGGATTTCTGGCCGGGCGTCATATTAGAGCCGATCTGGGGCGCGTCGGGCGAATATGTGTTCGCTCATGAGGCGCACTATTACAAGGTGCGCTACCGCCCCATCGTGACGTCGGACGACATCCAGGGCCTCATGGCGCTCTACGTGGAGGACTGGACGGAATACGAGGAGATGCGCATCTTCTTCAAGAACAGCCGCGCCGTACTCGCCTACATCCAGATCGACAATTTCGACGAGGTCATGCAGGGACTTTCCGAGGCGGAGCGCACGGCGCTGCTCTTCGAGGCGAACCGCCGTCTCGACGAATGGCTCAAGGGACTCGGCGGCTTCATGCGCCGCGTGAGCGACGATCTCTACGTCGCCGTACTGGAGCGAAAATCCCTCGACCGCGCGATCGAGGAGCACTTTGACATCCTCGACCGCGTGCGCAACCTGCAGAGCACGAACCGCCTGCCGCTGACGCTTTCCATGGGGCTTGCCGTCGCGGAAGAGCAGTCGATGGAAGAGCTTGGCCGAGAAGCGCAGGCGGGACTCGACCTCGCGCTCGGGCGCGGCGGCGACCAAGTCGCCGTGCGCATGGGCGGCAAGAACCAGTTCTTCGGCGGCAAGGCGAAGGCGGTCGAGAAGCATACGCGCGTCAAGGCGCGCGTCGTCGCCCATGCCGTGCGCGAGATCATCGAGAATGCCGACGAAGTCTTCATCATGGGACATCACAACGAGGACTTCGACTGCTTCGGCGCAGCGATCGGCGTGGCGAAGATGGCGCACGAACTCAAGAAGCCCGTCCATATCGTCTTGAGCGATATGAACGAAGGCATCGACAAACTCACCGATCTTTTGCGGGACGCGCCCGAATACGAAGGCCTGCTCGTTCGTGCCGAGGACTTGGAGACAATCGATTCCTTGAATCCCGTGCTCTTCGTCGTCGACACGCACATCCCGCACCTCGTCGCCGCGCCCGTGCTCCTAGAGCGCATCGCGCAGGTCATCGTCATCGACCACCATCGCCGCTCGGGCGAGAGCTTCATCAAGTCGCCGCTGCTCGTCTACATCGAGCCGGCATCGAGCTCGACGAGCGAGCTTGTGACGGAGCTTTTGATGTACTTCAACGACGACCTCGTGCTCTCGCGCCTCGCGGCGACGGCGCTCTATTCGGGCATCGTCGTCGATACGAAGAACTTTACCGTGCAGACGGGCATCCGCACCTTCGAGGCGGCGGCTTATCTCAGGCGAGGCGGCGCGGATCCCGTCGTCGTGCGTCACCTTTTCCGTGCGGACTTCGATACGGAGAAGGCGCTGTCGGCGGCGAAAGCGGGAGCGCGTCTTTTCCCCGGCGGACTCATCACGGCGCGATTCCCTGCCGTCATCCCGAATGTGCAGGCGATCGCAGGCCAGGTCGCAGACGCGCTCCTTCGCATCGAGGGCGTGCGCATGAGCCTCGTCTTCTTCCAGCTCGACGCTGACACCGTCGGCATCAGCGCCCGCTCGACGGGCGAGCTGAACATGCAGGTCATCATGGAAAGCTTCGGCGGCGGCGGTCATCAGAACGTCGCGGGCGCACAGGTCAAGGGCGAGCCGCTCGCCTCGATCGAGGAACGCGCCATCGCCATCAGTGAGAAACATATAGAGGAGAATGATAAAGATGAAAGTGATATTGCAGCAGGACGTCAAGAAGGTCGGAAGCAAGGGTGACATCGTCGAGGTTTCGGAAGGCTACGGCAGGAACTTCCTGCTGCCCAAGAAGCTCGCCGTCGAAGCGACGGCAGCGAACCTTGAGACGGCGAAGCAGAAGGCGAATTCCGCCGCAAGGAAGAAGCAGCAGGCGACCGACGAGGCACGTCTTCTGGCCGCGCAGCTCGAAAAGGTCAGCGTCAAGGTCGCCGTGCGCATCGGCGAAGGCGGCAAGCTCTTCGGCTCGGTCACGGGAAAAGACGTCGCCGACGCGCTCGCCAAGGAGCACGGCATCGACGTCGACCGCCGCAAGATTTCTCTGAAGAGCGAGGTCACGGGCGCGGGCGAGTACGAGGCAGTGATCAAGGTGCATCCCGAGATCCAGAGCACGATCCGCGTTCTCGTCGTCGCCGAATGAAGAGGAAAGAGGTATCATGCTGAAATTTTTCAAGCGTCTTTTCTCAAGCCCCGCAGCGCCCGCGCCTGAACCTCAGGCCGACGCGGCGGCAGAGCGCCTCGACCGCGAGATCGACGCGCTCTATTCGATTCTCGCCGACGAGGCGGGATCGGACAGGCTCGTCATCAAGGCGGGCAAGATGGATGCCATGCGCCTCATGCGCTCGCCCGTTCGCGGCGAGCGCGTTCTTGCGCTTGAGCGCATCGTTTACGAGAACCCGACGATCGAGCGCGTGCCAACGGAGTCGGAGATCCCCGCCATCCTCGTCGAACTTTCCGAGCGCATCGCCGACATCATGGCGCGGCGCAGCATGGAGGACAAGATCGAGCAGAAGATCCAGGAAAAGCTTGAAGAGAACCATCAGGACTATGTGCAGGACATCCGCATGCAGGTCTTGAAGGACGAGAAGAGCGCGATCGAGTCGCCGCAGGCGGCGAAGAAGCGCGAGGAACTCGAAGCGCTCGAAAAGGTTCATCTCACGCAGTCCGTCATGGAGCTTCTGCGCCCCAAGACGCTCGAAGAGGTCGTCGGCCAAGAGCGTGCCGTCAAGGCGCTCGCCTCGAAGCTCGCCTCGCCCTACCCGCAGCACCTCCTGCTCTACGGGCCTCCGGGCGTCGGCAAGACGACGGCGGCGCGCATCGTCCTCGAAGCCGTCAAGAAGGAGGCGCACTCGCCTTTTGCCGAGAACGCGCCCTTCGTCGAGACGGACGGCACGACGCTGCGCTGGGATTCGCGCGACATGACGAACCCGCTCTTAGGCTCGGTGCACGACCCGATCTATCAGGGCGCGCGCCGCGATCTCGCCGACGGCGGCATCCCCGAGCCGAAGCCCGGCATGGTCACGGAAGCGCACGGCGGCATCCTCTTCATCGACGAGATCGGCGAGATGGACGAAATGCTGCAGAACAAGCTCCTGAAGGTGCTCGAAGACAAGCGCGCCTTCTTCGAGTCCGCCTACTACGACCATACGGACGAGAAGGTGCCGCCCTACATTCGAAAGCTCTTCGAGGAGGGCGCACCGGCCGACTTCGTGCTCATCGGCGCGACGACGCGCGACGCCTCGCACATCAACCCCGCGCTTCGCTCGCGCTGCGCGGAAATCTACTTCGAGCCTCTGACGCCCAAGCACATCGAGGAGATCGTGCAGAATGCGGCGAAGAAGCTCAAGGTCGAGGTCGCAGAGGAAGTCGTGCGCCTCATCAGCGAGTATACGACGGAAGGCCGCAAGGCGATCAACATCCTCGCCGACGCCTACAGCCTCGCGCTCTCGCGCACGAAAGAAGGCGAAGACGTCAAGATCTCCAAGGCAGACATCTACGAGGTCGCGCAGGTCAGCCGCCTCTACCAGTTCGTGACGAAGAAGGCTTCGAAGAAGCCCGAGGTCGGGCACGTCTTCGGACTCGGCGTCGCGGGATTCCTAGGCTCCGTCATCGAGATCGAGGCCGTCGTCTTCCCCGCCGAGGAAAAGGGCAAGGGACAGGTGCGCTTCAACGAGACGGCGGGCAGCATGGCGAAGGACTCCGTATTCAACGCGGCCTCCGTGCTGCGCCATCTGACGGGCAAGAGCATCCACGACTACGACGTGCACATCAACGTCATCGGCGGCGGCAACATCGACGGCCCGAGCGCGGGCACGGCGATCCTCGCGGCGCTCGTCAGCGCCGTGACAGAGAAGCCGCTCAGGCAGGACGTCGCGGTCACGGGCGAAATCTCACTCGCTGGCCGCGTGCGCCCCGTCGGCGGCGTCTTTGAAAAGGCGTACGGCGCGAAGCAGGCGGGCATCCGGACGCTCGTCATCCCGAAGGAGAACGACAAGGACATCCCCGAGGGGCACTTGGGGCTTGACATCCACGCCGTCGAGACGGCGGAGGAAGCCTTCGCCGTGCTCTTTGCGCCCGAGGCGGACGGCGAGCCGCTGCGGCTGAAACTCGAAAAGCCGCAGAACAGCGAAAGAGACCGCGCCGACAGCGCGACGATTGATACGAAAAACTCCGCTGAATCATCGCTCGAAAAGCCAAAGGAGGCCGTCTGAAATGGATCGCATGCCGCCCGCAAGCATCGAGGCCGAGCAGGCCGTTCTCGGCGCAATGCTCTTAAAGCCCGACGCCGTGACGACCGCCGCCGAGGAACTGTCGGCGGACGACTTCTACCGCGAGACGCATCGGCTGATCTTCGAGGCCATGATGGAACTCAAGGAGCGCACGGAGCCTGTCGACCTCGTGACCTTGACCGAGCAGCTCAAGAAGGCGGACAAGCTCGCGAAGATCGGCGGCATCCCCGCGCTGTCCCTGATCGCGAACTCCGTGCCGACGGCGGCGAACGTGCATTACCACGCGCGCATCGTGCATGAGAAGGCGCAGCTTCGCTCGCTGATCAACGCCGCGACGGAGATCGCGGGCGCCGCCTATGAGAGCGCCGACGAAGTCGAGGACATCATGGACAGCGCGGAAAAGCGCATCCTCCAAGTCGCTTCGGGCAAGCGCAGCAAGGACTTCGTGCCGCTGCAGGACATCCTTCTCGACACCTTGGAGCAAATCGATCTGCGCTACAACAACAAGGGCAGCATCACGGGACTGCCGACGGGCTTCACGGAGCTCGACCATCTGACAGCGGGGCTGCAGAAATCCGACCTCATCCTCGTCGCCGCACGCCCCTCGATGGGCAAGACGGCATTCACGCTCAACATCGCGGCGCACGTCGTGCTGCGCGCGAAAGAGCCCGTCGCCTTCTTTTCCCTGGAAATGAGCAAGGAGCAGCTCGTGCAGCGTCTCCTGTGCTCGGAAGGGCGCATCGACTCGCAGCGCCTGCGCGTCGGCGAGCTTGAGGAAAAGGAGTGGGGCGACCTCATCGACACGGCGAACCGCCTTTCCGCCGCGCCGCTCTACATCGACGACACGCCGGGCATCACCGTCATGGAACTGCGCTCGAAAGCGCGACGCCTGAAGGCCGAGCACGGGCTTTCGCTCATCGTCATCGACTATCTGCAGCTCATGCAGGGACGCGCGAGCAAGAGCGGCGACAACCGCCAGCAGGAGATCTCGGAGATCTCGCGCTCCTTGAAGGCGCTCGCGCGAGAGCTCAATGTGCCCGTCATCGCGCTCTCGCAGCTTTCGAGAAGCGTCGAGTCGCGCCAGATCAAGCGTCCGATGCTCTCCGACCTGCGCGAATCCGGCTCTTTGGAGCAGGACGCCGACATCGTCATGTTTCTCTACCGCGAGGACTACTACGATCCCGAAACGGAGAACAAGAACATCACGGAAGTCATCATCGCCAAGCACAGGAACGGCCCCGTCGACACCGTCGATCTCACGTTCCTCAAGCAGTTTACGAAGTTCGGCAATCTCTCACGCATGCAATAGACCTAGGAGGACACGATGGAATACGACAAGAAGGAACTTGACTCTCGCTTGCAGGATGAGCTGCACCACGCGGGTCACCGCTGGCGCAACCGCTTTCATCTGGAACTGCCCTTCGGCTTCACAGGCAGTGTGAAGGGACTCGTTTTCTTCCAGGGCGAGTACCATCTCTTCTGCCAGTGGAATCCCTTTTCGACTGAAGACAAGAACAAGGGCTGGGTCGAATTCAAGACGCGCGATTTCGTCTACTGGACCGATCCGAAGCTCGTCCTGTGGCCGACGGACGACAACGATAAGGGCGGCTGCGGCTCCGGCTGCGCCTTCATCAACGGCGGGAACTTGCGCGTCTTCTACACGGGCAGACGCGAGGAAGAAGGAAAGCGTGCGAACCGCCAGATTCTCGGCACGATGACAAAAGAAGGCGTCATCCGCAAGGACATGGTGCTCATCAAAGAGCAGCCCGAAGGATATACCGACCTCTTCCAGGGGCCGCACTTCTTCGTGCGCGACAGCCACGCTTACGCGCTCCTCGGCGCACAGGCGGCGCCCGCAGACGACGCACGCGGCTGCCTTCTGCTCTATCGAGAGGAGAAGGGACTCTTCCACTTTGCCGGCGAGCTGAAGACACAGCTCGGCTTCTTCGGCAAGGTTTGGGAATGCCCGGCACTCCTCTCCTTCGGCAAGCACGACGTGCTCTTCTTTTCGCCGCGCGGTCTCTCCGATCGCGAGTTCGACTGGCAGAACCTCTTCCAATCGGGCTACATCGTGGGGCATCTGTCTCTTGCGGGACGCGAGATGATTCACGGCAAATTCCACGAGCTCGACCGCGGCTTCGACTTCTTCGCGCCGCATGTGGGCGTGCACGAGGGGCGTGCGCTGCTCTTCGGCTGGCTGAGCATGCCGCACAAGGACGAGGACTATCCGACAGGAGAGCACGGCTGGATGCACACCTTGACCCTGCCGCGCGTCCTGACGCTCAAGCAGGGCAAGATCTTCTCAAGACCCGCGCCCGAACTCAAGGCGCTTCGCGTAGCGAGAAGCGCGCGCGAGCTTTCGGGACGCGCCGTGCCGTCCCTCAAGACGGAGCTTGCCTACTGTTCGGAAATCCTCATGAACATCGTCTTGGGCGTCGCCCAGCGCATCAAGATCGAGCTTCGCTACGGCAGGGAAAAAGTGAAGGTCAGCTACAACCGCGAGACGGACATCGTCGAGATCAGCCGCGAGGGAATGAAGCTCGGCGGCCGCGGCGTGCGGAGCTTCAAGCTCTACACCTATCATTCGCTCGCCATGAACATCTTCATCGACCGCACGGCCATCGAGATCTTCTTCCAGAACGGCGAGGAGGTCGCCTCCTTCCTCGTATTCCCCGAAGAGGACGTCGCTCCCGTCTTCTCCGTCGAGGCCGACGCCCCGATGGAAAAGGTCATGGGATCGATCTGGGATCTCGACCGCCTGCGCTACGGAGAGCTCAAGCAGCAGAAGAGAAAGTACAGGTTCTGAGAAACGAAATGTGAATAGGAGAACCCCTCATGAATACGATGAGAGCTGTTGTTGTTCGACAACCGGGCGCACCCGATGTCCTGCACTTCACAGAAGTGCAGCGGCCGCAGGTAAAGCCGGGCTGGTCGCTCGTCAAGATCAAGGGCTTCGGCATCAATCATTCCGAGATATTCACGCGGTGCGGCGATTCGCCAAGTGTTTCCTTTCCACGCATCTTGGGAATCGAATGTGTCGGCGAGATATATGAAACGACTGAACCGCAAAGGCTCCCCATCGGTCAGCGCATCATCTCCCTGATGGGTGAGATGGGACGCGCCTTCGATGGCTCTTATGCGGAATATGTACTGCTTCCCAACGCACAGATTTATCCTGTGAAGACAACTCGCTCGTGGACAGAATTGGCAGCCATGTCAGAAACCTACTACACGGCATTTGGCTCGATGAAGAATCTGCGACTTGAACGTTCGGACAAAGTCCTCGTACGCGCGGCGACGAGCGGCGTCGGCATCGCCTTCGCCAAACTCGTCCGTGCACGCTTTCCCCAGATTCACCTCACAGGCTCGACGCGCGATCTGAAGAAAGCCGCTGCTCTGCACGAAGCAAGATACAGCGACGTCATACAAGATTTGGGCGGAGTCCTGCAGACGGAAGAACGATTCGACAAGACGCTTGAACTTGTCGGGCCGAAGACGATCCGGGACACGATTCGCTGCTCCGCCGAAGGGGCGATCATTTGCCTGACAGGACTGCTCGGCGATCAATGGTATCTTGAAGAATTTGGCCCAATCATGGATCTGCCCGCCAACGGCTATCTGACAAGCTTCTACTCGGGCAACGTCGATCAGGAACGCTTAGAGGAACTGATTCATTTTGTCGATCGATACGATGTGGACTTGACGCCCAGCAAGGTGTTCCGACTGGAAGAAGTCCAACAGGCGCACGAACTTTTAGAAAGTGGCAAGAACGTCGGCAAGCTCATCGTCCTGCTCGATGAATGACGCACGGCAAAAAGAAGCCGCAGGAACGCGATCTCGCGTTGTCTGCGGCTTCTTTTTGTTTTGCAATAATATCAAACAGGTTCATTCCATCTCCTTGCACAATATTCGATAAATTCTCATCACATCTGGTTGTGTAGGCAAGAATTTCACACCATGCCGAATCAGATTCAGTACTTTGCGCGCTTTTTTCTCCAGTATTTTAATCTCATGTTCACTAGTAAGTCGGAGATGATTTCCTGCAATCGTATATTCTCGTTCGATGTATGAGGCGGTGATAGGAAACATATCTTGCAGGAGAAAGACGCTTTGATGGGAATCATCCAGCTTGATGATATGAAGCGTGTCGCATGGCTTTCCCTTTTGCGTTTTTTGCTTAATGATCCGCTGGAACTTTTCTATTTTGCTGGATAAAGGAATCATCCAATAGATGCCTTCTTGTTCATCTTGAAAGCAATAGTAATGAGGACGGTTTCCCTGCTTATTTCCTTTCAGAAAGGGATCTGACATATCCGTGAAAAATTGCTCTTTAATGATATAAAACCCACTTGTTTTCATCCTATCACCTCAAAGAAATGACCCCCCGCATAATGCGGAGGGTTCACTTGCAACCCGACCACTTATATACCGCATATCGGTCAGCGGTCCACTTGCAACCCGACCATTTATATACCGCATATCGGTCAGCGGGATACTTTCTACGCTCATTATAGCAAAGCTTCAAACACTTTGTCAATTCATGCGTTCGCTTCTTCCTGTTCGAGCAGGTCGAGGAGCTGTGAGATGTTCTTCTTGCCGAAGTAGAATTTCGCGTCGTCGTCGATGAAGAAGCACGGCACGCTCATGATGTTGTACTGCTCCTTGATCTCGGGGAAGAGGCTCAAGTCGTAGACATCCGTCTTGACATGCGGGTTGAGCGTCGCGATGCGCTGAGCGCTCGTGACGAGCTCGGGGCACATCGTGCACGAGAGGCTTACCATGATGGTGATATGGTGATCCTCCTTGATCTTCTCAATGCGTGCGAGATCCTCGTCGGCGACCTTCTGTCCGGCGCTCGAAGCGTTGTAGAGGCCGAGCACGAAGCTCGTGAACTCGTGCCCGCCCGGGACGCCGTGGAAAGCGAGTCCCGCCCAGCTGCCGTCCGCATTGTAGATGCGCACGTTCGGCACGCCCATGCCGCCTGTGATCTCGACGGACAGCTTGTCCGTCATCTCTGCGAGCTGCGTCATGAAGTCGAGAAGCTCGCTTGAGCGCGGATCGTCACTCAGCGCGACCTCAAGGTGCAGAGGACGCTCCATGCGATCAAAGACCGTCATGAGCTGCTTCTTCATGTCGGCCGTGAAGGGGCCGGTCGTCGGAGCCGCTGCCTCTCCCTTCCCCGTGTCCTTCCCCGTGTCCTTCGCCGTGTGCTGCACGGCGCGGTACACCTTGTGCTTCGTCTTCCGCCCCGTCTTCTCCTCCATCTTCATGGCGTACTTTTCCATCTCGGTCGCGGCGAGAGCGCCGTCGCCCGTCGCCGTCACGACCTGCCTGAGCGGCTTGATGCAGACGTCGCCCGCCGCATAGAGCCCTTCGACCGTCGTCCGCTGCTGGCGGTCGGTCACGATGTAGCCATGCTCGTCAAGCTCCGCCAGTCCCTTGACGAGATCGGTCGAGGGCTGGTAGCCCGCGAACACGAACACCCCGAAGGAATCTCCGCCTTCGGGTGTAAACACCGTTCGCTCGCCCGTCGCGAGGTTCTTCCATGTGAGCTTGCGCGGCAGGGCGTCTCCCTCGACCGACTCGACCTCCGTCTGGAAGTGAATCGAAATTTTCTCATTGTCGCGTGCGGGCTGCGCCGTGGCGGGAGCACATGTGAAATCCTCCTCGCGCACGAGGATCGTCACATGCTTCGCATACTTCGTGAGGAAGACGCTCTCCTCCGCCGCTGCGAAGCCGCCGCCGATGACGAAGACATCCTTGCCCGTGAAGAACTCGCCGTCGCACGTCGCGCAGTAGGCGACGCCGTGCCCGCGAAATTCCTTCTCGCCCGCAAAGCCGATCTGGCGCGGATGTGCGCCCGTCGCGAGCAGTACGGTAAAAGCTTCATAGTCGCCGCGGCTCGTATGCACATGCCAGGTATCGCCCTTCTTTTCGAGCGAATTGACTTCGGCGAGCAGAAATTCCGCGCCGAAGCCTTCCGCCTGACGGTGCATCTTCGCCGTGAGGTCAGCGCCGCTCGTAGGGTCGCTGCCCGGATAGTTCACGACCTCCGCCGTCAGGGCGATCTGACCGCCGAAAGTCTCCTTCTCCACCACGAGCACACGGCAGCAGGCTCTTGCCAAGTAAAGCGCGGCGGTCAGCCCCGCAGGGCCGCCGCCGATCACTACTGCATCATAAAGCTCGTTTTTTTCCGCCGCCATCTCAGAGCGCTCCCACGAGGTCGAGCGTCGGCTTCAGCGTCTCGCCGCCGGGCTGCCACTTCGCCGGGCAAACCTCATCGCCATGCTCCGCGACGAACTTGCAGGCCTGCAGCTTCCGCAGAAGCTCGTCCGCGTTGCGGCCGACGTTGCCCGCGTTCACCTCGTAGGCGACGATCTTGCCCTCGGGGTTCACGATGAACGTGCCGCGCTCGGAAAGGCCGGCGTCCTCGATAAGTACATCGAAGTCACGCGCAAGGACGTGCGTCGGATCGGCGAGCATCGGGTAGGTGATCTTCTTGATGCGCTCGGAATGGTCATGCCATGCCTTGTGCACGAAGTGCGTGTCGCACGAGACGGAATAGACCTCGCAGCCCGCTTCCTTGAACTTCGCGTAGTTGTTCTCCAAGTCTTCAAGCTCCGTCGGGCAAACGAACGTGAAGTCTGCCGGATAGAAGAAGAATACGCTCCACTTGCCGAGCACATCCGCCTTCGTCACCGTGCGGAAGGCCTCATTCTGGTAAGCCTGTACAGCAAAATCTCCGATTTCCTTGTTGATTAACGACATTTTCAATCACTCCTAGCGAATAATTATTATTTGTTAGCTGATGAATAAAGAATATCACAGCATACGGCGGCTGTCAAGCATTTTTTGAAATAAATTTTCATTCACGTCTACTTCCATTCTCCATCGGTCAACTCTCCTCTTAAAATTCGCTAAGGTTCAGCAATATTCCTTCCTGCGGGCAAAAAAAGTTACGACACGAAGCCCGAGAGATTCTGCCATCTCGTGCGCTTCACGAAAGGCGAAGCCGATCGCGGCCGCATTGTGCGCATCCGAGCCGAGCGTGACCTCGCGCCCGCCCATCTCGCGGTAGCGACGGAAGATCGGCACGAGCGACGACTTGCCCTGCGGCGCGTCGAAGCGGCGCGTGTTCAGCTCAAGCACGGTGTCCGTCTCGATGAGCGCTTTGAGCACCTCGTCGATTTCTTCGCCGTAGGCCGCATAGGTCAGTTCCGTATCAAGGTAGGCAGCATAGCGTGCGATGTAGTCGATGTGCGCGAGGATGTCGATGAACTCGCCGTGCGAGCGCACGCAGTGCGCCATCGTTTTGAGATAGAGCCGGTAGACCTCCTCCTTTTCGCGCCCCTCGTAGAGCGTCTCGTAGTAGAGATCGAAGCCCATGAGCGTGTGGATGGAGCCGATGACCTGATCGAAGGGCGCTCGAAGGAGGAAGGCGCGGTTCTTTTCGGCAAGACCTTCCTGCATGCCGAGTTCGACGCCGAGCCGAAGCCGCTCTCCCTTGCCGCGAAGCGCTTCGTACTTCTTCCAATAGTCTTCGGGCGAAAAGGTGAAGTCCTTCTCGCCCGGAAAGTCCATGTCCTCGTGCTCGGTGAATACCGCGCCGATTCCGAGCTTTGCGGCTCTTTCGAGTGCGTCCTCGGCCTTCATCGCGGAGTCAGCGGAGACTTCCGTGTGCATGTGACTGTCGAATATCATCGTTCTCCCTCCGTTTGCATGGCAGAAAAGGCGTCGGCAAGGCGCGCGAACTCGGCAAGACTCAGCGTTTCGCCGCGCCTTTTCTCGTCGATCGCGGCCGCGTCCAGCGCACGGCGCACGGCATCCTTCGACGCTCCCGTGCCGAGGAGCGCGTTGGCGAGCGTCTTGCGCCTCTGGCCGAAGGAGGCGCGCGCGACGCGGAAGAACATGCGCTCGTCGGTTACCTCTACCGGCGGTTTCCCGCGCTTTTTGCACGCGATGACGGAGGAGGCGACCTCGGGCGCAGGAATGAAGGAGCGCGGCGCGACCTCGCGCACGATGCGCGGCTCCGTATGGTACTGCACGGCGACGGAGAGCGCACCGTAGATCTTCGAGCCGGGCGCGGCAATCATGCGCTCCGCCACTTCCTTCTGCACCATGGTCACGATGTGCGTGATGGGCAGATGCTGCTCAAGGAGCGCGAGGAGAATCGGCGTCGTGATGTAGTAAGGCAGATTCGCCGCGACCTTGAACGGCTGATTTTCCATGAGGGCGCGGATGTCCGTCTTCAAGATGTCACCGGGCACGATGCGCAGATGATCGTAGGCGGCGAGCGTCTCGGCGAGGACGGCGGGCAGCTTCTTGTCAAGTTCGACGGCGGTGACGTGTGCGCCGGCTTCGAGAAGCCCCTGCGTCAACGTGCCGATGCCCGGGCCGATCTCCAAGACGCGGTCGCCTTCTTCAATTTCCGCCGCCGCCACGATGTCCTTGACGACAGAGCCGTCGACGAGGAAGTTCTGCCCGAGCCGCTTCGAGGCGCGAAGGCCGAAAGCCTTCAAAATATGGCGCGTGACGGCGGGGCTGGCAATCTCGGGAGCGATCATAATGCGCCTCCTTTCGCCTCGTCATTTCGCACGGCAGCCATTTCAGCGCCGTCCTCCAATGACGCCAGCGCCGCCTCGAATTCCTCGCGCGTCACGCCGTAGCTGTTGAGACGCTTGCAGAATGTGCGCGCGTTCGCCCAGCCTACGCCGAGCCTCTCGCCGAGCTGCGCGCGCCGCCGACTCGCATCCTCGCCGCCGGAAAGACCTGCAAGCAACAAATCGCGGCTCGTGAACACTTCGCGCGGCGCGATCGTGCACGTGCGCACCTTGGCGAGTGCGCGGCGGATCGACTCGGGCGCGGCCTGCTCAACGCCGATGTCGCCCTTGGCTGTCGCCTCCTCCTTCGGGATGAAGGCATGACCCGCCTCGGGGAATCTCTTCGCGAGAAAGCGCCTTATGCGCTCGCCCGCAGAATCGGGATCGGTGAGGATGATGATGCCGCGCCTCTTGTACGCCGCCTCGATGTCGGCGAGCGCACGCCTGCCCAGCGAGAAGCCGCCCGTCACGATGCAGTCGGCGTCGAGCGCCTTTCGGACGGCGACGACGTCCATCTTTCCTTCCACAACAAGAACTTCTTTCAGCATATCTTTCCCTTCCACAAAGGGGCTGTGCATAAGCCCGCTTCGACTTATGCACAGCCCTCGTTCACTGCAAATCATATTCCGCCTTCCACAGGGGCGGTTTTGCGGGCGGCGCACGATTGTACGCTTATGCGTCCATTCCTCACAGGATGCGCCGCACCGCTTCGTAAATTTTTTCATGCACCGCCTCGCGCGAAAGCGGCTCGCCCGCCTCGCTGCAGCGGATGCGCTGCCAGCCGCAGCGCGCGGCAAGATTGATCGACGCCCGATGGCAGCGCACGAGGTAATCCTCGTCGCGCTCGTGAATGTCCCGTGCCGCGCCGCTTGCCGCCGCGCGCGCCGCGATGAGGCGGCGGCTCACGGCAGGATCCATGTCGAGAAAGAGGACGAGATCGGGGCGCGGCAGCGCGAGCTTTCCGTACTCGAAATCCTCAAGCCACGCGAGGAAAGCCTCGCGCTCGGCCGCATCCTCGATCTTCACGGCCTGATGCACCATGTTCGCCGTCGTGTAGCGGTCGGCGAGGACGATCGCGCCCGCCTCAAGATCCGCACGCCATTTCGTCTGAAACGATGCGTAGCGGTCGACGGCAAAGAAGGCAGATGCGGCGTAAGCATTGACTTCGGACGCACGTTCGCCGAAGTCGCCGCCGAGGTACATGCGCACGAGCGCCGACGACGGCGAAGCATAGTCGGGGAACTCGACCTGCCGCACGCAGCGGCCTTCGGCGACGAGCCTTTCCTTGAGCATCTTCGTCTGCGTCGCCTTGCCCGAGCCGTCGCCCGCTTCCAAGACGAGGAGTTTTCCCTTTGCCTGCAAGATTCCAGCCTCCTTCACGCTTCCGCGATTTCCGCCCTTGGGCAGCTCCTGCGCTCACTCCACGCACGGCACATGGAGGATGAACTTCGTGCCCTTGCCGAGATCGCTATCCAGCTCGATGCCGATCGCATGCTGCTCGGCAATCCAGCGCGCGATCGAAAGTCCGAGTCCCGTACCGCCCGGCGCATCCTTGCCGCGCGTCCGCGCGGAATCGACGCGATAGAAGCGCTCGAACACCTTGTCCTGATGCTCCTTCGCAATGCCGATGCCGTTGTCGGCAAGCGTCAGAACCATCTCGCCCGCGCCGCGGCGCAGCTCGATCGTGATGCGGCCGCCCTTGGGCGTATACTTCATGCTGTTTTCGAGGATGATGCGCATCATGTGCTTGATGAGCAGCGGATCGGCATAGATCGCGCCCGGCTCGTTTGCAAGAAGCTCGACCTCGTGCCGCGTCGCGATGAGCGCCATCTTCTTCACGACATCCTCAACCAGAGGCGCGAGTTCCAGTCGCTCCTTGTGCATGGCGAGCCGCTTCTGGTCAGCGCGTGCGAGGAACAAGAGCTTCTCGATCAGCCCCTGCATGTCCTCGGCTTCGGAAGCCATGGCAGCGAGTCCCTCTTCGAGCGTTTCGGGATCGCTTGCGCCCCAGCGGCGCAGCATGTCCGAGTAGCCGCGGATGACCGTCACGGGCGTCCGAAGCTCGTGCGAGGCGTCGGACACGAAGCGCCGCTGCTGCTCGAATCCCGCCTGTATGCGGTCGAGCATGTGGTTGAACGTCTCAGCAAGCTCGGCAAGCTCGTCCTTGACGGGCGGCACAGCGATGCGTCGGCCAAGGTCGGTGACCTCAAGGGAACGCGCCGCCTGCGTCATCGTGCGGATCGGCCGCAGGATGCGGCAGCTGATGAAGTAGCCGGCGGCGAGCGCCAGAACGATGCCCGCGAGATTCGTGATGGTCAGCACCTTCTGCAATGTCGTGAGGAAGTGGCGCTCCGCTGTGATCGTGCGGAAGAAGTGCAGCACATAGGTGTGCCCGCTCTGGTTGATGATGATTTTGTGGTAGTAAATTTGTGTATTGCCAATGGTAGAAACGTACATCGCCGAATTCGCCCAAAGCGGCGGATGCTGGTCAATGTGCGCCTCGACGAGGCGGATGGACGGGTAGTGCGTATCCGACTCGTAGACGACGGGGCTGTCCGCCCCCTCCGTCACGCGCAGCACGACGCCGGGCATCAAGAGATCATCCTCGTAGACAGCGAAGGCGAGCGGATAGCGACGGCGCATGTCGGGTGCCGTCTCGTTAAAAATCTCCGTACCATGCTCGATCGCGGAGAGCACATGCTCCTGCGATCGCATAAGCTCAATCTCCGCCTGGTGGTAGAGGGAATAATAGATGCCGATGGCGGAAACGATGCTCGTGAACACGAGCACGAAGACGAGCACCGCCGCATAGACGAGCGTCAGCCACGTCGATATGCGCATGTGGCGCGAGGAGCGCAGGCGGGAAAGTGCACGCCAGAGCCGCCTAGCCCTTGATTGCATAGCCGACGCCCCGCACCGTGTGGATGTACTTGTCGTCGAAACGCTCATCAATCTTCGCACGCAGATAGCGGATGTAGACGTCGACCACATTCGTGTCGCCTACGTAGTCGTAGCCCCAGACCTCCTGCAGGATCTGGTCGCGCGTGAGGACATTGGGCTTGTTGCGCAGCATGTATTCGAGAAGCGAATACTCCTTCTTCGTCAGCTCGACGAGATCGCCCTTGACGCGCACCTCGTAGCGCCCCGGATAGAGCACGAGATCCTTGACGGCGAGCACGCGCTCGTCGCGGTTGCCCGCCTCGTTCGCCTTGTGCACGCGGATCGCCGCGCGCACGCGCGCCAGAAGTTCCTGAATGGCGAAGGGCTTCGTGATGTAGTCGTCCGCGCCGATGTCGAGTCCGTTGACCTTATCCTCGACATCGTCCTTCGCCGTCAGCATGATGATCGGCACGTCGCTGATCTCGCGCACGCGGCGGCAGACCTCAAGGCCATCCATATCGGGCAGCATGATGTCGAGGAGAACGAGATCGTACTGCTCCTGCACGATGCGCTCGTAGGCGCGGCGTCCGTTCTCCTCGGACTCCGTCTCGAAGCCCTCGTGCTCCAGCTCCATCTGCAGAAAGCGCGCGATGCGCCTCTCGTCCTCGACGATCATGATCTTCTTCGGGGATTCTGCCGTCTCCGCCGCACTCACGGCTTCCGCCGTTGTGCTTTTCGTTGCTTTTTCTGCCTTTGCTACTCTCGCCATGCTGTATCCTCCTGTTCTTCACTGCGTTCCGCGCGTCTTTCGTTCGAACGCTTCCTCTCATCACTTCCGGCGGCTTATAAGAAGCGCGGAAAACCCTACTGCCTCCTATAGAAGTCGCTCGCGAAGGAGCGACAAAAAGCTTGCAGCCGCCGCTGAAAGTGATCGATCGCGTTTCCACGCGATCACCGTGTGCGTCAAGATCTCCGGCTCGACGATCCGCTTGCAGACCATCGCTTCGTCCGTCAGAAGGCTCTTCGCCGACTGCGGTAAGATCGCCGCGCCGAGTCCCGCCTTCGCTGCCAGGACATCCTGTACGATACTGTCGCTCAGGCACAGGATGCGCGGCTCGAAACCTGCTTTTCGGCAGGCGGTAAGAAAGATGCCCTGCCAACGAAGCGGGATGATGATTGACTGCTCGGCAAGCTCTGCGAGCCGCACGAAATCTTTGGCCGAACCGCAGGGCGCCGTGCGGTTCATCATCGCCGCGAGCGGTTCGTTTGCGAGCACGATGGACTCGTAGCTCTCGCGCTCGACCTCCGTGCGCGTGACGGCGATCTCGATGAGTCGGTTGTCGAGCATGTCGAGAACGCGTGCGCCCTCAGCCTCGAAGATCTGGAAGGTCACGCGCGGATGCGTTTCGTGAAACGCCGCCAAAAGCCCCGGCACGAGATTCGCGCCCGAGCTTGTGATCGTACCGATGCGCACCTCGCCCGCCGTGCCTTCGCCCACGTCCTGGATCTCGCGCACCGTGCCGTCGACGAGGCCCAGAATCTGCTCGACGCGCTCCTTGAGCACGCGCCCCGCCTCCGTCAGTCGGATGCGGCGGCTGCCGCGCTCGAAGAGCTTCACGCCGAGCGCACTCTCCAGCCGCTTCATCTGCCTCGACAGCGCGGGCTGCGCCACGGCAAGCCGCCCTGCGGCGTGGCTGATGTTGCCCTCCTCCACGATCGCATAAAAGGCGCGCATGTCCTTGATGTCCATTCTTCCTTCTCCCCTTCGGCGCAGAAGCGCCCGTGCAGCATCCAGCCGCCGCACGATGTATACGCCTTTTATTATATGGGGGAATCTTTCGCAAGGCAAGTGAATTTCCGATGAAAGTCCAAGAA
>ERZ773014.660-NODE-660-length-23126-cov-3.316935_pt1 | contig 23126 bp, 18 predicted proteins | sample MGYA00580841_ERZ773014 | MGnify/ENA primary metagenome ERZ773014 (study PRJEB29015, sample SAMEA2737989) | human oral metagenome | biome: human oral; feature: human-associated habitat; material: dental | place: China | collected 2067 ...
TTGGCCAAGAGACAAGAGGTCAATACCAACCTAACTTTACTAGTAAGAATATGACGGTGAAGTTTGATGTTCATGCGGATAAGACCGTCAAGGTTGCGACTTACCACATCAATGATTTCTTAGGTATTACGACGAAGGATTTCGACGCGATTGGTGCAGTCATCAAACCGGAAAAATGGGACCGCAGTAACTGGAATACTGACAAATATACAACTGTATTTGGTACAGTGGTTAATTCTGGTAAAACGATGGTTTCCCTATCTGAAAGTACTGGTGTAAAAGTAAATCAAGCTGCAGAGGTAAACGCACATTCTTCCTTAATTGATAAGGATACAGGTGCAGAGCTTATCTATGATAACACTTCTGCGACAACAAAAGAAAATACCACAGTTGTACTAGGGAAAGGTGATACGACAACGATGCGTATCAAACTTAGAAATAATAGTGGACAGCCAATTAACTATGCAAATGTATTTATTCCGTTACTGAATGAGAATTTAGACTTTGGTCCTTCATTTATGCCGGAAGGCGCAACACAATTACCACTGAAACTAGATCGAGTGGAAGCGACACCTAACTTTGAAGTGAAATACATCAAGTTAAGACCGGGGAAAACTTATGCACTCAATCATGCTCCACAGCCAAGTGATTACGATATCGTTACAAATCCAGCAGATGCCAATATGGTAATGCTCGTAGCGAGAACAACTGTAAGTGATGGGGATGGCGGTAGAATTGAAGTTACATATAAGGCTGAAAATGACCTATCGATATCTTATAACAATAAGGTGGATGTTATTACGCCAGTGTTAGATTATGACATTAATGGTAACCGTGCGACATTAACACTTGAACCTGCTGCGATGACCTATCATGGTTCTTCAATCAAAGTCACAAAAGAATGGAAGAATTATGATGGAACAGTATTAACTGCTCCAGTAAGTGAAGTAGAAGTAGAGTTATATAGTGATGGAACATTTGTAGAAAAGAAGAAGATTACAGCTGCCAATCACTGGAAAGTATCCTTCGATAACATCGATATAGTAAACCCAGCTACGGGTGCTAACTACCAATATACAGTCAAAGAAGTTGGGGGTAGATAGTTCTAATAAGATTCAGATTGATAATGCTTGGTATAGTGCAACTGTAACAGGTGATGTAGACCAAGGATTTACGGTCACAAATAAAAAGTCTTTAAATGCTACACCACTGGTTCCATCAACAATTACAAAGACGATAACAAAGGAATGGGTTAATCTTACACAGGCAGAAATTGATACATTATCTACAACAATTGCCCTATACAAGAATGGAAATAAAGTCCAAGAAGTAACTGTTGATAAAAACAATCACTTTACAGCAACATTCTCTAACTTACCAGTAACTGATACAATTACATCTATCGCAAATGTTTACACGGTAAAAGAACTTGATGGTGATGGTAATGCGGTAGAAGAGGGAAATTCAATCACAATTGATAGCAGAGACTTTATAGTCCGCTATGATGGTACAAAGATTGTCAATACTTATGTACCAAAACTTGTATTGGTTGATCCTCCAGTCAAGAAGATTGTAGAAGGAAATCCAACGAACGCATCCACATTCCAATTTGAGATGAAGGCAATCAATCCAACAGATCCAATGCCAAATGGCAGTGCAAATGGGGTAAAACTAGCTACGGTAATTGGAAGTGGTGAAGTTGAATTCGGTACTTTTGAAATTACACAGGCAGGTACATATCAGTATGTGATTCGTGAAATCGATGATGGTATCGCAAATTATACCTATGATACAACTCTCTATACAATCACATTTGATGTAAGAGATGTTGCTGGACAACTTGTGGCTGATACTCATGTTGAGAAGGTGGATGGTACAGTCGCAAATGAAGCTGTATTTACAAATATCTATAAAAACACCAGTAGCAACACCAAAGACAGGTGATAATTCTCATTTACCAATTTATATTGGTGCGATTATTATCGCACTTGTAGGATTTGGCTTTGCGTTTATAAAGAGAATCCGATCAAATAAGTAATCATAAAATGTATTCGGTTGATAGGTAAAACTATCAACCTTTTTTGTGGGAATAAATAAACTTATGTGAATATTAGAGTAGAGGTGAGATGATGAAATGTCCACGTTGTGGGAATGCTCGTAAATCGTACTTTTACAAAGGGAGTCATGGATATTATTGTAGAAAATGTATTGGGTTTGGAAGACTGCTATTAGAAGAGGAAGAGATGGCTGGAAAGCTTGAAGATATACACGCTGATTGTAGTGAATACACCATGCAGTATCCCTTAACAAAATTTCAAGAAGTAGTGTCGAAAGAGTGTCAGATGCACATACGTACACAGGATGTATTACTAGAATGTGTTTGTGGTGCGGGTAAAACAGAAATGGTGCTTGCTAGTATTGCGGATGCGCTAAACGAGAATCGAAAAGTTTGCTTTGCGATTGCGAGAAGACAAGTGGTATTAGAACTATCAGAAAGACTACAAATCTATTTCGAAAAAGCAAAGATTGTTGCGGTATGTGGTGGCCACACAGATGTACTTGATGGAGATTTAATCGTGTGCACTACCCACCAGTTATATCGCTACCAAGGCCAATTTTCATTACTGATATTAGATGAACCGGATGCTTTCCCGTATCGTGGAGATGAGGTATTACATGGTATTGCACAACATGCGTGCATAGGTCATGTCATCTACTTAACAGCGACACCAGATAGTTACTTGTTAAGTAAGGTGAAAGAAGGAACAATGCGCCATATCGTGTTAAATAAAAGACCACATGGGCACGATTTACCAGTACCAAGACTTTTTATTTATCCATCGATAATATTGTTTTATGTATTGTTACGATGGATAAATGAACATGCATGCAATCCTAGAATTATCTTTGTGCCAACGATAAAAATGGCAAAGAGATTCGGATATATTCTTGGTACATTAATGAAGTGCTATGTATGCACAAGTGAAAGTGAAAATCGAGATACTATCATCCATGAGTTTAAACAGGAAACAAATGGTATCATGATTGCGACGACAGTACTTGAAAGAGGTGTCACAATTCCAAAAGCAGATATCTGTGTATGGCATGCGAATCACTCTGTATTTGATGAGGCTGGCTTAATTCAAATGGCGGGTAGAGCAGGAAGAAGCTTTACATCACCAGAAGGAGATGTGCTGTTTTTATGCAGTGAAAAGACAGAACTTGTACAACTTTGCAAAGAAAAGATTGAGCAGGCAAATCACGTATGTATTGTTTAATGTGTGGAATGGAAAAAGGGGATGGAGATTTCATTGATATCCTAGAGAATGACGATCCCCTGTGTCATAGATGTCGCAGTAATTTAAATTGTGTCAAATTTCGTATGAAGTTTCATGGATACAAGCTATATGCAAGTTACGTTTATGATGATGCTTTTGCGAAGATATTAGTTCAATACAAGGAATGTTTTGATGAAGCTTTGAAAACAGTATTTCTTTATCCATTTCGTTGGTGGTTTATGATTCGATTTTTTGGATATACTGTCTGTTATTTGCCAAGTTCAAAAGAGAAAATCGCAAAACGTGGGTTTCACCATCTAGAAAAGATGTTTTCATCTATTCCTTTACAACAGGCAGATCTCTTTGAAAAAGTGAATGATTTTGATCAGAAAAATCGTAGTGTTGAAGAGCGAATGAAGATGGTTGATAATATTGCATTAAAGAAACATTGCGATGTGCCTAGGAAAGTTTTATTGGTGGATGATACGATTACAACAGGTGCTTCTTTGTTGGGGGCACTTCATTGTTTACAAGATTATGACTGTAAGATTGTAATCTATGTTGTCAGTGTGAATCATTTATGGCTAAAAAAGCCGAAAATATTCGGGAAATAAGGTGCTTTCTAGAGTGTTGGTGGTGCTTGTCTCATTGCCTTTTATATGCCGAAAATATATAATAAAATAGTTATTTAGTATAAAAAATATGGAGGCATTATGGCAAATTTTTTAAGTCGATTATTCAACGAAGACGCCCGTAAGTTAAAACAGATTCAAAAGAAGATCAAGCCAGTTTTGGATTTGGAAGAAGAATATAAAGCAAAGAGTGATGATGAACTCAAAGCGATGACACCTTATTTGAGAGAAAAACTCGCTGCAGGTGCTACATTAGACGATATCTTTGTGGAGGCGTTTGCGACAGCACGTGAAGCCTGCCGAAGAGTAATCGGCGAATTCCCATATCCTGTTCAGCTCATGGGTGCTGCTGTTATGCAAGGTGGCGATATCGCTGAAATGAAGACAGGTGAAGGTAAGACTTTAACATCTGTTATGGCGGTATATCTAAATGCCTTAGAGGGTAAAGGTGTTCACGTTGTAACTGTAAACGAGTACCTATCAGAACGTGACTCCGCATGGATGGGAGAAATTCACCGCTTCTTAGGACTAACAGTTGGCTTAAATCTTCGCCAATTAACCAAGGCTCAAAAGCGTGCAGCGTATGCATGTGATATTACATATACAACAAACTCAGAACTTGGATTTGATTATCTACGTGACAACATGGTGACTCGCGTTGAAGACCGTGTACTTCGTGGCCTGAATGTTGCGATGGTCGATGAAGTTGACTCCATTTTAATTGATGAATCTCGTACTCCATTGATTATTTCCGGTGGTAAGAAAGATACAGCGAATCTTTATCTACAGGCTGACCGTTTCGTAAAGCGTTTGGTAAAAGATGAAGATTATGAATTGGATGTCAAATCACGTACAGTTCAGTTAACGGAAAAAGGTACCGCAAAAGCAGAAGCTACTTTCCGTATTGAAAACTTATTCAATCTAGCGCATACGCAGTTATTGCATCACATTAATCAGGCTTTAAAGGCTAACTATGTGATGTTAAGAGATATTGAGTATGTCGTAGATGAAGAAAATGATGAGATTGTTATCGTCGATCCAAATACTGGTCGTTTGATGAAGGGTAGACAATGGTCTGATGGTTTACACCAGGCAGTGGAAGCTAAGGAAGGTATTTCTATCAAGCAAGAAACAACAACTCTTGCGACAATTACATATCAGAACTTCTTCCGTCTCTATAACAAACTTTGCGGTATGACTGGTACAGCGAAGACAGAGGAAGAAGAATTCCTAGAGATTTACAATATGTACGTATTTGAGATTCCAACAAACCGTCCAGTTGCACGTATTGACTACCCAGATGCGGTATATGGCACAAAGAAGGCAAAGTTCAATGCACTTGTGGATGAGGTTGTAGAACGTCATGCGGCAGGTCAACCTGTGCTTGTAGGTACAATCGCGGTTGAAACTTCTGAATTGATCTCTAAATATTTAAAGGAACGCCATATTCCACACGAAGTATTGAATGCTAAAAACAATGCTCGTGAAGCAGATATCATCGCTAAGGCCGGTCAGAAGGGTGCAGTTACCATTGCGACAAACATGGCTGGTCGTGGTACTGATATTAAGCTTGGCGAAGGTGTTGCACAGCTTGGTGGTCTTGCGGTACTTGGTAGTGAGCGCCATGAAGCAAAGCGTATCGATAATCAGTTGCGTGGACGTTCTGGTCGTCAAGGTGATCCAGGCTTCTCTAGATTCTATTGTTCTATGGATGACGATTTGATTGTGGAATATCATACAGACGAAAGTGAAGGGATGATTGAACGCTTTGAACATGACAAAGAAAATATCAATAAGATGAGAGCGCTCATTGACCGCACGCAAGAAAGAGCAGAAGGTCTACATTTTGATACACGTAAAAATACACTTGAATATGACGATGTATTAATGGCACAACGTCATTTGATTTATGATCAACGAGATAAGGTACTTGACCTTGAGGACATGGAACCGCTCGTTTATGAACTTGTAAAAGAGAATGTATCTGCTGCAATTGAAGGCTATTATCAGATTCCGAATAAGAATGATGCAAAGGAGAAACTTGCACAATATTTAAATAGTTTAGGAATTGATGGTAAACAGTATGCAGAGACAATCCACAGAGGATCTCAAGAAGAGATTACGGATGCGATTATAGATGTCTACCATAAACAGACTGCAGAACTTCCGCAAGAAGAACTACAGCAAATGGTAAAGTTTATTTTCCTACAGATTCTTGATCGTGAGTGGATTCACCATGTGGATGTGATGGAGCATTTAAAGACAAGTGTTCGTTTACGCAGTTATGCGAATGTAAAGCCAATTGACGCATATCGTGAAGAGGGCTTTAATCGCTTCAATGCCATGATGCAGAATATCTCTGAACAGACGGTTTCTACATTGTTGCATATTCAAACAAATAATGAATCAGCTATGTAAGCATGATGGAAACCAGAGTACTAATCAAATGGTATTCTGGTTTTTTGTATGCATGATACTAGAAAATGATATGGTTTTCAGAAATAAAGTCTGTGTAATAGTGAAAAACTTACAAGTATAGATATAAATCACAAAAATAATATTGTTAGGGGGTACTATTTTGTGAAAAAATGGTCTATCATGTTTTTAATAAATGGAGGGAACATAATAATGAAAAGATTGAGTATCTCTTTGGTTACTCTTGTTTTGGCTGCATCTCTTGTTGGCTGTAACAAGGCAACTGAGACAACAACGTCCAGTAAAATGAAGCCTGGTACATATACAGCTTCTACTGCTGGTATGAACGATGATGTTACTGTAGAAGTAGAAGTAACAGAAAATGAAATTAAGTCAGTTAAGGTAACTTCTCACGCTGAAACACCTGGTATCGGTGGGGAACTTGTTGACAAGGATGGAAAGGTTGTTACAACTGGGGGTGTAGCACCTGTTCAATTAATTCCAGAAGAAATCGTTAAGAATCAAAGTTTATCAGTTGATAATGTGACTGGTGCGACAATTACATCAGGAGCTATTAAGACTGCTGTTAAGGACGCTATCAAACAAGCAGGTGGCGATCCAGATGCATTTAAGAAAGAAGTAACTTACGAAGATAGAAAAGACGTTGAAGCTGACGTTGTCGTAGTAGGTGGCGGTGGAGCTGGTCTTGCGAGTGCTGTTGAACTCTTACAGAATGGTAAGAGTGTAGCAATTATCGAAAAAGCCGGTGAAATCGGTGGTGATACATTAGTTTGTGGTGCGATTTATAATGCACCAGATCCAGCATTACAACAACATGCTGAAATGAGTGATGCAGTTAAGACTACAATTGAGAAGGCTTTAGCTGAAACTCCAATCAATGATCAACATGCAGCGTTACAAGCTGAAGTAAAAGCACAATGGGATGCATATAAGGCTGCTGGTAGAACAGACCTATTTGACTCCAAGGAATGGTATGCATTACAGACTTGGATCAATGGTGATAAGGTCGCAAATCTCGATCTTGTTAAGGCATTATGCTATAACGCATTTGGTGGATATGAATGGATCGAATCCATGGGTATGACATTCCAGGATAAGATTTCTCAGGGTGCTGGTTCCTTATGGCAACGTACACATACATCTACGATGAAGATGGGTACAGGCTTTATCTCCGTATACGCTGATATGCTTGAGAAGTATGGTGACAAGGTTACATTATTAACAGAAGCTACAGCCACAAAGCTTGTACTTGATAATAATAAAGTTACAGCTGTTAAGGCTACAGATAACCATACAGGTAAAGAAATTACATTTAAGGCTAAAGACGGTGTCGTATTAGCTACTGGTGGTTTTGGTGCTAATGCTAAGATGGTTCAGGAATACAATACAACAGGTAAGTGGCCAGATCTTTCTAAGACAGGCACAACAAACCGTTTCTCAGCATCACAGGGTGATGGTATCACAATGGCTAAGGATGCTGGTGCTTCCTTAACAGATATGGAACAATTACAGCTTCTATATCTAGGTAACTTGAAAGATGGTCAGATTTCTAAGTTCCCAGCACGTGCAGTTAACGGTACAGACCAGATTATCTTCATCAATAAGGAAGGTAAACGTTTCGTTCGTGAAGATGGTCGTCGTGATCAGATTTGCGGTGGTGTTCTAAATCAAACTGATAAGATGTTCTATATCCTTGAAAGTGGCGATGGTGCTGGTTATAAGGATATCAAGGACCCAGAGTGGAGAAGTGGTGACGGATTCACATTTGAATACCTTGAAAAGAATGGCTTCATCATCTACGCTGATACATTAGAAGAACTCGCTAAGAAGTTAGATATGGATCCTGCAACATTACAGGCAACTGTAGATGAATTCAATAAGAGTGTTGAAAGTGGAAGTGACGAATTCGGAAGAACTCTATACTCTACAAAACTTGAGCATGGACCATGGGTTGTAACTCCTCGTCAGGCTTGTGTTCACCATACAATGGGTGGTGTAACAATCGATCCAGAAGCACGTGTACTCAATGAAAAGGGAGAACCAATCAAGGGTTTATACGCTGCTGGTGAAATTACTGGTGGTATCCACGGTGCTAACCGTTTAGGTGGTAACGCTGTAGTAGATACAGTCGTATTCGGTAAGTTATCTGCTGATACATTACTAGCTGATACAAAATAATCGCATTCAAATATCGAATGAGTTAAGGTCTGAGTTTGCTCAGACCTTTCTTGTAAACAGGGAGAAATGAATATGAATAAACTGATAAAGGTATTTCTTACGTGTACGATTATTTTTATGACAGGGTGTAACCTATTTCGAGAACCTACTGAGAAACCTGTTATTTATCTATATCCAGAGAGTAAAACTGAGGTAGATGTAAAAGTAAATCTTGATGGTAAGTTTACAACAACTTATCCAAAGTACAATGATGGTTGGAAAGTTGTGGCAGAGCCAGATGGAACACTTCATGCACTAGATAATAAGAATTCGTATTACTGCTTATTCTGGGAAGGTGTTGTGAATTATACTCCAGACTTTTCAACTGGCTTTGTTGTAGAGGGGTCGAAGACAGAAACTTTCTTGGAAGAAGCACTTACTAAACTAGGATTAAATGAGCGTGAGAGAAATGAGTTTATCATTTATTGGTTACCATATTTGCAGGACAATGCCTATAACTTAATCTCTTTCCAGAATGAAAAATATACTGACCACGCTGAATTAGATATTTCACCAAAGCCAGATACAGTGATTCGTGTTATGATGGCATGGAAACCGTTGAAAGAATCAACAACGATTCAACCACAGCAGTTAGACAGTGTAGAACGCAAGGGATTTACAGTGGTTGAATGGGGTGGAACAGAATATAAATAGTAATATTTCTCAAAAATAATACTTCTGTTATACTTAGAACCAAGGAGAATGAATAGATGAAAATAAGAAAGTTTTTACTTGGCTTGATTGCCATGGCACTTCTTTGTGTAATTTCACCTGTACATGCAGAAGAAACAAATGCTGATTTCGATCAGTTTATGCGAAATGAATTCATCCAAATGATGGAAGATGATTATACATCATTACATTTTGCATTAAAGGATTATGAAAAATATGGCATTACGAAACCAAAGCCAACGATTGGTGAACCTCCAACTTTAGATAACTCAAAGAGTATCGCAAAAGTTGAGGAGTCTTTAAAGGGATTAGAGAAGTTCAATTATGACGAGTTGTCAGATGTACAACAACATGATTACGATACATATAAGTATTACTTAGAAAGTACTCGTGAACTCTTGAATTATCCAATGTTTGATTTCCAGTTCTTACCAAATCGTGGTATTCAGAGTAATTTAATTACAAACTTTACAGAGTTTGTGTTCTACAAGCAGGAAGATATCGATGACTATCTTTCTGTATTAGAGAGTGTTCCGGCATATATTGAAGGTGCACTAGAAGTTACACGTACCCAGGTACAAAATGGTTACTTTATGACAGATGATGCTTTAGATAGCACGTTAGATGGAATTGAAAAATTCGTTGCAAAGACAGACAACAATCCACTCATTCAGATTTTTAATCAGAATGTAGATAAGTTTGAGGGCTTGAGTGAGGAACAGCGTACTGCATATAAAGAAAAGAATCGTGATTTTATCTTAAACACATATATTCCTGAGTATCAGAAGCTTGCACAAGAACTTGAAACATTCCGTGGGACACGTACATCATTAAGTTTGTATGATTTACCTGATGGAAAAGAATATTACGCAGCATTATTACGTTCAAAGTCAAGTTCATCCGCTTCTTTACAAGAATTATTTGATTTAACAGATGAGCAGCTAAAGAAGTTAATTGATGAAGCTAGAACTTTGTATTTGAACGCTAAGAAGGATGACAACTTAGAAGAAGCATTACCAGAGAAGGATCCTACAGAGATTCTCAATACATTACAGGGACATTTACAGGAGTTCCCAGAAGGTCCTGAAGTAACATTTACAGCAAGTTACTTAGATCCATCTGTTGCTAATGATGCGATTGTTGCATATTACATGCACCCACCAATTGATGATTTCGCTAACAATGTAATTAAGATTAATGGTGATAATGTAAATTCAACAAATGAAATGTATAGTACTTTAGCGCATGAAGGTTTCCCTGGACACTTATTCCAGATTACTTGGTACTTGAATACAAATCCAAATCCATTACGTACACAACTCAGCAACATCGGTTATACAGAAGGTTGGGCAATGTATTGTGAGGATGTTTCTTGGGCATATTCTGACTTAAATGATGGTGCCAAGGAAGAAAACCGTATCAATACAAACTTAAACTATATCTTACCTGCACAGGCTGATTTCTTAGTAAATGGCATGGGATGGGATGAGAAAAAGTTAGGTAAATACTATGAATCATTGGGATTAAATGCTTCTGCAGCTTCAAATGTAATTTCTGCTGTAACACAAGAACCAGGTTCTATCGTTCCTTATGGTATTGGTCTAACATATTATCTTCACTTCCGTGATCAAGCGCAGTCTGCACTTGGAAAGAAGTATGATGTAGTAGAATTCAATCGTATGTTACTAACACATGGTGATCGTCCATTTGATATCGTACAGAAGGATTTAGAGAAGTATCTTGAAGCTAGTGGTGCTAGTGCTACAACTTCTACTTCTAACAAATCATTTATCAATCCAGGTAAGATTGGTCTTTGGGTATCGTTAGCAGCTACAGTGTTAATTTTAGTTGTTGTTTTCGTTCGCAAGAAAAAAGAAAATAACTATCAATAAAATAGTGAAAAATCATACCGAAGTGGTATGATTTTTCATATAAGAGGAGCAAGTATTGGAATGGGTAATCAATGGACAGAATGGCTGCATCAAGAATGGAAAAAAGAATATTTCTTGAAGCTATCGGAGTTTTTGAAAAATGCCTATGAAACAAAAGAGATATATCCACCGAAGCAGCAGGTTTTTTCCGCATTTCAGCACTGCGATTATTCGGATATTAAAGTAGTTATTCTTGGTCAAGATCCATATCATCAAAAAGGTCAGGCACATGGTTTGTGTTTTTCAGTTAACCCGGGGGTGAAGATACCACCGAGTCTTTTAAATATGTATAAGGAATTACAAACAGAATATGGATATCCAATTCCAAATAATGGGTATCTTGTGCCGTGGGCAAAGCAGGGTGTATTTCTGTTGAATACAGTAATGACGGTAGAAGATTCTCATCCGCAGAGTCATGCTGGCATGGGATGGGAGACATTTACTGATCATGTAATACAAAAAATCAATGAAAAGAAAGAACCGGTGGTCTTCCTGTTGTGGGGAAGAGCAGCTAGAAATAAAGCATGCATGATTGATAAAACGAAGCATCTTGTTTTAGAGGCAGCACATCCATCACCTTTATCTGCATACAATGGTTTCTTTGGATGTAATCACTTCAAAAAAGCAAATGAATTTCTAGAGAAAAACAACCGTAAGGGGATTGATTGGCAGATTAAAGATATTTGAGATTTTCATCAAAAAAATTGAATAAAAAAACGAGATATTTTACATATGGTAATGTTCTGATTATCAATATTAGTTTATAATGTAAGCGTATCCATAGTTTTGATTAAGGAGGACTTTATGAGATCTAATGCAATGGTTGCGATGATTCTTGCGGGTGGCCGCGGAAGCCGTCTGCATGACTTGACGAAGAAAGTCGCAAAGCCTGCAGTGCATTTTGGAGGAAAGTATAGAATTATTGATTTTCCACTGAGTAATTGCGCAAATTCAGGTATTAACACAGTAGGTGTATTAACACAATATGAATCCGTTTTATTAAATGCTTATGCCGCAAAAGACCAGTTTTGGGGTCTTGATACAAATGATGGTGGTGTGTTCGTCCTTCCACCACGTGAAAGAGATCAGAAAGGTTTTGAAGTATATCGTGGAACAGCAGATGCAATCACACAGAATATTGATTTCTTAGATAGTATCGAACCAGAATATGTTCTCATTTTATCTGGTGACCACATCTACAAGATGAACTATGAAAAGATGTTAAAGCATCATATCGCAAAAGGCGCTGATGCGACAATCGCTGTATTGCAGGTTCCAATGAAGGAAGCTTCCAGATTCGGTATCATGAATTGCGATAAGAATGATATGGTTCAGGAATTTGAAGAGAAGCCTGCGCATCCAAAGAGTAATTTAGCTTCCATGGGCATTTACATCTTTACGTATAAGACACTACGTAAATACTTACTTGAAGATGATAAGAATGAACAGTCCTCACATGACTTTGGCAAGGATATCATTCCTGCATACTTAGATGATAATAAAGTTCTAGCGGCATACCGCTTTAAGGGATACTGGAAAGATGTCGGAACAATCGATTCACTTTGGGAATCCAATATGGATCTATTGAAGAATGACAATGCTTTAAACTTAGGTGATCCTGATTGGAAGATTTATACAGAAGATGTAAATGCATTACCACAGTTCATCGGTGAAAATGCGGTTGTACGTAATAGCTACATCACACAGGGTAGTGTGGTATTGGGTAAAGTCAACAATTCCGTCTTAGGTACAAACTCCTTTATTGATGAAGGTGCTGATGTACAGGATTCCGTCATCTTAACAGGCGCTAAGATTGGTTCAGGCGCAAAGATTACACGTTGTATCGTTGCGGATAATGTGGAAATTGGACCGGGTGTTGTATTAGGTTCAGCAGATAGTGATCATATTGAATTGATTGCTAAGAATGTTACGGAGTAGGAGGAGAAATCATGAAAGCTTTAGGTATTATTTCATTCGAAGACAGTTCCGTTAATATTGAGGGACTTGGTGATTTCCGACCTGTTCCAGCAACAGCGTTCATGGGAAGATATCGTATTATCGACTTTATTCTCAGTAACATGACCAACTCAGGTATTGATAGCGTTCAGGTTTACTGTAAAGAAAAGCCACGCAATCTCATCGAACATTTAGGAGATGGACGTCATTACAACATCAACTCCAAACGTGGTAAATTACGTATCTTATTTGGTGAGAAGACATTCTCGTCACCTGTATATAATCACGATATTGCAAACTATATCTTGAACATGCAGTACATTGAGAAAGATAAGAATCCATATGTAGTCATCGCACCAAGTTATTTCATTTATGATATTGACTTTAGTGAAGTATTAGATGCACATATCGAAAGTGGTGCAGATATTACAGCACTCTATACAAATACATCAGATGCTAAGACAGCATTCCATGAATGTGATACATTCACAATGGATAAGGATAAGAGGGTTCTTTCCATTGATAAGAATCGTGGTAAATACAAGACACGTTCTGTTTCCCTAGAAGCATATGTGATGAGAAAAGACTTGTTTATTACATTGGTAAAGACAGGTGCAGAGATTTCCTCACTATACTGGTTTAAGGATGTATTACGTGAAGTAGTAAATGAAGTAGATATTCGTGGATATGCAGTTAAGGGATTTGTTGCATGTATCAACAATCAAAAAGAATACTATCGTATTAACATGTTGTTGAAGGATTACAAGGTTGCCTTTAACTTATTCAAGTCAAATTGGCCAATCTATACGCATACAAATAACTCTAGCCCATCCATATTTGGAGAAGATTCGGATGTTAGCGCTAGTGTTGTCGCGAATGGTTGTGAAGTGGAAGGTACAGTCAAGAATTCCATCATCAGTAGAAATGTTAAGGTTGGTAAGGATGCAGTGATTGAGAATAGCATCGTATTACCAGGTGCTGTTATTGGTGAAGGTGTTCACCTTGATCATGTCATTGTTGATAAGTACGCAACAATCCATAAAGTAAAAGAACTTGTTGGAACAGAAGATAATCTGATTTACGTAAAGCGTAGAGATTGCATCTAGGAAGCGAGGAGTATTCAATGAGTAGATCTGTATTGTTTGTGGCAGGAGAGGGCTTACCATTTATCAAAACGGGAGGTCTAGCAGATGTTATCGGTAGTTTACCAAGAACATTAGCGAAGCGTGGACATGATGTACGTGTTGCTTTGCCTCTATACAAAAAAATTATTGAAAAACATTATGATAAGCTAGAAAGACTTGGTACAATTCAAGTTCGTTCTGGATGGATTGACCAACCAGCAACGTTCTATCGTTGTGATGTAGATGGAGTAGTGTATTACTTTGTTGAACACCAAGGATATTTTGAAAGAGATGGTCTATATGGTTATGAGGATGATGGCGAAAGATTTGCCTTCTTCCAACGTGCTGTATTAGATATGATTTATTTCATCAACTGGTGGCCTAATATCATTCATGAAAATGACTGGCAGACGGGTATGATGCCATTAATGGCGCATGCATGTTATGCGGATGACTATCGTTATCAACAGATCAAGCATGTCTATACAATCCACAACTTAGCATTCCAAGGTAACTTTGGTGTCGAAATGATGGAGAGTTGTCTAGGACTTGATTACAGTTACTTCGATAATGGTTCCATTAAATTTGATACAGGTATCAGCTTTATGAAGGCTGCGATTGTATATGCAGATAAGATTACAACAGTATCTCCAACATACGCTGAAGAGATTTTGACACAAACCTATGGTGAACGTATGGATTCTGTATTACGTTATCGCCGCGGTGACCTTTGGGGTATCGTAAACGGCATTGATACTGTAGATTGGAATCCAAAGACGGATAAGCATCTTGCGAAGAACTTCGATATTCGAAACTATGTTTCTGGTAAGAAGGAAAATAAGAAGGCTCTACAGGAAACACTAGGCTTAGAGGTGAAGAGCGATGTTGCGCTTATCGGTATCGTATCTCGACTAACAGAACAAAAGGGTATGTATATGGTCACAGAGAAGTTACGTGAGATTATGGACCAGAATATTCAGTTTGTTGTGCTTGGTACAGGTGAGGCAAATGCAGAGAATGCATTTAAGTGGCTAGAGTCTGAATATAAAGGTAGAGCAGTATACTATTGTGGATATAACGAAGATCTTGCACACCTTATCTATGCGGGTTGTGATTTGTTCTTCATGCCTTCTATCTATGAACCATGTGGAATTGGCCAGCTAATTGCCATGCATTATGGTACACTTCCAATCGTACGTGAAACTGGTGGTCTAAAGGATACAGTGCATCCATATAACCAATATACAGGGGAAGGAAACGGCTTTAGTTTCTGGGCAGCAAATCCAAATGACATGATGTACACACTACGTTATGCATTAGAACAGTATTACAACAATAAGACTGGATGGAAGGGCTTAGTGAAGAGTGCAATGAATACTGATGTAAGTTGGGATCAAAGCGCAAATCAGTACGAACAGTTGTATTACTCAATTTGTAACTGGGACTAAGTATTTACTGATATACAAATAGTAGAGGCAGGATTTATATCCCGCCTCTTTGGTGTTTTAGAATGATATTGTTTTATTAAAGTTCAATTGACTTGCGTCATTATGTTGAATTACAAGAATGATTTTATCTTGCTTGGATGCTAGATGATTTAAGTACGAATAGAATTTATCTCTTGTTTCTGTATCTAGTTCAGCATCTACTTCATCAATTAAAATCAAAGATACTTTCTCTTCTAAGGTCATTAACTTTGATAACAATACTTTCTTCTTCTCACCACCAGAAAGCTCATTTTCATTGATGTGGTGTAGATTAGATATTTGTAATCTAGCGATTATTTTATTTACAGTATCAGATTTAATTTTGGTGTGTGAAATTTCCTCTAAGTATTTTTCGATTGATGTATTCAATACAGGTTCATGTTGGCTGATATAAGCGATGTTCTCATAATAAGAAGATATGCTGTATGAATCGAGTTTTTCATTGTTGATTAGTACTTCTCCTGATGTAGGAGAATATTGATTCAATAGAATTCGAAACAGTGTTGTTTTACCAATACCATTTGTTCCTTTGACCAGTGCGAAATCACCTTTCAGTAATTTAAGAGAAAAGTGATCGAGAACATTTTTTGATTTATCTGGATATGAGAAAGAGATGTCTTTTAATTCAATTGAAGTAATATCGGTGATAAGCTTATCACCATGCAGTGCAGGTAAATTTCGAATGTCAGAAATATTTGAAAAGCATATCCTATTTCTATTAATCTGTTGGAATAGCAGTTCCATTCTCTGTCCTTGTGACATTAGGAAGTTAAATAGAATAATATAGAATGCTAGATTTGGTAATGAGTTTTGATAAACAGGTAGTGATAATAATATTGATAAGATAAATTGCATCAATGAATTATAGTTTTGCGTGAATGTACTGAAGAAATAAATCTTCTTGTCTTCTTTGACGGAAGAGGATATAAAATTTGCTATTCTAGTTTGCGTGATATTTACAAAGTAGGATAGTAGATTATTTGTTTTAATGTATTCAACTTTATCGGTATATTCATGCAAGGTATTATAGTATTCTTTTAATTTTTGATTTGTAGATGTTGATGATTCAACAATAATTTTTCTAGAGACATACGAAATCATAATCCCTACGATAATTGACAAGAGTAGAAACAGAGAAATAAAAAGGTCAATCGTAGCAGAAAAAATTAGAAGTAAAATAATTAGCATTGCAGAACAAAGTAATGATGGGATAAAGTTCCCTACAACACGGAATATATTCAGAATGTCATTGTACAAAGTGTGACTGATTTTTGATGAATCGATATTTTTATATTGCGTGTTATGGATTGATGTTTGACATTGATGAACTAAATAGGCAATATACTCTCCGCCAAATTTATCTAAAGAGATTGACCACAATACATTGATGAATGAAGTACATACTAACAATAGACATAAAATCATTAAGTATTTCATTATCTCAAATGAACTTGTAGAGACATGATTTAAAATGAACCTAAAGTAGATGATGGTTGCTAGATTTGCTAGGGATACTAGGACTGTCATTAGGAATGATTTACAGAATGATAGTTTGAATTCCTTTGCGGCTTCTATAAAATATGAAACAATTATCTTCATAAAGTAACTCTCCTATTAACAAATATAGAATATGATTTAAGAACATTGTATCATTGAAAGTGATAAGTTTTTTTAAATATTTATACGATGGGTTTTAACATTGCGTAAGAAGAAGTGGAGATATCTATATGAAGAAAGCAATTTTATTTGATCTAGATGGTACGTTACTACCGATGGATCAGGATATATTTGTTAAGACGTATTTTGGACTAATGGCTAAGAGAATGTCTCAGTTTGGGTATAAGCCAGATGAGCTAATTCAGACGATTTGGAAGGGTACTAGTGCAGTCATAAAGAATGACGGGGTACTTACAAATGAAGATGTATTTTGGAAGTGTTTTTCTGAAGTGTATGGTGATGAACGAACAAAGAATGACCGTGTGAAATTTGATGATTTCTATCGTGAAGATTTCCCTAAGGCACAGAGTGCTTGTGGTTTTCAACCGCTTGCGAAAGAAATGATTCAATTTGTTAAACAGCAGGGATATAGAGTTGTGCTTGCAACGAATCCTTTGTTTCCTAGAATTGCAACAGAGGAAAGAATTCGTTGGACAGGGCTAATGCCAAGTGATTTTGAGCTGGTTACTACTTATGAAAATAGTCATGCATGCAAACCTAATCTGTTATATTACCAAGAGATACTAGATACTTTAGGCTTAGAGGCTAGTGAATGCTTGATGGTTGGTAATGATGTTGGCGAAGATGGTGTTGTAAAGCAATTAGGTATGGATATCTTTTATATTACAGACTGTTTGATCAATCCGGATGAGATTGACATGGAACATGAATTGCATGGAAGTTTTGAGGATCTGAAGGAGTATATTCGAAGAACATAATAGACAGGGGGTAATATCTATGACAAAGGGTAGATGCATTGCGATTGCTTTAATAGCGACTTGGTATATTGTGTTTTCATTTCTGTTAATAGATACAGGATCGGCGATGTTTCTACTCTTGATTGTAAATCCTGTTCTTTCACTCCTTGGTGGATGGATTTATGGGAAGGCGTGTGGCTTTGATTGGCTGACTCTTTGGCTTGTGACATTCCTATTTATTCCTGTTATTTATTTCCATATGGATGGACAGTGGGATTGTATGATTTATCCAGGAATTTATGTCGTTTTAATGAGCTTTGGGATGGTAGTTGGTAAGATATTTCAGAAGAAAAAAGTGGTCTAGTCAAAAAGATTGATTAGACCATTTGTTATTTTTTACACAAAATAAATTCTATAGGATTTTTGGAAACGCTTTCTTTTAGAAAATCTTTAAAAAATGTCTGAAAACACTCATTATTTGTGTTTCTTCATTTTCAAGTTTGGCTCGCAAGTGTTATAATTTCTGAAGTACATAGGAGGATAATTCAAATGTCTAAAGTTACTGTAAAAGACTTAGATGTTAAAGGAAAACACGTCATTGTTCGTGTTGACTTCAACGTTCCACACAAAGGAAATGTAATCACAGATGATAATCGTGTTCGTGCAGCATTGCCAACAATTAATTATCTTACAGAAAATGGAGCAAAAGTTTTACTTTTGAGCCACTTAGGTAAGATTAAGACTGAAGAGGACTATGCTAAAAACGACATGTCTATCGTTGCGGATTGCTTAGCTTCCCTACAGAGTGCACCTGTTAAGTTTGTAAACGCTACTCGTGGTGCTGAACTTGAAGAAGCAGTTGCTGCTCAGGAAGAGGGTTCCATCGTATTGATGCAGAACACTCGTTATGAGAAGGGCGAAACAAAGAATGATGAAGAGTTAGGTAAATACTGGGCTTCATTAGGCGATTTATTCGTAGAAGATGCATTTGGTTCTGTACACAGAGCTCACGCATCAACAGTTGGTATTCCAACACATATTCCTTCAGCTTTAGGTTTCTTAGTTGAAAAGGAAGTTAATGTTTTAGGTAAGGCAGTTAATGATCCACAAAGACCATTCGTTGCTATCTTAGGTGGTGCGAAGGTTTCTGATAAGATCGGCGTTATCGAAAACTTATTGAAGATTGCAGATAAGGTATTAATCGGTGGAGGAATGGCTTATACATTCTCAGCTGCTAAGGGTGGCAAGATTGGTACATCTCTATTAGAAGCTGACAAGATGGAATTAGCGAATGAATTCATGAACAAGGGCGAAGGTAAGTTATTCTTACCTGTAGATACAGTTGTAGCAAATGACTTCTCTAACCCAACAGAAATCAAGACAGTACCTGCTGGAGAAATTCCAGATGGCTTTATGGGCTTAGATATCGGTCCTGAATCTGTTAAGAAGTTCCAGGATGAATTAGTTGGTGCTAAGACAGTATTCTGGAATGGACCAATGGGTGTATTCGAAGATGAAAGATTCGCTAAGGGTACAATCGCTATCTGCGAAACATTAGCTAACCTTGAAGGTGCTACTACAATCATCGGTGGTGGTGACTCTGCTTCTGCTGCTAAGAACTTAGGTTTCGCAGAGAAGTTCAGCCACATCTCTACAGGTGGTGGAGCATCTCTAGAATATATGGAAGGAAAGGAACTCCCAGGAATCGCTATTATTCCTGAGAAGTAAGGAAAAGAAACATGACAAGAAAACCAGTAATTTTTGGTAACTGGAAAATGAACAAGACACCTTCAGAAGCTGTAGAGTTCATGAAGGGTATCGAAGAAGTATTAACAGGCACAGAAGCTGCTGATTATGGTATTGGTGCTCCATACGTAGACTTAGATGTTTGCGTTAAGGCTGCTAAGAACTTATTAATCGCTGCTGAAAACTGCCACGAAAAGGATTCTGGCGCTTATACAGGCGAAGTATCTGTTCCAATGTTAAAGGAAATCGGTATTACATACTGCATTATCGGTCACTCCGAAAGACGTACATATTACAACGAAACAGATGCTGCTTGTGCTGCTAAGTGCAAGAGATTATTCGCTGACAACATCACACCTATCTTATGTGTAGGTGAAACAGAAGCTGAATACGATGCTGGTAAGACGGAAGAAGTTGTTAAGTCTCAGTTAGCTGGTTCTTTAGCTGGTTTAACAGCTGAAGAAGTATCCAAGATGGTTATTGCTTATGAACCAATCTGGGCTATCGGAACAGGTAAGAGTGCTGATGTAAATACAGCTGAAGCTTGCTGCAAGCTAGTTCGTGAAACAGTGAAGGGCTTATATGATGAAGCAACTGCTCAAGCAGTTCGTATTCAATACGGTGGATCTGTTAAGCCAACAAACATCAAGGAATATATGGCTTGCGAAGACATCGATGGTGCGTTAATCGGTGGTGCATCCTTAAAGGTTGAATCCTTCAAGGAAATTATTGACGCTACAAAATAGGTTCTTACTCAGCTTAGCTGAGAGAATATGTTTTAGGTTATCATAGGAGGAAAATTTAGATGCCTAATTTTATTGATCCAATTGCTGAAGTGCATGCACGTGAAGTCTTAGACTCCCGTGGAAATCCAACAGTAGAATGTGAAATTACAACTGAGTCAGGTGCTTGGGGACGTGCTATCGTTCCATCAGGTGCTTCTACAGGTGAACGTGAAGCTTTAGAGCTTCGTGATGGAGACAAGAATCGTTACCTTGGAACAGGTACATTAAAGGCTGTTGCTAACGTTAACGAAAAGATTGCTCCAAAGGTTATCGGTTTAAATGTATTTGACCAGAACTTAATTGATAAGACAATGCTTGATCTTGATGGAACACCATTCAAGAGCAACCTTGGTGCAAATGCTACATTAGCTGTTTCATTAGCTGCTGCTCGTGCTGCTGCTGATGCTTGTGGCTTACCATTATACAAGTATATTGGTGGTGCAAATGCTAAGGTATTACCAGTTCCAATGATGAACGTATTAAACGGTGGTAAGCATGCTGATTCTTCTGCAGACTGCCAAGAATACATGATTATGCCAGTAGGTGCTAAGAGCGTACACGAAGCAGTTCGTATGGGTTCTGAAGTATTCCATGTATTAAAGAAGGTATTAAAGTCCTACAAGTACAACACAGCTGTAGGTGATGAAGGTGGATATGCTCCATCATGCGTACCTGGAAACAATGGTCCATTAGAGACATTAGGTAACGAAGGTCCATTAGCTTTAATGGTTGAAGCTGTTGAGAAGGCTGGCTACAAGTTAGGTGAAGATATCTGCTTCGCTATGGACTTAGCTGCTTCTGAATTCTACAACGCTGAAAAGGGTGTTTATGAATTAACACGTTCTGGTGAAGGTGACAAGACATCTGAACAGATGATTGATATGTTAGCTTCATGGGTAGAGAAGTATCCATTAATCTCAATCGAAGACGGCTTAGCTGAAAACGACTGGGAAGGTTGGGTTAAGTTAACAGAACGTTTAGGCGAAAAGGTTCAGCTTGTTGGTGATGACCTCTTCGTTACAAACACAACATATATCAAGAAGGGTATTGAATTAAAGGCAGCTAACGCTGTATTAATCAAGGTTAACCAGATTGGTACATTAACAGAAACATTAGATTCTATCGAAATGGCTAAGGAAGCTAAGTATACAGCAGTTGTATCTCACCGTTCAGGTGAATCTGAAGATTCAACAATCTCTGACTTAGTAGTTGCTACAAACGCTGGTCAGATCAAGACAGGTTCTATGAGCCGTACAGACCGTATTGCTAAGTACAACCAGTTAATGAGAATCGAAGAAGAATTAGGTTCAGTTGCTGAATACCGTGGAAGACAGGCTTTCTACAACGTTAAGGCTCTTTCTTCAAAATAAAAATGATTTGAAAAAGTTCACTTCAATGTGAACTTTTTCATAAATATAGATTTTGTATAGACTATGAATTTACTCTTGGTATAAATTCATAGTAAATATGATAATATAATCAATAGCCATTTATGGCATCCTCTCAAGTTCATTTCTTTCATAGCAAAAAGATAATAATATGAGAGGTTTTTATTTTTGAAGGTACCCCAAGTGTAGATATATTATTTGTGTTGTTTATTCTTTTCAATACTCCATCCAATGATCCAACCAATCACGAGTAGATAATTTTCGATTGCTCCTACTAGATTAACGTTTTCATGCATTTGTAAATAATGAATGAAATGATTTGTACCAATACCAATACCACCAAGAATCAAAGCCAGTAGGATGGATTGTAAATATGTCCAATTGTAATGACGGTAGGCTGTAACTAATATCACAAGTACTGCTATATTCCAGAAACCAATTTCTCTTTGCCATCCTGTTGAGATGCCATATGCCGCATGACTACCCATATATTCTGGTGCGAAGATTTGAAGAACTGCTGCACCAGATATCGCAATGATTAAAACAATAAATAATATACGTAAGAGAAGATTCATTCGCTGTTGTTTCATGTTGTAAAACCTCCTAAAAAATATAAAAAACCTGATTTACTAAATGGAATGAAGTGGTGATATGGTTTTTACTGAAATATTAGATAATTTTATTAAAATTTTAGAAAATGTTCCAGGTAATTTAAAAAGTATGTGCATGACATTATTGTATTTTTTTAGTACTATAGATATAGCTCTAACTATTTATAAAAATATTGACAATCCTGATTTTAATTATATAAGTTGGGCAAAAACAAAAATTTTAAAAGTTGGATTCATAATTCTAGCAATAAAAAGTTATGAGTGGTTTTTAAGTCTAGTAAAAGATTTCTTTTTATCAATAGGAACAAAAGGATTAGGATTAAGTTTAAGTTCTAATAATTACTTTAATGATCCTTCAGCAATATGGGATAAAGGTAGGGAAATAGGTGGACTTATAATAGATCAACTTAGTTGGAGACCTGCTACTTATATTTTTATTTTGTTAGGGT
>ERZ773014.661-NODE-661-length-23111-cov-4.832495_pt1 | contig 23111 bp, 20 predicted proteins | sample MGYA00580841_ERZ773014 | MGnify/ENA primary metagenome ERZ773014 (study PRJEB29015, sample SAMEA2737989) | human oral metagenome | biome: human oral; feature: human-associated habitat; material: dental | place: China | collected 2067 ...
TTGCTTTCAGCTACATATTATATATATATATATATATATCTAACAGGCTACTGCCAATATTCATCTTCGTCTCATCTATAAATAAGATTAAACATTTTTGTGTCGTTTTGACGAAGATGAATGAGCTATCTGAACTGTAACTATTTTATTAAATAAGCTTTACTTGATTGTATGTATTTTACATACCCAATATCATAATATGGTAAATACATCTATAACCTTATCAAATATAACACATACATACCTTCTAATCAAGATACCAAAAGGCTGAAATACCAAATAAAATGGGCTGTAGCCTTCGGATGCCGCATTTAAGATTTTCGCACAAGCTATATGATTGCATTATACAAAACGCAACTATATTTGTGCACTATCTTTATTTTGCAACAGCCTCTTAATATTGCCACAGCCTTTTATAAATAGTCTGTAAATACTACTTAAATATACCTTTTTTTTTTGTACCTTGAGTACTCTGATTACCGTCCGGATTCATAGTAAGGTCATAGGCTTCAAGCGCCTGTCTTTGCTCTTTTGTCATACTTGTAGGTACGGAAACCACAAGTGTTACATAGTGATCTCCTCTTGTATTCTTATTTCTTATATATGGAACACCTTTGCCTTTAAGTCTGATTTTAGTATCGGTCTGAGTACCTGCCTTTACCTCATACTCTACCTCTCCGTCTACCGTCTTGATCCTTATAGTACCTCCAAGTGCAGCCTTTGCAAAACTTATAGGTACTGTAGTAAATATATTCTCATCCTGTCTTTTGAATATAGGATGCGCACTTACTACCGCTTCAACAAGCAAGTCTCCTCTGGGTCCTCCGTTTACACCCGGCTCACCCTGTCCTTCCATTCTTATGGACATACCGTTATCTATACCTGCCGGAACTTTGACCTGCAAAGTTTTCTTCTTACTTATATAACCGTTTCCATGGCAGTCGGGACATTTTTCCTTGGTTATCTTGCCGCTGCCGCCACAATCCGGACAGGTTTGTACATTTTGCATAGTACCGAAGAAACTTTGCTGTGTATACATTACCTTGCCCTTACCACCGCACTTTGCACAAGTTTCAGGTGCAGTTCCCGGTTTTGCACCGCTTCCGTTACATTTGCTGCAGGTTTCCTTGAAATTAATACTGATTTCTTTTTCAGCTCCAAATATAGCCTCTTCAAAGCTAAGGCGTACCGAGGTCTTGACATTGGCACCCTTCATAGGTCCGTTACTTGTCCTTCTTCTGTAAGATGAACCGCCTCCGAAAATATCTCCGAAAATATCTCCAATATCAAAATCAAAGCCCTCAAAACCTCCAAAGCCCCCAAAACCGCCTGCGCCTGCACCGCCACTCATACCATCGAAGGCAGCATGACCGAATTGGTCATACTGCTTTCTTTTTTCAGGATCTATAAGTACTGAATACGCCTCACTGGCTTCCTTGAATTTCTTCTCGGCTTCAGCATTATCCGGATTGGCATCGGGGTGATATTTTTTGGCAAGTACTCTGTAAGCTTTTTTTATAGCTGCATCATCAGCACTTTTATCTATACCAAGTACTTCATAATAATCTCTTTTTGTTTCTGCCATAATTTTCCCCTAGTTTAATATTATACCTCTTTGAATTCAGCATCTACCACATCGTCACTACCGCCGTTTCCTTCTTGCGTAGTGCCGTCCTGCTGTGGTGCTGCGCCGGCTGCCTGTGCCTGCTCATATACCTTGGAGAATAATTTTTGTGCGGTATCCATAAGCTTTTCTTTAGCTCTCTTTATCTCTTCAACCTGCTCATCGGTTATAGTCTCTACCGGAGCTTTTTCTACAAGCTCCTTAAGTGCGGCAAGGTCAGCCTCTATTGTCTGCTTGTCTGCCGGATCGATCTTGTCTCCCACTTCTTCAAGTGACTTCTCGGTCTGGAATACGATTGAGTCGGCTTCATTTCTTGTATCTACAGCCTCTTTACGCTTCTTATCCTGTGCTTCAAATTCTGCCGCTTCCTTAACAGCCTTCTCAATATCACTGTCTGACATATTTGAACCTGAGGTAATTGTTATATGCTGAGACTTGCCTGTTCCAAGGTCCTTAGCTGATACATTAACTATACCGTTTGCATCTATATCAAAGGTAACTTCTATCTGTGGAACACCTCTTCTTGCAGGAAGTATACCGTCAAGTCTAAACTGTCCTAATGTCTTGTTGTCTTTTGCAAACTGTCTCTCACCCTGAACTACATGTATATCCACAGCTTCCTGATTATCTGCCGCAGTTGAGAAGATTTGACTCTTCTTTGTAGGTATTGTAGTATTTCTTTCTATAAGCTTTGTAGCTACACCGCCCATTGTTTCAATAGAAAGTGAAAGCGGAGTTACATCAAGTAAGAGTATGTCTCCCGCACCTGCATCACCTGCAAGCTTACCACCCTGTATACAAGCTCCTATAGCTACACACTCATCAGGGTTTAAGGTCTTGCTCGGCTCATGCTGTGTAAGTTGCTTTACCTTTTCCTGTGCATTGATCATACGAGTTGAACCGCCTACCAAAAGTACCTTACCGAGATCTGAAGCAGTTATACCCGCATCATTTAATGCATTTTTTACCGGAGTAACGGTTCTTTCAATTAAGCTTGAAGTAAGTTCATCAAACTTAGCCCTTGTAAGTGTTACATCAAGGTGCTTGGGTCCGTCCTGTGTCGCAGTGATGAAAGGTAAGTTTATATTGGTTGTAGTAGCTGTTGAAAGCTCCTTCTTAGCCTTCTCAGCCGCTTCCTTAAGTCTTTGCATAGCCATCTTATCGTTTGATAAGTTAACGCCCTCTGCATTGTTAAACTCTTTTACAAGCCAGTCTGTAATGCTGTTGTCAAAGTCATCACCGCCAAGATGTGTATCACCGTTGGTTGCAAGTACTTCTATAACTCCGTCTCCGATATCTATTATAGATACATCAAATGTACCGCCACCAAGGTCGTACACCATGATCTTTTGCTCTTTTTCGTTATCAAGTCCGTAAGCAAGCGCTGCTGCCGTAGGCTCGTTTATAATTCTCTTTACATCAAGTCCCGCAATCTTACCTGCATCCTTTGTTGCCTGACGCTGAGCATCATTAAAATATGCCGGAACTGTGATAACCGCCTCTGAAACCTTTTCTCCGAGATAGCTTTCCGCATCAGCCTTAAGCTTTTGCAGTATCATTGCTGAAATCTCCTGCGGTGTATATGCCTTATCGTCTATAGTTACCTTATAGTCGGTACCCATATGACGCTTTATAGAAGATATTGTTCTGTCGGAGTTGGTTACCGCCTGTCTTTTTGCCGGCTCACCTACCAGTCTTTCTCCTGTCTTTGTAAATGCCACTATACTTGGTGTGGTTCTTGATCCTTCTGAGTTCGGTATAACTACCGGCTTACCACCCTCCATTACTGCTACGCAACTGTTTGTTGTTCCTAAATCTATTCCTATTATTTTACCCATAAATTAAATCCTCCTCTTAGTTGGCAACTTTGACCATACTGTGTCTTATTACCGTATCTTTGTATTTATAACCTTTTTGGAATTCTTCTATAATAATGTTATTGCCATAGGCTTCATCTTCTACATGCATTACCGCATTGTGCAGGTTGAGATCGAATTCCTTATCAAGACAGTCTATAGCTGTCACACCTACATCGGATAAAACCTTAAGCATTTGCTTATATATCATCTCCATACCTTCATAAAAAGCCTTTGCTTCTTTATCTTCAGGTACGGTTTTTAAACCTCTTTCAAAATTATCTATAGTTGGAAGTATAGCCTCTATAATATGCCTTGCTCCCATATCAAACATTGCAGACTTTTCTTTTTCAGTTCTCTTCCTGAAATTATCAAATTCAGCTATCTGTCTTTTAAGTCTGTCTTCCAAGTCGGCAATCTTTGCATCCTTACTGTCTTTGGAAGTATCATCCGCAGCATTTGCTTCTTCGGCACTTAAAGCCTCTTCCAAGACTTTCTTTATATCCTCCAAATCCTGTTCTTCTTCTTTAACTTCTTCTAAAGTTTCTTCTTCGATCTTATCTTTTATCTCATCATCTTCTAAATTCTTATTATCTACCACATCTACACTCCTTTCTTAAGTTTTATCCTGCTTAAATTGCTCATCCAACTTAAGCATTAGAGTCCGTATGGTTTTCAAAACTTTCTCGTAGTCCATACGCTTAGGTCCTACTATACCTATAGTTCCTCTAAGACCCTCGCTAAGCTCATAATTGGCTGTAACTACCGAGCAGTCTTTCATAGTTTGTATGGGAAGTTCCTCCCCTATGTGTACCTGTATACCGTCTTTATCCGACTCCAAGTCCCTTACTTCAGCAAATATTTCCTTAAGCTTATCCTTTTCTTCGAAAGTATCTATAAGCCGCTTGGCTTTATCACTTTGCGAAAGTTCCGGGTATTTGAAAATATTTGTGGTTCCGCTGGTATATATCTTTAATTCTTCATCACTGCTGAAGCTGCTTGATATCTCCTGTAGTATCTTATCAACCACAAACCTAAGCTCTAAGGCGTCTTTTTGTAACCTGGTAATTATATTTATATTCATATCCGCTATACTTAAACCGTTAAGACTTGTATTGAGCAATAAGCTAAGATCAAGGATCTCTTTATCACTTAAGTTCCTTTCTATATCTATTATCCTGTTGTTAATAATATTGCCCTCAAGTACTATTACCAAAAGTAACTTACAGTCTTCAATTTTAGATATTTGTATAAATTTTAATTTACCCGTTTGATAACTCGGAGCACTTATAAGTGCCGCATAATTGGTATTGGTCGCTATAAGCTTTGCCATTTGCTTTAGAACAAGTTCAAGCCTGTCAACTTTTTGAAGCATTAAATCCTTAAACTCGTCAAGTTCCAATTGCTTTTCCTTCAGTATATTGTCTACATAAAATCTATAGCCTTTATCAGAAGGTATTCGTCCGGCAGATGTATGCGGTTGGACTATATAGCCCATATCTTCTAAGTCACTCATCTCATTTCTTATAGTTGCCGAACTTATCTTAAGATCCGGTAACTTAGATATGGTTCTGGAACCTACCGGTTCTCCGGTCTCCATATAATTTTGGATGATAGCTTTCAGTATACTTACTTTTCTATCATCTAATTCCAACTTCTTCACCTGCCTTTCTTTTTTATTTGTTAGCACTCATCTTGTTTGAGTGCTAACTCATGTTTATATAATATTACATTCGAGTTGCTTTGTCAATCAATTTTTAAAATTTTTTTACTAATGTGCAGGATTTCACGTTATACCGGCTCAATGATATCTAAACTAATGTGTAGTTTGCAGAATAAGCATATGAAAAATAAATGTCATTTTTGATGTGTACTGTATCGTTCATAAAATAAGTATATAAAAACTTTGAATCTTTTTTGATGTGTATATATAGAAAAAAGAGATGAGTACTTATGTCCTATGACTTATTTAACATTTATAAAGCTAAAACTTCTTATAAAAAATAGGTATGAACCTTGCCATACTTTCAAACACTTTAACATTTATAAAGCTAAAGTTTCATATAAAAAGAGGCTTTTGCAAAATAGAGATCAGGCACAAGATATAGTTGATTTTCAGAAGAATACCATCATATAGCTTGGGCAAAATCTTAGAATGTAAAAGACCCTTCAAAATATTTTTATACTGTTATAAATGAGCATATATAACCTTACTTCCATGCTCGTGGACTTTTGTCCAAGTTTTCTACAAATGCGTGTATTTTCCAAGGTATTCACCATGTAAAATAATATTGTTAGTCTTTTCCTTAACCTTAAACAATAATTTATAAGAAATAACAGATAACAAAAAACTTTAACTCTAAACTTTAAGCTATATCCGTATTAAAATTTAATTCTAAAACGCATTGTAAGGAAGAAATATTAAATATCCACTTCAAATTCAAAGGTTTGATTGTGTTTATCAAGAGCTATCTGTAGTTTCATGATCTCCTTTGATACTTTTTCAAAATCTTTTTTTACAAGTTCCAAATCAAAGTTAATATACCTGTACTCCGGAACGCTTATTGTGCGTGACATATAGGAGCGATTCTCCTGTCTTTGCTTGACCTGCATCTTCCTCATATAGTCAAGGCTGTCCTTTCTTCGGTTAAGCTGAGCCATTCTTATAAGTATTACATCCGCACTTAAGACTTCTCCGTCTACATCTATCTTACTGTTCACATTGGAAAGATTAATAGCGTGTTTGATTTTTTGTATTTTTTCGTTAATGATTGATATTTCTTTATCTACACTTGAATAATCATACTCCGGAATTATGGGCTCCTCTCCCAATGCCGCAACATAAGTGCAGGAGTCCGCTTCCTTAGCGGTATAAAAACTCTTATCATCTTCCAACTGCCTTAAAAGCTTATTTGCATAAGCCGATGTCATTTTCATCATCTCACACCTCTTTCTTATGAAGTCTTAAAATTACATATAGGGTTTGTAACATTTTACCGCTTCCACCCTCTCTTATGATGCCTTAAAATTATATATAGGCTTTATTATCTCAATTATATCAACCGCCTCTTCTATAACATCAATTATATCATTTATTGACTTATATGCCATAGGAGCTTCGTCTATAGTACTTTCATTGACTGAGCTTGTATAAATCCCTTTCATGCTCTCCTTGTACGCATCCATAGCCAGAGCCTCTTTGGCTTTTGTTCTTGACATAAGTCTTCCCGCACCGTGAGGTGCCGAGTAGTTCCATTCGGGATTGCCCTTTCCGAGTGCCAAAATACTTCCGTCACGCATATTTATCGGAATCAGCACCTTTTCGCCCTTATGTGCTGCAATAGAACCTTTTCTAAGAATCATTTCATCCGTATCTATGTAGTTGTGTATTGTATGGAAGGCTTCCAAAGCTTTTATTTTAGTTTTTTCCAAAATTATTTCCGCTATCTTCTCCCTGTTCTTTTTTGCAAAATCTTGGCAAATCTTAATATCGTGAAGATAGTCTTCAAGATATCTTCCGCTTAAGTAGCAAAGATCCTCAGGCATTGACGGATTTTCCTTCTCCTGTACCCATTTTAATTTTTTAAGAGCTTTTTGTATTTCACTCTTTCTTCCTGCCTCTTTGTAGCTTCTTATAATCTCATCTCTCGCCTCCAGATAATATCCTATACCCTTATCCAGATCAACAGCAAGTTTTTGATAGATTTCAGCCACCTGTTTTCCCAGACTTCGACTTCCTGAGTGGATCACGAGATATTTAGTTTTATCTTCTGCCTCGTCTATTTCTATAAAGTGATTCCCTCCTCCCAAAGTTCCAAGGGATCTTTGTATTCTTTTTGTATCCTTAAGTTCTCTATAGCAAAGCAGCTTCGTTAAATCATATCTTTCCTGCCTTCCTTCCCAAACTTCCCTACCGGAAGGAATAGTGTAGACTATATCATCAAGGCTTTCTAAATCTATATCAATTTTACCTAAATTAACGGTATACATACCGCAGCCTATATCAACGCCTACTACATTCGGCACAACTTTGTCTTTAATCGTCATGGTAGTACCTATAGTACAACCCTTTCCAAGATGCACATCCGGCATGATGCGTATCTGTGAGCCTTCACTCATCGGATAATCACACATTCTTTTGATCTGTTCCAGTGCATCTTCCTCCACTATATTGGCATAGCACAGGGCAGTAGACACTCTTCCTTTTATCTCGATAGTTTTCATCTTTCCTCCTTTCTGTTTGTAGGGCTATTCTAGCTCCTAAAAAGAAAAAGTTCACGGAAAAAAAGTTTCGAACTACCACTCAAAGATTTCCATTTGTCTTTTTAAGCGTCTGCTTATTTCTTTTTTTATTTTAGGAGGAGAGATAACATTTATATAAGAACCGAAACTCATAAGCTGTATCAGAACATCAGTTTCCTCTTCCCTGTCATATTCAAGTACAATTCTGTAGCTGTCATCCCCTGTTTTTTCAATTTCTTTTTTATAATGAGAAAACTTCATCATTGCCCTCTCAAGTGCCTTCCTCTCGTCTCTTACATCAAAAATAAGAGTTCTTAAAGGTATTTTGCCTACATTTATATTCTCACCGAAACTTTCCTTACTGAGACTGCATTTAACTATCCTTGCAAAATTTATAGTATAAACTTTTCCGTTTAATACACACAAGAGCCTGAACTTATCTTCCTTATCAGAATATTCTATTTTTAGGGGAATATATAAGCCCTTTTTTTCTTTCCCCTTTCCGCTTACAAAGCTTATACGCAGTTTTTTCTTTTCTTTTAAAGCTCTTAGTGCAGTTTTGAAAATACCTATGTATTCCTTTGAGGTATAATCATCACCATCAGTATACCTGTCGAAAAACACAATATCATTTAACGAAAATAAGCCCTCTTCTTTTAACTCCTCCTTTTTATCATAAAAAAGAGCAGCCTTCGGGTCGGAGAGTATAGTTTTTAACCACGCTTTTTCTATTCCTGTAAGGCAAAGCTCAGGGTTATTTACAATAGGTGTTTTAAGTTCTTTAGTAAGCAGCTGCCATTCTTCTTTTTCTATAGCAGGTACTATGTTTAAGCTGCTTTCTTCAAAAGCAACTTCTTTTATGATTTTATACATAAGTTCTTTGTTAAGTTCTTTTTTTACAGCGCATCTTAGCATTTTACTTATTGCCTTATAATAAGCACTGTAAACTTCGTTAAAAATCATTCTCTTCTCCATACTGTTTTGACATCTTTACAATGTCAAACTTTATTTGATTACTTACCGTTTTATTACTGCACTTAAGCCTTTTTATTCTTCCGAAAAAAGTTCGTATCCATGGAACAAGCTCATAACTGTCATATAAATCGGCACTAAATCTGTAAGTTTCCTCATCAAGCTTTGTAACTTTTCCGCAGCGCTTCTCTCTTTCAAGCCTGCTTACTATGTATTCCTCTCCTTTACCTACATATATATCCATTTCCACATGTTCAAGCTCTCCGCCGTTATAGCTTACTCCCCAGATATGCCTTGAAATATTTTCAAACCTTGTCTTTATAATTGAAAAATCATTAGCTTTTAAGCCTTGACTTACACTTTTTATATAATCTGTTCGTATCGAATAAAATCTATTATCTTCCATGCCTTTACACATAAGATAATTTCTTCCTCCCTGCTTACTCACATACAGTTTAAGCGGTATGTATTCCTTTTCTTTGGCAGAGGCAAAAGTTTGAATTTTTACCTTGTTTTCATTTTTTATAGCTCTTAGGATTTCAAAAACCACTTCGGTATCATAAGCGTTCATTATATAGCGGTTTTTGAAACTTATGTATTCGTCAGCATTTTCAAATTTATCTTCTATATAACTTCCTATTACTCCCAGAATATTTTCCTCGGTAAAAAATCTTATTACATCTTTATAATCTTTTGCTTCAATATCGTCATTTACAAGGCTGTATTCAAGCTTTTTTGAAGTTTTTTCCGATTTTATCAAACCTAAAGCTTCATATTCTTTAAGCTTCTTTCTTAGTGTGGACTCGTCAAAAAGCAGGGGCTTGCTAAAGTACGATAAATAATCCGAATCTATCTTATTAAGGATATCTGTAAGGCTATAACTTTCCCCACTCTTTAGAATATCCATAACTATAAAATAAAGACTTATGTCCTTTGATGTAAAAGACTTTACCTTAAATGCCTTGTAAAGGGGGTTGCGACTTACACTTTTTGCGTCAAGCGATATAAATACTTTTTTTCCGATTTCCGTTTGTTTAAAAGATAGTAAATCTCCTAAGTAGCTTTGTATCCTTCGCTTTTCATTATCATAGCTTCTTAAGCCTTTTTTCGAATAGTCTTCCCTTGTTCTAAATCCATATACAAAAAAATCTCTCATATACATTCTTATATTGTCAAAATTTTTAATTAATTCCTTATAGGGCATCCTTACTCTCCGGCGGTAAAATTATTCCAATATCTACATTTATAAGCCTTCCTATATTCCTTGCTGCATTTTTACTTAAAAGTCCGTGTTTTAAATAGCCTATGGAAATTGTCAAATCGGATTTAATGCAAATATCCGCCTCTCCGCTGTCTCCGTTCATGCCGCTGTTTATGTCCACACTAACTTTATAGGCTTTTGAGGAATTGATCCTTTCCATAATTAATCTTATCTCATCTTTTACTTTTCCTCTGAAACCTGTTCCATATATACAATCAACTATACAGTCAAAGCTAGTATAATCGCTTTTTTCACTAATAAACTCATACTCCACAGCCTTTTCTTTGCATTTATCAAAATAATATCTTCCGTCTTCAGAAAATTTATCTTCTATAAGAAAGAGTTTGCAGTTTATACCGTGTTCTTTTAAAAGACCTGCCAGCACATAGCCGTCTCCGGCGTTATTGCCGCTTCCGCATACTATTGCCACATTCCTTACATCTTTATATAATACGTCAAATACCGCCTTGCCTGCCCTATACATAAGTTCCTTGCTATCTATGTAGTTTTCTATTGTATACCTGTCAGCCTCCCTCATTTCCTTAACCGACAATACTTTTTCCTGCATCTTCTCTCTCCTTTCAAGCGCTTTAACATGATTTAATGATTTATATAAAAATAACTTCTTGGGGAATAAGTACAGCAAAAAACTTGCCTCTTTTCCTGATTGCAAACATCAAAACCTTTAGCGTATCACACAATACATCCGCTTTTTTAATTCACATACTCGGAAAATATTCTGCTTTTTTATATACTTACTTTACACACGATGCTCTAAACAGAAGTTTTTGTAAATCAGATATATCTAATACCTTAGCTTCACTTTGTCTTAATTTTCTTATTATATAATCCATATAAACCTCCGATTTATTTTTATAAATCAGTTGTTATCCCACACATAGATTACCTCCATAAGTAAAAATATTATTATTTTACATATTTTTTGCCAAGTCAAAACGTTTTTTTATCTTTTTTTCAAGTAGGATAAGTTTTTTGAAGATTTCATTTTGACAAATAAACATTACATAACTGTCGCTGTTTATATCCATAGCTCCTACGCAAAAACCCTGTTTTTTCCATTTTTCATCCAAGATTTTACACCATGAGGTTATATCTTCATCTTAGTTAAACCATTCTTTTTCTATATTTAACAGCCTTTTATCCGCCATGTCCTTCATTTGTAAAATGAAATCTTCAAGATACTCTTTTCAATCTGGTTTTATTCTAATGTTGCAAAGTTAGGAATGAGACCTCATGGTTATAATGACTTTACATTCCAATCTGGTTATATTCTAATTAAAAGCCCCGACTCTTCTACCTGAAAATATAAGACCTTTACATTCCAATCTGGTTATATTCTAATTCAGCCAGTCCAACGATATACTCTTGCTTCTCTTTCTTTACATTCCAATCTGGTTATATTCTAATGATGACGCGGTAAAAAGAGCGTTTGAAATATATAACCACTTTACATTCCAATCTGGTTATATTCTAATCTTATTGGTGGTAATAGGCACGCTTATAACCTCAGTCTTTACATTCCACCCTTGTGTCAAGTATTGGATACATTTTTCATCCCCTCTTTACTATGATACCTATTATCTTCATTATTTTCAATTCACATACAAAAAGCACCTAAAAATTTAGATGCTTTAAAAACTTAATCTAAAATATTAACTTTCTGCAATGTTTCTTATCTGTGCTTTTGGTAAAATTGAATTCTCTAAAAAAATGGGTTGAGTCTTCACAATTTCATTTGCTTTTTTCAGTATGTTATCATCAACGCTTACATAATCGTATTTATCTAAATTGATTGTCCCATCTTCATTTAAAGTTGTTTCAATAAAACGATACTCATTCATTCCTGAACACAACAAGGTATCTATCAGCAACTTTTCTGCTCCATTCGGAAACATCCTAATGGATTTTAAACATCTCGATATTTGTGTTTTGTAATCTAGCAAAGTTATAATTGAACCAAAATCACTTTGCTCTAAACGATTTATCAAATACTGTTTCATTACAATATTTCCTCCTTTCTACAGTGTTCTTATGAAAATATTAATCAAAATATTATATAATATTTGTTGATAAATTTCAATCCCTCTAAAATCAATTCACGAGCTGTCGCTATATCAGTTATAACCTGTGTATCTATCGAGTTTTCTGCCCAGTGAGAATATGGATGCCTAATCTTATTATATTTATTATATAAATCGTCTAAATATTTTATCTGATTAACATTTAAGCTTTCTTTTGACGAATTATAATAATATTCATTAGTTGAGGCATCTATGCTAAAATAAGAGAAATTATTGCCACCTCTTGATGTAGTTGTATTTTTCCCTAATTTGTCAGCCAATATTCTATGTAAGTAAAACTCCATAACTCTGAAAAGTGGTGTAAGCAAGAATGTGTAATCCGGCATATAACCGGTTATTAATGTATTATACACTGCCTGTAACAAAGTGTTCCGAAGTTTTGTATCTTTCTCACTTGTAGGAAAGTTAGACATTATATTTGAAAAAGCATTTTCCAACTCAGACTTTTCCACTGTAAGAGCATGATATGTATTTAGTACCTCTATAACTGCATTTTCTGTTGGCAGATTTTCAATCGCTAATGATATAATTTTCTGAAATAAGAAGCTCTGTTTTCCCTGAACATAGGTTTTGCTACCTGTATAACAGTTAATGGTAACTCTATCCCTATCAAATGTAAGTATAAGTTTTTCCATATAGCTTCTAGGACTGGTTTCTTCCACATAAATTTTATTTTTAATACCATCCTCACTAATTTCATTATTTAGTGTGTCAACCATATCAAGCCAGTCTTTCTTTTGAAACCCAATAAAATAAATAGAACCGTCATTATATGTTTTATATCCCTGAGATAGTAATGCTCTCTTAGCTAACTCATCTGCTCTTTCATTATATTCAATTCCACTGTGAGCTTTCACATGCTCAAATTCTATGTTTATCAGCTTTGATTTATCTCCAACAAACTTACTGTACTCTTTTGAGATTTGAGCTTTAGCCTTCCATTCTTTCATTGCCCATTTTTCAATACCTTCATAGTCGTAAAAAATCTTTATCTTTTGTTTTTTGCTGTTAATAGCCCATAAAATAGCTTGCTTAACCCCTTCAATTTCGCCTGCAATATTTCTTGACTCCATTTTATTATTATCTACAAAAGCTTTATATAAGCTATCTTCAGATTCATTAGTTACAAGAATGACACCAAAACTGTATTTTTCTTTCCCATCAGCATCTAAGGAATGACTTCCATCAACAAAAGCAATCACTTCTCCATCTTGTAATTTTTTTATTTCTGATTCTATTTTTTTATTTACATCTACTACTTTATTATCTAAATCAATACCATGTTGAGCCTTTTCATTGGACATATATTTTACTGCTTCTTCTTCTGTAGAAAAAGACTTGTACTCTGCTCCTGAAAACCCTTCAACCTGTTCTTTTGCTTGACTCCATGTCTGATAAACTCCCGGTACTTTTCCAACTCGAACTGCATAAAATTTTTGCTTAGCCATTAAAATCACCTCAATCTCTCATATTATAGCTGCAATCTAAGGTCATCCCTGTAAATCTTTTATAACCACTTAATATAATAAACTATGATTTACACCATATAAACCCAATCTTCTCTACAAACATTTGTTTTACAAAAATAGAGAGGTTTTAGCCTCTCTATCTACCTTCATGTTTCGTTTTTGGGATATAGGTAGTTAGACACCTTATTTATTTTTATAATCCCTTATTTGAGAAACAACTAACACTTACTTTTTAAATTATAGCATAACCTTTATTTCTTTACAATATACAGAGTTTTAACAGTTAAGTGAGGTTTCCGCCACGTAAAGCAAACTATGCAAATGAAACTATACCGGCACAATAAATATACCATCTGTCCTAGGATCTTTCGTAGGTTACAAGTTAAAGCCTGAGATACTCATTTCATCTTTTTTATCCATTTCTTTATCCTCTTTATTCAAATTTCCAAACAATCTCCACCTTGTCCTTATCATAAACATAGATTTTGTCTATCACTTCGTTTATCCAGTCTAAAACAAGTTCTCCTTTTGCTACCGCTTCTCTTAGTTTATCCACATTCAGATGATGTCCTAAAGCTGTATTTTCTTTTATCTTGCCCTCTATGATCAATATTTCCTGCTCTATGTTCTTTACTCTTTGTGTAAGGAATTCCCGTTTTGAGAGGTATTCTTCTTTCTCTATTATACCTTGCTTATGCCTTTCATAACACTGCATTTTGGAAATTTGGTTCTTTTGTTGTTCCGCTTTCAGCTTTTTCTTTCGCTCAAGCAGACTCTCACAAATACTTTCTCTGACTCTTTGCTCAATCATTCTCGTCTGCTCTTTCTCAAGAAAGCTTTCGGTGTAAAGCTGAATTTCCTTTGACACAACTTCTTCCAGTACCGAAGCTTTTATCTTTCCTTTCATGCAGCCACAGTCTTTCGCCTTGTACTGATACGAACAGCAGTATCCGTCGTTTTTGCCATAGTAAACTGTATAGCTCATCTTATGATGGCATTTCCCGCAATAAACTTTGTCCTGAAGAATATGAAAATGCTTCCGTTCTCGGCTGATATGTTTCGCATTGCTGCTTAATCGGTTTTGAACTTGTGCAAAATCCTCTTGTGAAATTATAGCTTCATGCATATCTTCTCGTATGATCCAGTCTTTGCTATCCATCCATTGTCGATGATCTGAGCCGACTTCATACACTCTTGTCTTTCCTCCGATGATTGCTCCCGTATAAACTCTTTGTGTTAAGAGATAACGAACAATCTGTCCTGTCCAAATTCCACTTCCTCTTTTCAGTCCTATGTGCTTGGCAGGGGTTAAAACTTCTCTCTCGTTAAAATCTTTGGCAATCACAAGCATACTTTCTCCACTTAAATATCTTGTAAACACTTCTTCCACAATCGGTCTTACTTCTTCATCGACAATAAGCTGATGATGGTCTTTTTCGTTTTTTACATATCCATACGGTGCTTTCGAGCCGAAGTAATAGCCTTTATCCTGTCTTACTCTGACGGATGAACGCATTTTTTGTGAGATGTCTTTGGAATAGTAGTCATAGACAAGATTCTTAAAAGGAATTTCCAAACTGCTGATTCCGTTTTCGTTGTTCTTACTGTCATAATTGTCATTCACAGAAATAAAGCGGACTTGCATAAATGGAAAAATCTGCTCAATATAGGCTCCGGATTCGATATAATCTCTGGCAAAGCGAGATAAATCCTTTACAAGTATGGTCTTTACTTCATTTTTCTTGACAAGAGCAATCATCTTTTGAAAAGCAGGGCGATTAAAGTTTGTTCCTGTATAACCGTCATCGATATGCTCCCTGATCTGAAAGCCTGTAAATTCTTCCCTTGAGCGGATATAGTCTTTTAAGATTTCTCTTTGAGAAGTGATACTGTTGCTTTCATCTTGCTGATCGCCATCTTCCAGTGAAAGTCTTAGATAAAAATCTACGGTATTCATATCAGTCCCTCTTTGTCTTTCTTCCGAGTTTTTCGGTAATGACAGGCGTTTCTTCAAATTTAAATTTAATTTCTACTGTATGGTCTTTTCCAATGAATATCTTATCTATGATGGCTTTCACAAACTCTTTGTCCCATTTCTTTGACTTGCCTTTAAAGAGTGCTTTCAAATACTGATGCTTTTCTTCAAGCCTTCGTTTTTCTTCATCAAAGATTGCAACTTGCTTTTCTTTCAGGCTTTCCAGCTCTTTTTTCTTTTGATGGAGATGTTCCTTTTCTCTTTCAAAATCTTCTTTTTTCCAATCTCCCAAGACATATTTTTCGTAATACTCACTTTGAAGCCTACTCAGTCCTGAGATTCTTCTGCCTATTTCTGTCAGTTCTTTTTCATTTTCCTGCTTAATTTCCCTTTTTATATCCGCATAACCTTCTAAATATGCCTTATAGCTTTTCTTATTATTGGAAAGAATAGTATCAAATGCAGTTTTTACGGTATTTTGGAGTGTAATGTCTGTAATTGCCGTTCCACATTTTTCTGACTTATATTCTCCAAATCGGTTACAGCTAAAGTAAAAAACCGTTCTTTTCCCACTTAATTGTCGATGAACACTCATTCGTCTTTGACAAATATTACAGTAAACCATTCCTCGAAAGATAGTATCGTCTTTAGCAGCCGCATTTTCCTCTCTGCTTCTTTTTATCGGAGCTGCTTTTTCGGAAATTTTCTCCTGCACCTTTTCAAAGGTATCCATAGAAATAATGGCTTCATGGACATTTTCAGTTACTATCCAGTGTTCTTCAGAGAGCCTTTCCCTTGGTTTCATTTCATAAAGATGTTTTTGATTTCTCCCCTGTATCAGCGTTCCTGTATATGCACGATTTTTAAGCACCTGTAAGATGGTTGTCTGTTTCCACAGCCTGATTGGTTCACCGCTATCAGATATGGCTTTTCCAGTTTTTCGGTAATCGGTTGCAATATATACTCTTTTTTCCAGAAGAAGTTTGGATATACCTGATGTACTCAGTCCTTTCAGATAGGCATCAAAGATTTCTTTGACAATAGGAGCAGTATTTTCATCCGGATACAAGCGTCTGATTCCATCTTCATCTTTTCTTGCTCTATATCCATACGGTGCAACTCCGCAGATAAATCCTCCTTGTTTGAGCCTCATCTGATGCGAGCTTGAAACTTTCTTCGAAATATCTTTAGCATAGGTTTCATTAACAATATTTTTTAAAATAACCTCCAAAGATTTATTCGGATCATCCATCTGAAAGGTGTCCAGATTATCATTAACGGCAATAAATCTTACTCCAAGAAACGGAAATATCTTTTCAATAAAGTTTCCAAGCTCCGTATAGTTTCTTCCAAAACGAGATAGATCTTTTACAATAATACAGTTGACCTTTCCTGTCCTTATTTCTTCCATAAGATTTTCAAAGTCTGGTCTCTCAAAGTTTGTTCCTGTTTTTGCAATGTCCTTATATATACCTACCAAGTTATGCCCGTCATTCCTTTTTATATAGCTCTCACAAAGAGCAATCTGATTTTCAATGGAATCACTCGGTTTTTCTTTTTTATCCCTTGATATCCTTGTGTAAATCGCCGTTTGAAAACTGTTTACATTTTCTTTGCTTACCTGAGCTTCTTCTGATTTTACCCGTCTATTCGCTGTCCTTGCCATCTACACCACCTCCTTCATTTTCCCGGAGGATTGTTTTTCATAGTTGCTTAACTTATCCAATATCTCTGTAGTTTCATCATAATTAAAACGAACCTCTATCATTTTTTCTTCCAAAACACAGATTTTATCTACCAATCTTACAAGGAGTCCTCTTTCTAAAGTACTTATATTCCCGTATGCTCTTATTTCAGAAAAGAAATCTTTATTACCCAAACTCTTTTGATAGAGCCTTGAAATTTCCTTATTCTGTTTTTCTAAAATCAGCTCACTTTCTACAATACGGTTAGTATAAAACTCTCTCATACCATAAAATTCCTCTTCGGAAATGATTCCTTCTTTTAAATCTTGATACAGAGCCGATTTTAAAAGCTCAAACTTAGCCTTGCTTTTCTTGGTATATTCCTGTCTTTTATCTGTTTCCTTAAACAGTTCATATGACACTTCCATTTCTCTTAGTTTTTCTAAAATAACTTCATACTTCCCAAGGGAATGAATGTGGTGCCTGAGCATCTCAAGTATGGTTATTTTTAAATCTTCCTGTTTTATGCAGTGCCTACTGCAATTATGTCCTTTATTATATGAAGAACAAATATAATAGACCATTGGTATTTTACCCCGTTTGTCTACTTTCTTCGTCATCTGTGAGTTACAGTCTTTACAAAATAAAAGTCCTGCAAATAAATCCGCTTTTTCTCCAACATTCTTTGCTTTTATATCGCATTTCAAAAGTTTTTGGACAATTTCAAAGTCTTGAATATCAATAATTGCTTCATGGTTATCCTCAATTTCAATCCAATCGCTTCTATCCTTAGAAACCACTTTATCCAACTTATAGTTTATCTTTTCCCTTTTTCCCTGTTGAAGTGTTCCTATATAGACCTCATTGGTTAAAATACGATTAACCGCCGGAGTATCCCACTTGGTAACAGCCTTTGTACTAAAGCCTGTCTTATACCTTATACCCTTTGCCCTTTTATGTTCCATCGGGGATAATATTCCGTTATCATTTAAGTGTTTGGCAATAGAGTAGGAACTGTATCCCTCAAGCTTCATAGAGAAGATTTTCTGTACTACATATTCCGCTTCTTTATCAATTACTATTTTGTGCTTATCTTCTTTATCCTTTTCATATCCATAAGGAGCATAGTTTGAAATGAACTGTCCTTGTTTTCTCTTTATCTTACAGACACTTCTGACCTTTGCGGAGGTATCTCTGCAATAATTGTCATTTATAAAACTTTTAAATGGAATGACCAAGTTTTTTTCCGTTTCACTGGCTGTATAGCTGTCATAATTATCATTTAAGGCAATAAACCTTATATCAAGAGATGGAAACACCTTTTGCAGGTATCTTCCGCTATCAATGTAGTCTCTACCAAATCTTGATAAGTCTTTTACTATAATGCAGTTAATATTACCTGTAATTACATCTTCCATCATTTTCTTAAATGCCGGTCTTTCAAAGTTTATACCGGAATATCCGTCATCAACATATTCCTCTATCAATTCCATATCTTCATTTTTATCAATGAAATCCTTAAGCTGAAGTCTTTGATTGGAAATGCTGTTGCTTTCCACCTTAAATCCCTTATCATATTTCTCATCATCCTGAGATAGTCTAAGGTACATGGCAACTTTAAGAGTATCGGTATTTAAAATATTTTTAGACATAACAAAACCTCCAAACTTTCATATTCTTTTAGGAAAAATATGATAACTTGGAGTCTTTCAACACCTATAAACTTGTATCTCTATCTAAGAGATATTATAGCACATCCAAACAAAAAAGTCTGCTCCCTTATCATATTTCTAATCAAGTAGCATTGCTTTCTTTTTTAAGTAAGATAACAAGCAATCCTCCAAATGTCTTCCGTTTCCTGCATAGCTGCATTTAACAACTACATTGCCGACTTTCATAAAATACATGGAAAGTGGAGCAATGTTCTTCTTACCTTTTATATCTTCAATATCAGGAACGATTTTTCTGTCTATATTTTCTATCGGCATATTTTTATACCTTATCAATTCTTCTAAACTCATTAAAAGCTCCTTCCTTTGTTATTTTCTTTATTTAAGTTTTCTGACATTAACAGGTGTCTTGGCTGACAACATAGGAATTTCACCTCCGCCTCTTTTCAAGATGAGCCGGCTTTCACTAAAGAAGTATCATTATCCCCATTTACATCATCGCAAATAGGCTGCCAAACCTATTTTTTGTCGTACAAATTTGTCGCTCACTTTCTTTTATCCTTTGTATTTGCAAGTATATGTTTAAACCGAGATTACCGGAGGGTACATAGTTATTCCCTCAAGTCCTCATCTTCTCAGCAGAAAGGTCTTAGCGTTTGTTGACAGATGCTCCATAAATGGTTAATGTCCTGTTTTGGTCTATTTAGCTTTCAAGGTACAAGATTCTTATATTTTCAAAAATATATTCAATTTTCCAAAGGTAAAATTTTCCCCTCTATATATAAACCTTACTTTCAGATGCTTTTGTTTCCACTTTTTAAAATTTTTTCAAAAAATATAGGGAACAAACTGCAAATCCGGTCTGTCCCCTACTTAATCAGTTACTATTTAAGCATCTCTCTTAGCTTTTTTAAAATCTTATTTCTAAAACTAAAAATCTTCTTAGAAGATACATGCTGCTCTTTTGCTAAATCACGAATGGTCATTTTTTTGAAATACAAAGAATCTATCACCTTTAGCTCTTCATCATTTAGCTTTCGTAGTGCCTGATATAGATCCTTGATTCTAATTTTAGTTTCAATGATTTTTTCAATATCCACATCTTCATCTACGATGGAATTCAAATCAATCTTGTAATCCTCATATCCGTAAACCTTATGTTTTTTATCTGATTTATTTAAATAAGCCTCATGATTGACTTGCTTCTTATACACTTTATATATTTCATCGGATACATATATCTTTTCACCTTTTACATAGATATATTTTCTATCATCTGTCATTTGTGAAATCCTCCTTTTTATCCAAAATTTTCAAATCCGATTTTTTGAATAAAAAAGGAGGACTCCTGCATTTTGACATGCAAAGTCCTCTGTGAAATATAAAGTATAGTTTAGATATATGTAATTTAAACACCGGAATAAAACTTATAACAACAAAATTCTTCTATCCTTAAATTAGACATATCCGATTTCCTTTTAGTGCTAAAATGTCCCAATATCAAAATAGTTTCATCAATATTCATCTATCAAAGCTCTACAATCCAATTATACAATATTTAATTGATTTATGTGAATAGTCCCCGAAGATAGATATAACTGTCCGACTTCTTTTTTCCATTAAGCACGAAATGAATTTCTCTTTATTTTTTCCTTTGGTTCATCTCCTTCTCATAACTTAACTTCACAGCACACAACACTAATTTGCAGTACCCATCAGACTTATGCATAACTGTCTTTTAATTTACTAAAGACGATTGCCCCATTAGAGCTCATCTCATTCAGTTCTTAGTTAAATATATTCCCTTTCGCCTATATACCCATTTAAGCACATAAAAAATCCGAATTTTCAAGAAAACTTAAAAAACAAAAAACACTTAAAAAGTATCTCTACTTTTCAAGTGTTTTTCCAAAACTTTTTATATTTTATTTTTATAAACCATGATACCAATATATTTCATAATAGTACCAATTTCCAACTATATGTTCAGTATAGTAATTATAATTTATAAATTCACGATAACCGTTTCCATCCTTAAATGTATCATCCAGTACATCACCATAATTTCCATGTGGCTTTTTATCCTTTGAATAATAAAATCCCCAATAAGTAATGCCTTTTCTATCCTTAGAAATATCAAATGATATAAGTTCAGAGTTGCTCCCTATAGCCATCAATTTGTATTTTTCAAATATATAATTTAATTTATCATTTTTATAGGTCTTATAACCATAGTATATAGAATCAACTCCTTTTTCATTCTTCTTTCCAATTATACTTACACCTAACCCTTTCAAATACAGTATTAATTCATTTAATATATCTTCATCTTTTTTTATTGAAGTAATAAGCGTTTCCTTGTCTTTTAATACCATAATATCTAGTTTAATACTATTATAGACTTTAACTATTATAATAAATATAAGAATAATAAAAATTACTTTTAATATGTTTTTTAGCTTAAATTTCATAAGTATGCCCTATCATATCAATTAACACTACTACAATTATTGGAATTCATAGAGTGATATAGGTCAATACCTTTTTTAATGGCTATTATATCTTCAGGTGCTTCACCATAATTGGGAAGTTTATCCCAAACCAGCAAATATTTTAATCCTAAATTTTTCACATTGACAAAACCTCCACCTTTATATAATGTTTCTTCTGAGAATCCAAGATAAGTTCCTAAATATCCATAGGTTATATTTCCTAAAGTTGCAGGATCCATAACTTCTCCATTGTATACAAAAAAAGGAACTTGAGGAATATTTTCACCAAACCTTTTTTTCCACGACTTATCATATTTTATATCCATAGGACCTTTTGTTCGTACCTCCATAGCAAATGCAGCCATTTTATATACCTCATGCATTTTTGCTCCCCCTCCAAATGATGGTGATACCATTCCCTTTATTTGACTCATTTTCAACATTTCTTCCCATAGGTTATCACTGGTTTTTAGTGCTGCAAATTTTTCTTCTTCTCTTTTTAATAAATCATTAATCGCTGCTGTATAATCCGGCATAGTACTATCTCTTGGTGGAAATACCGGTGCAGGAACATCGATTCTTTGCTGAGCGTATGCTCGCTTTGCTTCTTCCACTAATTTCTCATATTCCTCTATCGGATTATAAGGAGGGACCCCGGGTAAAACTGTTTCAGGCAATAGTCCGTTTCTATCCACAAACCCCATTGGATTCCCATAACAGTATCCATAACTATTCAATGTATGCGGATATGCCGTACTTCCCTTTATCCGGTCTTCTCCTGCAAACCTTCCCACTCCCTGTACATACTCTCTTGCTTGTGCAAAGTAAGTGTCTGCTACCATATCATATCTGTATCCCGTATATCCGAACGGCTGTACCTGTCCCTGTGTTCCGTAGGTATCATTTCCAAACTCATCATAACCGTATATCGTTTGGTTTTCACCATCCTGCTCAAAAAGACGAACAGGACTTCCAAGTTCATCATTTAGATATGTATAGGCTTTTTCTTCTTCCTCCATAAATACGGCATTAAAGTCCCATACATAGCTTTGTACATGATCTTTGTTTTTCCCTCTTTCTACCATATTTCTTTGCAGCATGTTGTTATAAGGTTTTGTTCTGTCAAGTACATATCTTTCTTCATATACCGGGCTGCTTCCCGGTAAGTTAAGTTCACCTATACTTTTAAGTCCGTTTTCTCCAAAACCTTTACGCTCACTACCGTATTCTCTAAAGCCTATCCTGTTTCCCATTCCGTCATAACCATAGCTTCTTACATTTCCTAAATTAGAGTAACTTAAACTAAGCCTACCTGATGCACCGTACTCATAGGCTTTTATCTTCTTTCCTCTGTTCATTACCCCTATAAGGTTTCCTCTTTTATCATACTCATAGGTTTTATTTTCATATAATCCGCTTGTCTTTACCAGTCTGTCCAGGGCATCATAAGTATAGGCTACCTCCATGCCGTCTTTTTTCATCTTGCTTCTGTTTCCGAAGGCATCATAAGCATATCTGCAAACTTCCTTTTCTCCTCTTTTCACAGATATAAGGCGGCTTAGGCTGTCATACTCATAGTTAAATACTGATGAGTCTTCCCATAACTTATGTATGATTTTTTCTTTATTATTATCTTCCTTTATTCCCTTAGAGTTTACATCCCTTTTTCTTACTGTCTTTGTTTTATTTCCAAGCGAATCATATCCGTAAAGGTATTCTTCAAGTTTTTTGCTTCCTTTCATATGACAAAGCCTGCTTAAAAG
>ERZ773014.669-NODE-669-length-22996-cov-8.363193_pt1 | contig 22996 bp, 22 predicted proteins | sample MGYA00580841_ERZ773014 | MGnify/ENA primary metagenome ERZ773014 (study PRJEB29015, sample SAMEA2737989) | human oral metagenome | biome: human oral; feature: human-associated habitat; material: dental | place: China | collected 2067 ...
CCCAGAAGTTGATGATGTAGGGCTTGCCCTTCGCCTCGACGGCGACATCCTCACCTGCGAGATTCTTGAGCGTGAATTTCGGCGCTGCCTCACCGCGCAGCCCCGAGCCCTTGCCCTGCTCTGTAGCAGGCTGTGCACTCGCCGTCGTGGACTTGTCCGGAGTCTCATTGCCGCCGCAACCCGCGATCATGCTGAGTGCAAATACCGCTACAAACAGCGCTGTATATCTCTTCTTCATAAATTTCCTTTCTAAACAATCCTCAAATATCAAAATTACCAAGTTCGTACTGCGTCACGGAGAGTGCTGTAAGTGCTGCCGTCTCCGCACGCAGGATCAGTCGTCCGAGGGAAACGGACACAGCGCCCGATGCACGGATTGCCTCTGCCTCGGCAGGAGAGAATCCGCCCTCCGCGCCGATAATGAGTACAATGCGCCGTGCCGTGAGCGCACGCAGTGCCGTCCGCATAGACTGCTCCTCTTCTCCTTCATAGCAAAAGATAACTGCCGCATCGGAGGCCGCAAACAGATCAGCATTCTGCAAAAGTGAGGAGAACGGCGCAACCTCTGCAACGGACATGAGCACCCGGCGCCCGCACTGCTTTGCCGCCTCGTCCGCGATCTTCTGCCAGCGCGCAGCCTTTGCCGCCGCCTTTTTCGCATCATAGCGCACAACAACATGCTCTGTTATGACAGGATAGAATGCCACAGCACCAAGCTCCACCGCCTTTTGGACGACGAAGTCCATCTTCTCACCCTTGAGAAGCGCCTGCACAAGGATAACCTCAGCGGGACTCCCCTCCTCCTGCGGCAGATATTCCGCGAGGGAAAGCTGCACGGCATCGGGCGCAACGGCAGAGACTATCATGCGAGCGACTCTTCCGTCCGTATCCGCAACCGTCACTTCATCCCCGATCTGCGCACGCATCACGCGTGCGAGATGGTGGGCATCGCCACCCGTGATCGTGATTTCCTCCGCAAGCGTTCCCGCATAGAAGAGACGCCGCATCAGAGTTCCAACTCCTCACTGCGGCGAATAATCATCGCCGCCCATTCCTTTTCACAGGTCATATCGAGGACGGTATAGCCGTGCTCGCGCGCCGCGCGTTCCACATCCGCAATGCGGTCGTCGATGATGCCCGAGGCGAGGAGAACGCCGCCGGGAGCAAGATACGCATCCAGTTGGTCAAACAGGCGGATGATGATGTCCGCAATGATATTCGCCGTGATGAGTTGAGCGGGTTCGAGACCTGTGCAGACGGCAAGGAGATCACTCTCAATGGCAGCGACATTTGTGACATGGTTCGCACGGATATTCTCCTCCGCGACCGAGACTGCCACGGGATCGTAGTCCATTGCAATGATTTCGCCCGCACCGAGCTTCGACGCGGCGATGGCGAGGATGCCCGAACCACAGCCCACATCGTAGACGCGCATCTGCGGGCACACAAGATGTTCCAGCCAGCGCAGACACATTGCAGTTGTCGCATGCGCCCCCGTGCCGAACGCAGCGCCGGGGTCGAGGTCGATGACGATCTCGTCCCCCGTCGGCGTGTATTCCTCCCACGTGGGGCGGACGACGATGCGCCGCCCGATCTTCTCCGTGTGAATGTACGCCTTCCACGTCTCCGCCCAGTCCTCATCGGCGACGAATGTATGCGAGATCGTGCCCACGCCGATGGGTGCATCCGCACGACGCAGTCCCTCGATCCGCTCCGAGAGCGTCAGGAGGCTCGTCTCGAGCCGCGCATCCTCAGGCAGATAGGCGCGCACTGTCACCGTATCCGTATCCTCGGCGCGCGGCAGATCGGTATAGTCCCAAAGCCCCGAGTCAATGTACTCATTGACGAGAGACGGATCGTCGATCTCTGTGCCCGCAGCACCGAGTTCCATCAAAATGTTGCCGATGAGATCCGCACCCTCATGCGTTGTGACAACGCTCACCTGTGCCCATCGCATTCCATCGCCCCCTACAGCATATACATTCTCTCCCTGAATGATAGTCATTATACAGGAAAAAGATTGGAAATGCGATAGAAATTTACTTTGGGAATTTGATCTCCTTCGGATACTCCCATTTCTGCAATTCGCTCTTCGGAACCGTCTGCGGCTCCTTTCCTCCAAGAATCGTCAGCGTCGTGAGATAGATCTCCGCCAGCTCCTCTACGTAGGATGCCTTGAGCAGCGCCTCCTTGAGGTTCTTGCTGTCAACCGCAATGACGCCGTGCTTCTCCATCAGGGCAACATCTGAAATCTTCAGCGGCTCGATGATAGACGCAGCAAGTGCGGGGGTGCCGGGTCTGCCGTATGGAGCCACAGGAATATAGCCCTCCTTGCAGCCAAGCATCATGATCTCGTAGACAATAGCAGGAATTGGCTTGTTGAGCACCGCAAATGCCGTCGCAATCTTCGAATGCGTATGTGCGATTGCACGCACATCCGGACGCGTCTGATACACCATGAGATGCATCAGAGATTCGCTGGTCGGTCGCTGCCCGGTCTCTGCTTCGACAACTTCGGCATCCATTCTCATGACAACAATGTCATGATAGGACATATCCTCACGATCCATGCTGGTCGGTGTGATACAGACCAGCTGCGTCTCCTCATCCCGTATGCTGAAATTTCCGGAGCGATGCCTACACAGCCCCATCCGCTCTGCCTGAAGCGCATAGGCAGCAACCTGCTTTTTCAAAGCCTCTAACATGATATGACCTTCCTTTCAGCGTGCAAAGCCCATGCAGTAAAAAAGCCGCCGCACGATCGCGCAGCAGCTTTCTCTCTATACAGGTTTCCTTAGATCTCTGCCTGCCAGAGCCCGTGCAGGTTGCAGTACTCGAGCACCTTGACCGGGGTATCGCCGTCCATGAGACGGAATGTGACCTCGGGTGCATCCGTCGCCGTCAGATCAACGCGCTGAACGCCCTTCTTCGTCACGAGGATGATGTACTCGATGAGATGCTCCTCGGTCATCGGATGCGCGACGGAGCCGACGCTCACGTGCACCTCGTTCTTTGCAGCATCGTAGGTCGCAACGGGAACGTGCTTCTCCTTCGCCGCATCCACCGTGTTCGGCACAATCGCCTTCAGCGGAGCACCTGCGCACGTGAGATCCAGAACCTCATCCCCGTAGACCTCAATCATATGCTTCTTGTCTGCAACGTAAAAAACTGACATAAATAACCCTCCTATTGTGGAAGCCTCGAGCTTCCTCTTCGTAAATACACAGCAAAGTAAATGGAAGGAAGTATTCCTTCAAATGTGGAGTGCGAAAAACGTCATAGTCGTTATCTATTTTGTCTTTCACAAATAATAATTCTCCACAAAATAGTATTCTCCTTCTTTTCTCCCAAAAAAATTTTCAAAAAGAGGATTATTTTTTTTCGCGCACGTTTCCGTCGATGAATTCCTGCACGAGATAGCGCGGGCGGCGCTTGACCTCGAGGTAGATCTTCGCAACGTATTCGCCGATCACGCCGATGGAGAGGAGGATGAGTCCGCCGAGGAACCAGAGCGAGACAACGAGACTCGTCCAGCCGACGATGGTCTCGCCCACGAAGTGACGGACGATCGACCAGATGAGCATCAGTCCGCTGATAAATGAAATGAACATCCCCATCTGCGAGATGAGGCGGATGGGGCGCGCCGAGAGCGAGGTCACGCCCTCCCAAGCGAATGACGCCATGCGCCGCCACGGATATTTCGAGTCCCCCGCGAGACGCTGCTTGCGCGTGTAGTAGACGATCTCATGCGAGAGCCCGATCATCGGCACGATGCCGCGCAGGAAGAGGTTGACCTCGGGGTACTCCGCGAGCGCTTCGAGTGCACGCCGATCCATCAGGCGAAAATCCGCGTGGTTGAACACGATGTCTGCACCGAGGGCACGCATGGCACGGTAGAAACTCTCCGCCGTAAATCGCTTGAGAAAGGTGTCCGAGGCGCGGTTCTCTCGTACGCCGTAGACGATGTTCGCTCCGGCAGCATGCTTCTCGAGCATGAGGTCAATCGCATCGATGTCGTCCTGCAGGTCGGCGTCCATGCTGATCGTGACATCCGCATGCGGAAGCACGGTCATCAGCCCCGCAAGCAGGGCATTCTGATGTCCCTCGTTGTGCGCGAGATTGATCCCGGAAAAGAGCTGACTCCGCTCCGTACAGCGGCGGATCAGTTCCCACGTATTGTCACGGCTGCCGTCGTTGACAAAGGCGATGCGGCTCTTTACATCAACACGCCCCGCATCGATCAGCCGTGTCAGCTTTTGCTCCAGTTTTACCGCCGTATCGTCCAGCACTTCCTGCTCGTTATAGCAGGGCACAACGAGATAGAGGACAGGTGCGCTCATTCTTTATCATCCTTAAAGATACAGAGTCCGTCACGCTCCTCGACGAGCTGCCATTTCTCCGCGCCAAGCTGTGTCATCATCTTGCGATACATGGAGTCGCGCATGATGATGTATTTCGGGCGTGCATCCGTGCGCAGAGCAGCAAGCGACTCCGCGTGGTTCGTGTCCGCCTCGATGCCGGGGATATCCGTATAGAGCATGACACCGGGGCGCAGTTGCTTGTCAATGTAGAGGGCTCTCCCCTCCGCCTCGGCTGCTGCGTGGTAGTTCGCTGCATAATTGAGTGCGACCTGCTTCACGCTGAAATGCCCCTCGATCGCGGGCATCATAAATCCGAACGCAATGACCATCGTCACGACACCCGCGAGGACGTGCAGCCACGCTGCGAAGATGAGGTTATGCGATGCCGTGATGCTGTAGACAATCGCCGCACCGAGAATGAGCGTAATCGCCCCGAGCCAGAGCCCGCCCTCTGCAAGCGGTGCGAGGCTATCCCCACTCATGAGCCAGCCAAGGCCGAGCAGGAGGAACATGACAGCGCTCCCGCCCGCCCATGCGAAATGCGTCTGCCGCCAGTCCTCGAGCATGCGCGCGAGATTCCATGCAATGATGGTGGAGAGCGCAGGCGTCAGCAGCAGCATATAGGAAACCTGCTTTGTCTGTGCAATGGAGAAAAACACGAGGACAAAGATCCACCAGATCTGAAAGAAGGCGAGTGTCTGCGCCTCCTCACCGAAACTACGGCGAAAGGCGTTCTTGACCGACTGGATCAGTAGCCCCGTCCACGGGAAGAACCCGAGAATGACCACAGGTAAGTAGAACCACCAGTGCGCGCGCACGGGATGGAGCGGCGCGGTAAAGCGGCTGACATTGTGGAAGCCGATGAACTCGTAAATGAACGCCATACCGTGTATTTCGTACATATAGAGGTACCACGGCAGACCCACGACAACAACGAGCAGCAGTCCGCGCAGGACATGCATGCGGAAGAGCTGCTCAAGCTGGCGTGTAACGAGCAGATAGAAGAACACAATCCCTGCGGGGAAAACAACACCGATGGGACCCTTCGTCATCACCGCGAGTCCGCAGGCGAGGTACATGAGCCAGTACTGCCGATGGATGAACGAGAAGAGCGCCGCCGTCATGAAGAAGAGGAGCGTAGAGTCCGTCACGGATGCCTTGCCCATATACATGAGGATGATGCTCGTCCCCATGACGATCCCTGACCAGAAGCCCGTGCGCGCACCAAAGAGCCGTGCAGATGCGAGCGCCGTCATGAGGATGGAGCCGATCGCCATGAGCGCGGCAGGGATGCGCGCCGCGAGCTCGCTGAAGCCGCCGAAGATCTTAAGCGAGGCGACGACGAGCCAGTAGAAAATCGGCGGCTTATCGTACCAGAACTCATTGTAGATGCGCGGCGAGAGGTAGTCGCCGAAGCGGATCATCTCCTTTGCCGTCTCGGCATAGACAGGCTCATCGGGATCGAGCAGCGCCGTCCCGCCGATCCCGAAGAGGATCTGAAAGGATATGAGGCCGAGCAGCACGAGATAGACCGGCCACGCAAGATTTTTCTCATCATTCATGCAGATATGCACCTCACCCATCCGAAAGAAATCATCTGCATTGTACCATATATTTTACTTTTTACAACTGCATTAAACAAGGTTCTCCGCGCAGTCGATGTCCGTGATGAGCACGTTGATGAATCCGCCGCGAATTGCGCCGAGCACGGCGTCTTTCTTTGCGCGCCCGCCTGCCACACCAACGCGGCGCGGAATCTTCTTCAGCGTATCGAGCGGGATGCCCGCCACGCGCTCGTTGAAATCCGTAAACGGCGTAGTGTCGCCATCGGCATCAAAATAACGCAGCGCAATGTCCCCTACCGCCCCGCGTGCCGTGAATTCATCGAGGATTGCGCGGTCGACATAGCCCGTCTGCAGGATCGTCGAGTGCTCCGTCGAAGGAATCCCGATCCCCATGAGCACGAGATCAAGGCGCGAATAGAGGCGGATCACATTGCGGATCGTCTTCTCCTCGAGGAAGCCCTCAAGCACCTCCCGTCGCGAGAACACTGCGGGTGCGAAGAACTGCACGCAGTCCCCGACGAAGCGGTCAGCGAACTCCTGCGCGAGGTAGTTCGAGTGGATGTCGAGCCGGCTCTCCGCCACACCGCCAACAAGCGGAACAAACGTCGCCTTGATCGGGCTGCGGATGAAATAATCCGAACGCACGACATTCTGGATTGCGAGCCCCATCGTAATGCCGACGAGGTAGCCGTCCATGAGGACGCGGGAGAGATACTCGAGCGTCGCGCTGCCAATCTCGGAGTTGATGGGGTACTGCCCGTCCGAGATTGGACTGGACGGAACGATAATAACCTCCTGGAGATTGTATTTTTTCTCCAGCGCACGCTCCATCTTGCCATATGCGATATTGTCCGGATTCTGGATCTCGATGCGGACAATGCCGCGCTCCTTGCCGATGGTGAGCATGCGCGAGACCGTCGGACGCGAGATGCCGAGCGCCTCGCAGATCTCCTTCTGCCCCAGCCCGTCCTGATAGTAGAGACTGCAGCATTTGAAGATGAGGCGCACATCGTCAACAATTTTCTTCATCGGGAAACCCTCTCATGACCTTCGGAACACATTCTATCTTTTGTATTCTTTATTGACATATTTTCTATAACTTTGCCGAAAAAGGGAGCTACCGCTGCTGCGACAGCTCCCCATAAATTACACTCAATGTACTTCGATGCTTGCCCCCATCTTGACATCATCCTTCGTGAGCGGTACATCGCCCTCCAGCATGATGCAGCCCGGGCGCTCCGGTGTTGTACCGCCGTTGAACGAGAGCGTGCAGTGCCCGAGTTCCTTCAGCGTGTGGAGCGCCTCGTCACCGATCGCTGTGATCGTAAATGCCTTGTCGCAGACAATCATCGTATCACCGACGGCGGGATCCTCGTTGTAGTTTGCAGGCGTGTGCAGAACAGAGAACTCGGCCAGCTCCGCCGGGGCATTATTGTTGAAGATAATGATAAAATTGGCGTTTGGATCATCGAGAAAGAGAAGGGACTCCTCGCCCCAGCTTGTGATTTCGCAATAATACTTCATGCTGCATCCTCCTGTCTGACGAAAACGCGCTGCTCCGGGATATGGAGCGAGAGGCTGCGTTTCCTATGCCTGTTTTGCCTCGCGGCTCTTCATGTAGAGATAGATCTTCTCTGTGACAATGCCGCGAATCAGGATGACGACAATGCCGACGAGGAAGTAGCGGACGGCGAGATCGCCGAGCGGCAGCCCGAGTGTCGTAATGCCTGCTGCAATGCCCATGTAGACGAAGAGCTCCCCTCCGTTTGCATGGGGGAAGAGCCCTGTCACAGGATGAACGAAGCTGACCGCTGCGTCATAGTAGGCGGGCTTGTATTTCTGATCGACGAAATTGCCGAACGTGTAACACATCGGATTGCCGAGGAAGAGGACGGCGAGCACGGGGAGGACTGTATAGCGCGTGATGATGTTCTGCGTTGCACGCTGTGCCACGCCGTTCACGCGATCCTCTCCAATGAGTTTGATGAGCGAGTTGACTGCCGTCATCATGATGACGAGCAGGGGGATGATCCCCGTGACCCACGAGGTAAATGTCGCCGCACCTGCGCGGAAGAGATCCATAAAGCCGTTTGCCGCTGCTGCTATCAGTTCCATAATACTATATCCCTCCCGATTAGTAAAGCCCAATGCTTGCCGCGTAGGCGATCAGCACTGCCAAGGGGCCTGTAATGACGCGCGAGTAGAGGACGGCGGGAACGCCGAGCTCAATCGTCTCGGGGTCTGCCTCACCGAGACTGAGACCGACGGGAACGAAGTCTGCGCCGACCTGTGCGTTGATCGCAAAGAGCGCGGGCAGCGCATACTGCGGCGGAATGTTCCCCATGCCGATCTGCGCGCCGAGCAGCGTACCGACGACCTGTGCAATGACGGCGCCGGGGCCAAGCACAGGCGAGATGAATGGAATCGCACAGATGAGCGAGATGACGAGCATGCCCGGCAGCGAGCTCGCAAGCGGCGAGATCGTATTCGCAATGACATTGCCGAGCCCCGACACAGAGATGATGCCGAGGATCATGGAGACGAACGCCATGAACGGCAGAATACTCTTGACCGTGATGTCGATCGTCTCACGCCCTGCGGCGTAGAACTTGTTGACGACGCCGCCGATCGCAATCCCGAGGCGCGTGACGAAATTCTTTTCGCGCCCCGCCTGCATTGCAGCGATCTCCGCCTTTGCCTGATCCTTGCTCTTCGGTGCATGTGCGGGCGCAGCTTCCGCTGCTGCTGCACTCTCCGCCTCATCCGCATAGGAGAGGCAGGAGAGATCGACCGCCGACACATAGAGCTCCTTCGTGATGAACTGCGCAAGCGGCCCCGTCTTGCCGACGGGCAGCACATTCGCTGTCAGTATCTCCTTCTTCGGATAGACGCCGCAGCGTGCCGTACCGCCGCAGTCCACAACAGCGAGCAGGATCTCCTCATCCGGCACCCCCGTCGAGAATCCGTCGACCGCCGTGCAGCCCGTCATCTCTGCAATCTTTGCCGCGAGCGGGTGAATGCCGCCGCCCGTCACGCTGACGATCTTGCTGCGCGCCTCCGTCGGAACGAGTACGAGAGGTCCGCCCCATCCGCCCTTTCCGGCGACAATCTTGACTGATTGATACATTCGTTTTCCTCCTATGTGATAAAATCCCCTCTTCATGCGAGGCCTTACAAAGCATGAACTACACAGACTCCTGCTTCCCTTCGTTATGCAGCCGTATCATCAGGGCATCGAGTGCCTGCATATGCCCCTTGTAGTGCGCACGCCGCTTCTCGGGCAGCGCCGCATACTCCGCATGCAGGTCGTAGATCGTCCGCCCGACGATGTCCGCCATCGGACGAAAGCGGCTGAGGATGGTCATCCCCTGCATGATCCGCCCATCCAGAATCACGCCCGTGGAATTGCACGCAATCACAACGATGTTTGACGGACCGAGTTTGCGCCTGCGCGCACCGATGCCGACATTGCCGAGCTTGTGCATCTCGCGCACGGCGCGCTTGTACTCCTTCACCTGTAAATGGGTGCCGACGACTTGGATGACGAAGAGCAGGAACAAGCCGCCGAGAAGCATCTCTGTCTGCAAGGAACTACCTCCTGTCTGTCATGGAATGGAAACGATTTGAATTATACCATATAAAACATATTTTTACAATAAATGCTTAGTTGAATTTTTGTAAATGTATCTTGCTGCGCCGCCATCATTTGTCATTTGTTCAGGAAATAAAAAAGCTGCCGCATTGCGACAGCTTCGTGCATCCGTTTATGAGGTTTTTGAAATGAGGTTGATGTAGTGCGTGAGCACCTTACGCATTCCCTCGTCCGCCGCCTTCTGCGTCTCGATGAGAGAATCCGTATGCGCCGCCTTGATCTCCGCCATCGCACCGACGAGGAAGTCCGTATAGACGTTCAGCTTCGTGATGCCGTCCCGCACGGCGCGCCGCAGGTTCTCATCCCCCGTGCCGGAGCCGCCGTGTAGCACGAGCGGCACGGGTACGGCTGCGGCAAGTGCGCGCAAGCGCTCGAAGTTCAGCTCCGGCGTTTTATTGCTCTTATAGACGCCGTGCGATGTGCCGACCGAGACGGCGAGCGAGTCCACGCCCGTCGCCTCGACAAAGGCCACCGCCTCCTCCACCGTCGTATAGACGCTCTCGGAGGTCTCGCCCTCAACGCCCTCGGATGCGCCGCCGACATGACCGATCTCCGCCTCGACACTGACACCCTGCGTATGCGCATATGCGACAACTTCCTTCGTCAGGCGGATGTTCTCGTCCATATCCTTCATTGAGGCATCCAGCATAACGGAGGTGAACCCAAGCTCGATCGCGCGATGCAGGAAGTCAAAATCCTGCCCGTGATCGAGATGCAGAACGATCGGGGTTGCCACCTTCTCCGCCCAGTATTTGCCGACGAGCGCCGCCTCCTCGAGGGAGATCAGCCCCGCATGCCCCTGCGCAAAGGAGAGGAGGATCGGCGTCCTGAGCGCGTCCGCCGTCTGCGCAAAGACGCGCGCCGCGTTCAGCGTGAGAAAATCGGGCGCAACAATACCGTAGCGCCCTGCCTTTGCCGCATCAAGCACGGATTTTCCATCGACCAACATAATGACTCCTCCTTTTCTGAAAACACATTGATTTCGTGCTTATCATATTTCAGAGGAGTCCATTTGTCAATCGTTTTATTTACCAGTGGTTATTATTTTGTTGAGCGCACACGGAATCGGCTGCGGAACGCATCCGCCTTCGAGGTTGCATATTGGATGATTTGCCCCTCGCGATCTGTTGTCAATATGCGCGTGACGAAGATCGGCGCCTGCTCCTCTACCTCTAGGTAGAGCGCGATTTCGGGTGTCGCGCGGATCACCTCGATCGTTTTGTCCTCCGCAAAGGGGTGGACATCATGCGCCGCAAGCGTGCGCAGCAGCCCATGCGCCGTGAAGTCCGTGTGCACGAGCTCAGGACAGAGCGCGAGCGGGATATAGTCGTCCGTGACGGCATAGATCTTCTCGTCCACATAGCGCAGACGCTTGAGGTGGAAGACGAGCGTCTCATCGGTGAGTCCGAGCATCGCCGCGAGGTTTCCGCGTGCGGGCTCGACCACCTGCTGCAGAACCGTGCTACGCGTCACGCGCCCCTCCGCCGAGAACATCTGCGCCAACCCGAAGCCGCGCTCTGCCGCCTCGGAGTAGTCCACGGGGATCTTCTCCCCCGTGTAGAACGAGCCGCGCCCCTGCATGCGCACAATCTTGTTCTCCGCCTCGAGCAGCTCGAGCGCCTTGCGCACGGTCGGACGGCTCACGCCAAGCATCTGACACAGCTCCCGCTCGCCCGGAATCGGAGAGAAATACGCGAGGTCGGCAAACTGCCGCTCCATCGCATCGCGAATCTTCTCGTGCAGACGCTCGCGTTTTTTGCCCGTCATGAACAGCCCTCCTCTTTTACCTTTGTTATAGTATAGAATTACTTGTCCTTTTGTCAACAAAAATTCCCTTGCATGTATATTTTACCTGTAGTAACATTTTATTAACCAATGGTAATCGTTTATCTCATACAGGAGGTCAGCATCATGAAGAGCAGTCTTGCCCCATTCCTCGTTGTCAACCCGAAGTCCTATCTCTACGGCAAGGAATCGCTCGCACTCGCGCGCTCTGCCGATCATGCCGCCAAGGAGACGGGGCTGAAGATCTACTTCACCTGCCCGTTCTCCGACATCCGCTACATTCGTGAGAACACGGAGGCGATCATCGTCACGGCACAGGCGATGGAGAGCCTGCGCCCCGGCCGCGGCATGGGACATCTTCTCCCCGAGGCGATCTATGAGGCTGGTGCACGTGCGACCTTCCTCAACCACGCGGAGAACCCGATGACGATGGCAGAGCTCGCCAAGACGATTGCGCGTGCGCGCGAAATCGGCATCGAGACGATTGCCTGCGCGGATTCCCTCGCCGAGGGCACGGCAATCGCCGCATTCCGCCCCGACATCCTCCTCTGCGAGCCGACCGACCTCATCGGTACGGGCAAGACAGCAGACGACAGCTACACGACCGCCATCGTTGCGAAGATCCGCACGATCGACCCCGGCATCGGCATCATGATCGCCTCGGGCATTACGACGGCGGACGATGTCTATCGCGTTGTGCGCCTCGGTGCGGACGGCAGCGGTGCAACGAGCGGCATCCTCAGCGCCCCTGACCCGGCAAAGCGGATTCTCGAAATGGCAGAGGCCATTGTGCGCGCCGCCGAGGTGCGTGAGTCACAGGGCAGCGCGGCATAGGCGCGGAGGAGACGAGAGATGACCGTATTCAAGAAAAAGCTGACGCTCACATCGCATGGCGGCACACCGACCTTTATCAACATCACGGAGGAGCTGCGCGCAACCATCCAAGAGAGCGGCATTGCAGAGGGCACGGCGACCGTGATCTCGCCGCACACCACCTGTGCCGTCTTCTTTGAGGAATTCGTGCACGATGTGGACGAGACAGGCACGGAGTTCCTGCAGAACGATCTGAACGCCGTTCTCGAGAAGCTCATCCCGAACCAGACGGGCTGGAACCAGTACCAGTACCCGGGCGAAGAGCACTACCGCGCCGTCGAGAGCTGGCCCGATGCCGAAGCATACCTCCCCGGCGGTGACCGAACGGCACTCTGGAACTGCGACGCGCACCTCAAGGCGACCCTCATCGGCTCCTCGGAGACATTCGAGGTTGCGGATGGCAAGCTCGCCGTCGGCACAACGGGCTACTGCTACTTCGTCGACTTCGACCGCACACGCGCGCGCACGCGCAAATGCGCAATTGTCGTGATGGGCGAATAAACTCATTCAAAGGGATTACCGTATGAGGAAATTTTACATCCTCATACGGTAATCCCTTTTTTATCTGATTTTTTAAGTTGACAAGATTCACACAATAATGTATTCTACCAACGAGAAAATGATGGAATCATTACAGAAGGAAATTTCTGCAATAAACGCATTGTTGCATAATCATAGAGGGATGTATTCCCTTTTTATTTTACCTCATTATTGATAACAATTATCTATATCATATTTGAATGGAGTGTTTTATGGAAGTGTTGGAACGAAACTCCTGCACGGACACGCACCCGCGTGCGTTTCGCCGGCGGCTGGCTCTCGGGATCGGCCTTTTCATACTCATACTTGCCCTGATTGCGAGCGCCTCATCGGGTGCGGTCAGGGTTGCGCCTCATGATATTCTGCCGACGCTGCTGGGAAACGGAACGCCTGAGGATTACCGTATTCTCTGGCATATTCGCCTGCCACGCATCATCACGGGTGCTTTAACGGGCATCAATCTTGCACTGGCGGGCTGCATCCTACAGGGTATTCTGAAAAACCCGCTCGCTGACCCTGGTATCATTGGGGTCTCAGCAGGCGCAGGACTTGCTGCCATGTGCATCATGATTTTGCTCCCGGCTGAGACGAAGTTCGTTCCGCTCGGCGCATTCGTTGGTGCAATGATCGCTGTAGCGCTCGTCTTTGCCCTCTCCTGGGAGAACGGCATACATCCGATACGCATGGTACTCGCAGGGGTTGCCATTGCCGCATTTTTTGGTGGAGCGATGACGGCACTGATGGTGTTCTACTCCGACCGCGTACAGGGTACCGTGAACTGGATGGCGGGAGGCTTTGCCGGACGCAGCTGGAGCCATGCCGAAATGGTGCTCCCCTACACACTCGTAGGAATCGCAGGAGCGCTGCTCGGCAGCCGCTGGCTAAATGCCCTGCAGCTCGGAGAGGAGACGGCGCGCAGCCTCGGTGTAAATGTCGCGCGTGCCCGACTCATCCTCCTCCTGCTCGCTGCGCTGCTTGCCGCGTCTGCCGTGAGCGCCGCCGGCATGCTTGGCTTTGTCGGCCTCGTCGTGCCGCATATGGTACGTCTGCTGACCGGCTCTGATTTCGACTGGCTGCTCCCCGCCTCAGCGGTCTGGGGCGCGGCGCTGGTGACAGGTGCAGACGCTGCAGCGCGCGTCGCATTTGCTCCGATCGAAGTACCCGTCGGCGTATTCATGTCCTTTTTGGGTGCCCCCTTCTTTCTCTACCTGCTCAAGAAGGGCATGAGAAGGGAGTGACAACATGGAGGAACTGCTGCGCACACACGATCTTTCCGTTAGCTACGGCAGTACTGAGATCATTCACGCTGTCGACATTTCCATTCGGCGCGCGGAGATCGCCGCCATCATCGGGCCGAACGGCTCAGGCAAATCGACGCTCCTCAAGGCACTTGCCCGGCTCTTGAAACCGCGCAGTGGAGTGGTCGAATTCCTCGGCACGGATATCTGGAGCAGAACGGAGCGGGAGATCGCACAGAGGATTGCCTTTCTTCCGCAAAGTGCAGATCCCCCGGGCGACATCACGGTACTCGAACTCGTTCGCATGGGACGGCTACCGCATCGAAAGTTCTGGGATACGTTTTCAAAAGAGGACGGAGATATCTGTCGTGAGGCACTGATGCGAACTGGAATGGAGTCCTTTGCCATGCGCCCGATCCGCGCCCTCTCCGGCGGTGAGCGTCAGCGGGCACGCCTTACGATGGCGCTTGCCCAACAGCCGGAGGCGCTGCTCCTCGACGAGCCGACGACGTATCTCGACATCCGTCACCAGCTCGCTCTCATGGAGCTCGTGGAAGAGCTTCATGATGCGCTCGGCCTCACCGTTGTCATGGTGCTGCACGATCTCAACCAGGCCGTACGCAGCGCACAGCGGCTCATTGCCGTCTGCGCCGGAGAGATTCTCGCAGACGGGGCGCCGAACGCCGTATTCACACGCGAACTCGTGCGTGGTCTTTACGGTGTGGAGAGCCGCGTCAGCGATATCGAGATTGCAGGGCGTCAGACGAAGCTCTGCCTGCCGGAGCGTGTTGCAAAGGATCTTGCGCATGAGCAAAGCGCTCCCTCACACACATAATCACCTATACATCACGGAGGTTCCTATGCGAAAATTCGGTATCATTGCAGCGATTCTCTGTCTTGCGTCGGCAGCGCTCTTCCTTCTCTGGCCGCACGCGCAGGCGCCACCGGAAGAAACGGAGCTCACGGTAACCGACAGTACAGGACGCTCAGTCACACTCCCGGCACATCCTGAACGCGTCGTCATCCTCAATCCCTCAAACCTCGACCTCTACGTCGCAGCAGGCGGTGCCGAAAACATTGTTGGGAAGCCGACCTCACAGGTATTCTCCGAAACGGTAAAGGAAAAGACAGCTGACGCAGAAGAGGTCGGCATCATACATCAGCCCGATATCGAAAAGATCCTCGCGCTGCATCCGGATCTCGTCATTGGTACGAATGTACCATTTCACACAGGACTCGTCGAAACACTTAGCAATGCAGGCGTACCGCTCTACATTCGAGCGCTCGATGACGTCCCCTCACTGTTCGGCGCACTCGAGCTATATGGCAAGCTCTCAGGACACGAAGAGGATGCCCAGACACAAATTGCAGCGATTCAGCAAAAGCTCGATTCCGTAAAGAAAAAAACCGAAGGGCGTATGCCGCCGAAGAATCTCCTCGTCTTCGGGTCGCCCGACAGTTTTAACATGGGCACGTCAAAGTGCTTTACCGGCGGTCTGATCGAGATGCTAGGCGGCGGCAATATTGCCGATCATGCGGACGGAGACGGCGCCTACCTGCCGCTCTCCATGGAGTTCGTCGCACGCGAGAATCCAGCCGTCATCCTCGTTATCGTACATGGTTCTGCAGAGACCCTCGAGCCGAAGATGCGACGCGACCTGCAGGAAAGTGAGGCATGGACCGATGTCGATGCAGTGAAGAACGGCCGCGTCTACGTACTGCCGTATGATCTCTTTGCGGTGAACCCGGGTATCCGCGCTGCGGATGCACTCCAAACGCTGGCAGACATCATGTATCCTGCATCACAGTGAAAGGAGGAATCCCACACAGGACAACAGCACACACGCATAGGAGAGCAGAACGAGAGGCAGGGTCTGCGCCGCTGTTTCGCACATCGAGCTCGGTGCAGACAGTTTTGATATACAGTGATTGGAGATGGAAAGATGTTACACAGACACACAAAGAAAAGGCTTCTTCTGACCGCCGCCATCCTCGGCGCGATGTCTGTTCCCGCCTATGCTGCAGAAAGTGCATCCAATACGAACGTGCGAACAGATGAGATTATCGTTACTGCATCCCGTACGGAGCAGGAGGTCAAGGAGACGCCGAGCGCCGTTGAGGTCATCACGCGCGCGGATATTGACAAGATGGGAGCGGAGACGCTCGCACAGGCGCTGAAACTTGCGCTCGGCATCGACATCCAGGAAAATGCGATGGTCGGCAACCGCTCGGCGATGCGCGGCATGAATACGAATCAGACCCTGATTCTGATTGACGGCCGCCGCGTCCGCACGGAGAACACGAGCGAGACGATGAACTACTACGAGCTGCAACGCGTCAATATGGACGACGTCGAGCGCATCGAGATCGTACGCGGCGCCGTGAGCTCCCTTTACGGCTCAGAGGCACTCGGCGGTGTCATCAACGTCATTCGGAAGCGCCCTGCCAACGCACAGACATCGCTTACGCTCGACTGGACCACCTACCAGAGCGATCAGGGGATCCGCCTCGACTCCGGCAAGGTGGGCAAGTGGGCGTTCAGCACGAGCTTCAAACATATGGATGTCCGTGAGCGCGGTACGGATGCCGGCAGCAATATGTACGGCAAAAAGTATTTCTTCAACATCGACGGCCGTATGGATGTAGCAGCGAACAAGTGGCTCGACGTCTTCTTTGACTATATGAAAGAAGATCTCTACATGAAGGACTCCGCCACGCAGAAAACAACCTACGACCATGACCGCATCTCGACGGGCGCAAAGTATTCGGGACGCGACAGCCGCGGCGACTATGAGATACAGGTGTACTATACATATTTTGACAAGAATCAGCGAACAAGAAGCCGCACAAACGGCAGCCTCCACAGCTTTGACGATATGACGTACAACTCCCTGATCTTCGACGGCAGACGCTCCATGCAGATCGCAAAGGATCATCTGCTGACCGTCGGCGGCGAATACCGCAAGGAAGACTACGAGAGCACGCGCATCAAAGGCTCCAAGACAACGACGCTTGAGGGTGTGACCAATCAACTTGGCGACAGCTCAATGAATTTGGCCGCGCTCTATGTGCAGGATGAGTGGCTTGTAAGCCCACGTTGGACGGTCATCCCATCCGTGCGCTGGGATCACAGCGACGTATTCGGCAGCGAGGTGACGGGCAAGCTTGGCACAACCTACAAAATAAACAAGGGTCTGCGCTTCAAGGCGAACGTCGGCAGTGCCTACCGTGCCCCGACCGCGAGCGAACTCTACTTTGACTGGCGGCATACACCGGCTCGAAAAATAAATGTCCATATTGTTGGAAATCCCGATCTGAAGCCCGAAAAGGCGCTGAACTTCGACCTCGGAATCGAGGGCGAGCGCGGCAAGACCTTCGGTAAGCTCACGTACTTCCACAACAAGGTGGAAGACTTGATCAACGTCAATGTAGTCAATACCGTCATCCCCGGTCCCCCGCCGCCTACTATCCTCTCAACCGGTACCTATCAGAACATCGACAGCGCCACGATTCAGGGCGTCGAGCTTGAGGCAAAGCAGGATCTCGGCAGCGGCTTCGCCCTGCGTGGACTCTATACCTACCTCGACGCGCAGGACGATAAGACCAACACACGCCTGACGGGACGCGCCCGCCACAAGGCAAGCCTCCAACTCAGCTACGATGACCCGCGGCACGGCTGGAACGCGACGCTCTGGCAGGACTGGACCGCCGGCTATCGCTATGCGGAGCAGGTCGGCAGGCGAACCGTTTATAAGGATGCCGCGCTCGCGCTCACGAATCTCGTTGTCACCAAGAAATTCAACGACCAGTTCAGCGCCTACCTCGGCGTCGACAACATCTTCGACAAGGAGAGCGACGCACTCGCCTACGACGGCCGCATCTGGCGCGGCGGCGTACGCATGACCTTCTAAACAGACACAGTAAAACACAAAGAACCCGTCGGCGATTGTGCCGACGGGTTCTTTGCGTGTCAGGATTTGCCTCCTCCGTCGCAACGAGGGAGAGGGACCGCTTGCGGGGTAAGCATGGGCTGCGAACTTCCACTCTTACTGTAGCATATTTCAGAAAAAGCGTACTGTAGTAACTGACAGGTGTCAAACGTCCTGATTTCCCGGAAAGTCCAGTATTTCCAAGCTGAGACGTGGTTTTGAAGGTGAGAATTTTTTGAGATGTTTTGTCTGGTAATCTCATGGAGAATGCGCTAGAATATAGACAGGAGGAATTCGATGGCATTTGATACAGAGGAAGCGCGGCGTGCGCGGTATAGAGAAATCATTCAGAGCCTTACGCTGATGGACGACATCTTTATGACGGCGGTGTTTCAGGACAGTCTCCCCTGCGTCGATCTGGTCTTGCAAATCATCCTTAACCGTCCGAATATCCATGCAACAAGCGTTGTCACGCAGGACACGCTGAAAAATCTGCACGGGCATGATGTGCGTCTTGACATTCATGCGTTTGCGGATGGGCAGGAGTTCAACATCGAGATTCAACGTGCAAAGAAGGGGGCGGAACCGCGCCGGGCGCGCTATCACAGCAGTATCATGGACGCGAATGGACTGCCCGAGAGCACAGATTATAAGAAACTGCCGGAGAGTTATATCATCTTTATTACGGAGACGGATGTCCTCGGGATGGGAAAGCCGCTCTATGTGATTCGGCGGACGATTGAGGGCGAGGGAGTCCTGTTCGACGACGGCTCGCATATCGTCTATGTAAACAGTTCGATTGTGGATGATACTCCGCTTGGTAAGCTGATGCACGATTTCCGCTGCGCACAGCCCGAGGAGATGCACTATGAAGTTCTTGCGGAACGGGCGGGAGCTTTTAAGAAGTCCGAGGAAGGAGTGATTGGTATGAGTTCGAAGTGGGAGCAGTTTGTCGAAGAAATCAGCGCAGAGGCGATGGAGCGCGGCAGGGAGAAAGAGCGCATTTCCTCCATCCGGTCGCTGATGACAACAGCTCAGCTCACAGCAGAGAAGGCGATGGATATGCTCGCCATTCCAAAGGCAAAGCAGGCATATTACAAGGCAATGCTTTGAACGATTGCGTAGCAAAAAAGAACCCGTCGGCGATGGTGCCGACGGGTTCTTTGTGTTTTCAGATGAAATTGTAAAACGATTGAGGCTTAGGGAATCGCTGATAAAATGAAGTCCGTCAGATTGGCGTAGATTTTTTCGTCCGAACAAGGAGGGAAACCGGACGCATAGACAAAGCTATGTGGAGGATTTGCCGACGAAGTGCGGACAAAAAAGATACGCTAAGATGGCGTGGCTGAATTTATCAGCGATTCCTTAGTTACCTCATAAATGTATAGACCGCAACATTGCTGAAGATCGAGAGCGGCTCTGCCCATACGCCGATGATGAGGGTAAAGGCGACGGCGATCACGCCCATTGCGCTTGCGGGGAGCGGCAGGCGCAGATGCTCCTCCGTCCACTTCTCCCCTTCCTCGACATCGCGGAACATCTCCTTGATGACAAGCAAATAATAGTAGACAGACATCATGGACATGACGAAGCCGACACCCGCGAGCCAGAGATAGCCCGCGTCGATTGCTGCCGAGAAGATGTAGATCTTCCCGACGAATCCCGCCGTCGGCGGAATGCCCGCCATCGTGAGGAGTGCGACCATGAGGGTGCCCGCAGGGAGCAGCGAGTCCTTTGCAAGACCTCTGACGCTCGTAAAGTCCGCACCGCCGCGCTTCATCTCAAGATAGGACACCGTGACAAATGCGCCGACGTTCGCAAAGACGTAGACCATCGCATAGAAGAGGACTGCCTTGACGCCCGCCGCATTCGTCGCGACCATCGCCGTCATCATGTAGCCCGCCTGTGCAATCGACGAGTATGCAAGCATGCGCTTGATATTCGTCTGACGGAACGCCATAAGGTTGCCGCCGACCATCGAGACTGCCGCGAAAATCGCGAGTAGATGCGCCCAGTACGCCGAGAGGAACGGGAACGCGACAAAGAGGACGCGCAGGAGGATTGCAATGCCCGCCGCCTTTGAGCACATGGCAAGCAGCGCCGTCACAGGTGCGGGAGCGCCCTCGTACACATCCGGCGCCCAGAGATGGAACGGTATGATCGAGAGCTTGAAGAAGAAGCCCGCGAGGATCAGCACAACGCCGATGAGCCCGAGCGAAAAGACGAGCCCGAGCCCCTGCGCGATGTCCTGAAACACCATCGTCCCCGTCATGCCGTAGATGAGGCTCATGCCGTAGAGCAGCACCGCCGTCGAGCCGGAGCCGAAGACGAGGTATTTGATGCCTGCCTCCGCAGAGAGCGGCGCGTCCGTACGCAGGGCAACGAGCGCGTAGAACGAAATCGTCATCAGCTCGAGTCCGACGAACCCCGTCATGAGGTCGTTCGCCGAGGCGAGGACGCACATGCCGAGCAGCGCCGAGAGCAGGAGCAGATAGAACTCGCCCTTGTGGCGAAGCGTCTGCTCCACATAGTCCGCCGCAAAGATGACGGTCGATAGAATCCCAATGATGAAGAGAATCTTGAAGAAGACGGAATAGCCGTCCACGATGTAGAGCCCGGCGTAGAACGCCGTCGCACCGCCATCGGGCGGGTACATGCCCACGGCAAGCGCAAGCGTGCCGAGGAGTCCCGCCACGGTCAGCCAGACCACGGGGCAGCGCGGTTCATCCTTTTTCAGTACGAGATCGAGGACGAGCACAACCGCCATGAGGGCGACAATCGCAATCTCAACGGAGATCGCGGCAAAATTCATAGCCTGCAGCATCAGTGCCCACCTCCTAAGATTGTCGGCGCATCCTGAATCAGTTCAAAGAGCGGCGCGAGCGGGGCAACCCCCGTATCCACAACATTCATGAGCAGTCCAGGGAACACACCGAATCCAACGAGAAACACACCGAGCACGACAAGCGGAACGATGTCAATCTTGCGCTCATCGGGGAATTTCGCAAAGCGCTCGAGCTTCGGTCCGAAGAGGACACGCGCGAGCATGCGCAGGACGTAGAACGCTGTGAAGATGATGCCCGAGACGGCAATCACGGCAATCACGGGGTAGACCTCGATGATGCCGACGAAGATTGTAAACTCGGGCACGAAGCCAATCAGCCCCGGCAGCCCGAGGGAGCAGAGTCCCGCGAGCATGAAGCCGACGGTGATATGCGGCATGTGATGCGCAAGCCCCCAGAGATCGCCGACGCTGCGCAGCTCCGTCTTCTCGTAGACGTAGCCGACCTGCGAGAAGAAGAGGGCGAGCATGATGCCGTGCGCCACCATGTACGCGACCGCGCCGCTCACGCTCACGACGTTCAGCGCCGCAAAGCCAAGCAGGACATAGCCCATATGGGAGACCGAGGAATATGCAATCATGTACTTGATGTCGCGCTGCGCGAGCGCGATGTACGATGCGTAGATGACGTTAATCATCGCGAGCACGGCAATCACGGGCGCCCAGAACTTTGCCCCGAGCGGCAGAATGAAGAAGCCGATGCGGATGAGCGCATAGCCGCCGATTTTTTTCAGCACGCCCGCGTTGATCATCGAGATCGCCGTTGGCGCGCCCGCATAGCCGTCAGGCGACCAGATGTGGAACGGGAACATCGAGAGATGCGAGCCGAAGCCGACAAGCAGCAGGAAGAATGCCGTGACCTGCACCTCCCACGAGATATTGCCCATGAGTGCGGCGGCGGCAAGTGCCTCGAAGTCGAACGTCCGCATCCCCGACTCGTACGCGCTCACGTAGAGCAGGAGCACGCCGAGCAGCATGAACGCCGAGCCGACGAGCAGGAAGATCGTCATCTTCATCGCCGCGTGCTCTTTTGTCACGCGCTCGGACGAGCCCCAAATCAGTACCATGAGGTACGCGGGGATGACGACCATCTCGCAGAGCACGAGGAAGAAGAAGAGGTCGCGCACGAGGAATGCCCCCGACACGCCCGCAATCACAATGAGGAGGAGTACGAAATACTCCTTCACGCGCTTCTCCACATGCCACGAGCTGAAGACGGCGGCAAGACCGACGACACTAGAGAGCAGGAGCATGGGCAGCGAGATTCCGTCAACGCCCAGAGAGTAGGCGACGCCGAGATCTGTGATCCACGGGATATACTCCGTGTACTGCATCCCGCCGCGCGCCATGTCATAGTCCGCATAGACAAAGAGCGTGAGGATGGTTGCGACCATCATCGCAAACGCGGAGAGCTGACGAATCGTATCGTGCAGCCGCCCCGGCAGAAGCGCAATGATGAGTGCCGCCGCAAGCGGGGTCAGGAGAATGACCGAAAGAATCGGAAATGTCATCATCGGAATCCACCTCCCCAATAGGCGATGATCTGTATCGCCCAATAGAGCGCGTAGCACAGGAGAATGAGTACACCCGTATAGAATACGACGACGTACCGCTGTGCCTGCCCGTTCGCAGACTCCGTGAGGAGGTCGCTCGTGGCGAGCGCGTACGCACCGAGACCAATCATAATGTTGTCGAAGATCTTTTCATCTACCCAGCGGAGGATCAGTGCCGTGCCGTAGACGAACCGCTCACGGAAATAACCGTAGAGTTCGTCGATGTAGAACTTGTTATAGACGACGCGGTAAAAGAAACCGAAGCTCCGCTGCCGCATCTCTGCCCGCAGACTGTGCCGCCCGTAGATCTGATAGGCGGCGGCAAAGGCAATCAGTGCGAGCACCGTACTCGTCCCTGCAACCGTCCAGTTGATCGTCTCATGATGCGGTACGCCTTCGTTGACCCAAACGGAGAACCCACCGAAATACCCCCATGCGCCGCTCACGAGGGTGAGCAGAATGAGCATAATCATCGGCCAGCGCATGAACGCGTCGACCTCGTGTGCCTCGTACTGACTGCGGCTCTCGCCGAGGAACGCCACGATGAGGAGGCGCGCCATGTAGAACGCCGTGAGGAATGACGTGAACGTCGCAATCACGTAGAGCGGCGTGCTCGCGTGCATGACCGCCGCGAGGATTTCGTCCTTTGAGAAGAAGC
>ERZ773014.675-NODE-675-length-22881-cov-6.203146_pt1 | contig 22881 bp, 20 predicted proteins | sample MGYA00580841_ERZ773014 | MGnify/ENA primary metagenome ERZ773014 (study PRJEB29015, sample SAMEA2737989) | human oral metagenome | biome: human oral; feature: human-associated habitat; material: dental | place: China | collected 2067 ...
GCCAAGGACAATCTAAGATTGCTGCTACTCGCTTTATTTTCCACATCTAAAAAATTTTATATATTAAAGTATTGAAATATTCGAATGTTTGAATATAATAATATTTATATAATTTATTGCAATAAATTTATACTAAGGAGATTTAATATTTATGAGTTATCAGGAATTTATAACTTCCAAAGCCGAGTTGCTTAAAGCCATATCACACCCCATACGTCTGTGCCTTGTAAAAAAACTGTCCGAGAAGGAAAGTTGTAATGTTTCATATTTTACCGAATGTATGGGAGTAAACCAATCCACTGTCAGCCAACATTTGGCTAAACTTAGAGATATCGGTATAGTGGGCTGCCTTAGAGACGGGCAAACTATAAACTATTACTTAAAAAATGAAGAGGTTAAAAAGATAGTGAAACTTATGTTTGAGGAGAATAAAAATGAGTAAAAAAATTATTATAGTCGGTGGCGTTGCAGGCGGCGCCACCGCATTGGCAAGACTTAGAAGACTTGATGAGTCTGCTGAAATTATACTGTTTGAAAAAGGTGAGTTTGTTTCATTTGCAAACTGCGGTCTTCCATATTACTTGGGAGGAGTCATAAAAAATCGTGATTCTATCTTTGTTACAAACATAGAATCTATAAAGGGTAAGTACAATGTTGATATACGAAACTTTTCAGAAGTAACAAAAATAGACAGGGAGCAAAAAAGGGTTAAAGTAAAAAATGTAATAAGCGGTGAAGAGTATTATGAAAGCTACGATAAACTCCTGCTCTCAACCGGCTCATATCCTTTCGTTCCGCCAATGGAAGGTGTTGAGGCGGAAAATGTATTTACTCTTTGGAATGTAGCCGATGTAGATAAAATTTATAATTATATACATAAATACCAGCCTAAGTCGGCTGTAATTGCCGGAGGCGGTTTTATCGGAATAGAAGTTGCGGAAAATCTCCTTGAAAAAGGTATATCCGTTACTTTAGTTGAGTTTTCCAATCAAATACTTCCTCCTCTTGATAAGGATATGGCTAAGATAGCTGAAAACCATATACAGGACAAGGGTATAAAATTACTTTTAAATACCGGTGTAAAATCAATACTAAAAAACGGTAAGCAAATAGAATTAAGTGATGGCAATATTATAGGTACGGATATGACCTTATTGTCTATAGGTGTAAGACCGAATACCGGCTTAGCCAAAGAGGCAGGACTTGATCTTAACCAAAGAGGCGGAGTAATTGTCAATGAGTTTATGCAAAGCAGTGACAAGGACATCTATGCCATAGGTGATATGATAGAAGTTACCAACAAGGTAAACGATCTTAAAACTATGATACCTCTTGCAGGTCCTGCAAATAAACAAGGGCGAGCTGTAGCCGCTAATATACTGGACTTAAAAAACGAAACCTATGAAGGAAGTATCGGAACAGGAATAGCCAAGGTCTGTGATCTTACTATCGCTTCCACAGGTGAAAATGAAAAATCCCTTATAGCAAGAGGGCTTAAGATTTGGGAAGATTACGGAGTAAGTATAGTACATCCTATGTCTCATGCAGGTTATTACCCCGGAGCAAAGCCTATGACAATAAAGCTTATTTATTCAAATAAAGATGCAAGAGTACTTGGAGCACAAATAGTAGGTTTGGAAGGTGTAGATAAAAGAATAGATACCATAGCCACATCTATACATTTTAAGGGAAGTATATATGACCTTACAAAGCTTGAACTTGCATACGCACCACCATACTCTTCGGCAAAAGACCCTGTAAATATGGCAGCTTATGCGGCAAGCAACTCTTATGAGGGTTTGACCGAACCTATAAGCTATGATGAATTCCTTACCTCTAAAGAAAACTATACTCTTTTAGATGTAAGGGAAGAGGTGGAAACTGCTGCGGGATCTATAGATTCTGCTCTAAAAATACCATTGACAAAACTTAGACAAAGACTTTGCGAGCTTGATAAAGACAAAACTTATATAGCCTTTTGTGCAATAGGTTTAAGAGGTTATATAGCAGAACGAATATTAAAGCAAGAGGGCTATAAAGTTAAAAATCTTCTCGGCGGCTACAAAACTTATAATGATATAAATTATGTTCCCGGCAATAAAAAGGCACTTATTCAGGCAGAACAGGATAAACTCCCACAGGAAAGCTCTTCTGCTTTAGAGCTTGATGTATGCGGTCTTAGCTGCCCTGGTCCTATAGTAAGTGTAGCAAAAGAAATGGATAGCTTAAAAGAAGGTCAGACTTTGCTTGTTACAGCCACTGACCCCGGCTTTTGTAATGATATAGAAAGTTGGTGTATTAATACTAACAATACTCTACTATCTAAGGCTGATAATAAGGGTGTATATAATGTAATACTTAAAAAGGGAGGTTCAAATAATACTACAAAGCCCTCTTCCAATTCCAAAGAAAAAACTATGATAGTATTTGATGGAGACCTTGATAAGGCACTGGCTGCATTTATAATTGCCACCGGAAGTGCTGCTATGGGCAATAAGGTAAATATGTTTTTTACCTTTTGGGGACTTAATGTACTTAGAAAAGATAATCCTCCTTTTGTAAAAAAGGATTTTATCTCTAAATTATTTGCATTTATGATGCCTAGAGGCTCTAAAAAGCTTACACTTTCTAAAATGAATTTCGCAGGCATGGGTACTAAGATGATGAGGGGCATTATGAAAAAGAAAGGAATCAGCTCTTTAGAAGAACTTATAGAAGAAGCAAGAAAAGCCGGTGTAAAGATGACAGCCTGTCAAATGTCAATGGATGTAATGGGGCTAAAAAAAGAAGAACTTATAGACGGTATTGAAATAGGCGGAGTTGCTATGATGTTAAATGATAATGATAATTCCAATATGAATTTATTTATTTAAAAGTATGTAAATGGCAACACACTGTCAGATACAAATGAAAATATCCTAAATTAGGTATATAAAAACGTTCCTTTTATTCCGGTTTCCTTGTTGACAGTGAGGCTTTTAACTTTGGTAGCACTAAGTCATCCGGATAGCTTAAATACTGTCTTTAAGATTCATCTGTAATACACAACATACCAAAGGATTAACCCACTATCAACAAATTTTACCGGCATAAACAAGACATTTTCATTTGTAACAAAGTAGGATATACCCATTTATAGCTTATTCAATAATTTTTTTCTCCAAACTATTGACTTTTATCTTATTTTATTATAAAATCTACCTCGTTCGCAGGTGTAGTTCAATGGTAGAACATCAGCCTTCCAAGCTGAATACGTGGGTTCGATTCCCATCACCTGCTTTTTTTGTGTCTAAAAACCGTTTCTTTTATATTATCTTTTTTTATATTATTTTCTTTATATTATTCTTTGCCTTGCCTAAATGTCCGTTTAGTTTTACCTCTTAGCTATAAACTGCACATCCAACTTTTTATTCCTATCTTGCCTAAATATGCTTAATGGTGATATACTACTCTTTTAATTGAAGATAATTCTTCAAAATCATATTTTACAAGGAGGAAAAAAATGTTATCAAAAACTATTAAAACATTGTTGGCAGGTTCTAAACTTCCGCTTACTTTTATAGGAGGTATGGCATTCGGTACTCTAGGATTAAAAGTCTTAGCGAGCAAGGAGGCTAAAAAGTTCTATGCCAAAGCAATCGCTAAAGGATATAAGGCTAAGGACAGTATTGATGAAACCATTTCCAATATAAAGCAACACGCAGATGATGTTTTGGCTGATGCCGGTGATATATACGAAGCCGAGAAGAGAGAAGAAAATCTTGATTTCGTAGAAGGCGAATAGTATGACATTTAATATTTTACACAGCAGCAGTAAGCGAGTAAGAGTACGAGCTTCTTTCAGATGCACTCTTTATGTGCAGGAATATCTTATAAAGCTTGCTGCCGATTTTCATAAAATCAGGCATATACATTTTTATAATGATATGTTCAGCTTTGCAATTATATTTGACAAAGAAGGCAGTCAACAGGTTGGAGGTTTTCTAAAGGCGGTTGACAAGGATGTAATCAGGGAAAAGTATCTCTTGCCCCCGATGAAGCCTTATGACACACCCTACTCTATAGTTTCAAATGCCCTTATAAAGAGGCTGCTTTTTAATGTATTGGTGCCAAGTCCGATAAAAGTTCTTATAACCGCTTACCGTTCTTTAGAGTATATTAAAGATGCGTTTTGTTCTTTGATAAGGGGACAGCTTAACATGGAAACCTTGGACGGCAGTGCAATAGCCATATCCATGTGCACAAAACAGTTTGATATGGCAAGCTCTATAATGTTTATACTGGGACTTGGGGAGCAGTTAAGTCTTTGGACGCAGAAAAAATCTTTCGAAGATCTGGAAAAAAGCCTTGAAAGTAAGAATAAGGAAGTTTGGGTCTTAAGGGATGGCGAGCGTACACAAATCAATTGCTCAAACATAGAGCTTAACGACATAGTTATAGTATCAGAGGGCAATGAGATACTCTTTGACGGCAAAATTACTAAGGGAAGGGGCAGCGTAAATGAAAGCTCCATTACCGGAGAGGCTTTCCCTATTGATAAAAAAGTCGGAGATTTAGTTTATTCCAACACTATTTTGGAAAGCGGCGAAATCTACATAAGCGTATCCAATGTTAAGGCAAATGCCCGTATATATCAATTAATTGATTTAATGAAAAAAGCCGATCTGTTAAATGATACCAAGCAATATAAGTTCATCTTAGCCGCCGATAAATTAGTTAAGTATAATTTTTTAGGTGCGGCACTGACCTACCTTTTTACATTTTCATTCAGCAAGGCTATATCATTTTTATTGGTAGACTACTCCTGTGCACTGAAGTTGTCGACTCCGGTTGCCTACCTTTCAGCAATACAAAAGCTTATAGACAGGGAAATAGTTGTAAAATCCGCATCTTCACTTGACATTTATAACAATATAGATACCTTTATATTTGACAAGACGGGAACTATTACAAAGTCACATCCCGAGATCCATAAGATAATTACCTTCTATGACTATTCACAAGAAGAAGTTTTAAGAATAGCCGCCTGTTTGGAAGAGCATATCTATCATCCGATAGCCAGTGCTGTGGTAAATAAGGCAAAAGAAAAGGGTATCGATCATCCTGAAATGCATTCAAAGCTTTATCATATAGCTTCCAAGGGTATCATATCCAATATTTCGGGTGATAAGGTGGTTATAAGTAACCTTATGTTACTGGAAGAAGAGGGAATAAGTATTTCCGAGGAACAAAGACAGGCAATTAATAAGTACACCGACAGCTATAACTTACTTTATCTTGGATATAAAGACAAATTAATAGCTATTTTCTGTGTAGACATAAGTTTAAGAGATGAAACGCTTAAGGTGTTAAATACCTTAAAACAAAGCGGTAAGGAGCTGATTCTTTTGACCGGAGATACAAGGCAAAGAACGCTTAATACAGTTGAAAATCTGCCATTTGATGAAGTACTTACGGAAATGACTCCAAGTACCAAATACGAGTATGTGCTTGCTAAAAAACAAAGCGGTAAAAAAGTACTTATGGTAGGAGACGGTCTTAATGACTCTGCCGCTCTTTCAGCTGCCGATATCAGCGTATCCATGGGGGAGGGAGCCGATCTTTCAAAGCAGGTCAGCGATATTCTCCTACTCTCGGACTCACTGACATCTTTGCTTGAACTTAATAATATGGCACACAAACTGAACAGAAAGGTCAATGCAAATGTAAGCACTGCCATAACGGTCAATACCTCCCTTATATGTATGGGACTGTTTGACCTTATGCCGGCAAAAATACTTTCTATTTTGCATAACCTCACAACTTTTTCTATAGTTTTGACAAGCTTTAATATAAGAGAGTAGTTGGCAGGAATAAAAGTCGCTTCCACGCCTCACATCTCTCACCCTCTTAGGTAACATAAACTATTATAAATATATCATTTATAATAGTAGTGTGGCGGAAGATAAAAAAACTCCTTATAATTCAATCTTTTTAGCGGTTAACCCTTTTGATAAAGCGAGGTACAAATTCCACAGACGAGGATGTCCCTAGTGCAGCTCGCCCGCTTTTGGCGAGCACACGAGTTCCGCAGTCTGTGTGAATTTGTCGAAGCTTTGAAAATGGGTTGCGAGTATGATTGAATTATAAGGAGTTTTATATCAGTATTAATTGTTTATGTTACCGACAAATTATATATTCTTTATCACCTCGGTAACCAAGCCCTTAAACTGACTTGACACCTTATCCGCAACTTCCTTTACTTCCACATGATCAAGTTTTCTGTCACTAAGTCCTGTAGCGTAGTTGGTTATGCAGGAGATTGCAGCTACTTCCATACCCATATGTGCCGCTGCCATAGCTTCACAGGCAGTGCTCATACCTACCGCATCGGCTCCCATAAGTTTATACATTCTTATCTCTGCCGCACTTTCATAATTAGGACCGCTGCATTGAAGATAAACTCCCTCTTTCATATCTATACTAAGTTTTTTTGCAACTTCCTTTATTACATTTACACATCTTTTAGAGTAGATCTCGCTCATATCCGGAAATCTTGTACCCAGTTCATCTATGTTCGGACCTATAAGAGGGCTTCTTACAAAGCTGCTGATATGATCGGTTAAGATCATAAAGTCTCCGGGGTGGAAGCTTTGATTTATTCCGCCGGCAGCATTGCTTAATATAAGTTTCTTAGCTCCGAGCATGGACATAATTCGTATAGGCAGCACCACATCCGTCATCTCATAGCCCTCATAGTAATGCACTCTTCCCTGCATAATGATCACCGGAACTTCCCCTATATATGCACAGATAAATCTGCCTTCATGTCCGCTTACAGTGGACACCGGAAAGTCCTTTATGTCCTTATATGATAGACTTTCAACTATTTCTATATCCTCTGCATAAGTACCGAGACCGGAACCGAGTACCAAAGCCACTTCCGGTTTAAAACTAAGCTTTTTTCTTACCTCATTAAAGCAGGTATCAAGTTTTTCTTTAATAGACAACATATCCTCTCCTGATATAATAATGGCGTAGTCGTGCAAGACTACTTGGTTAATAGATTTCTAATCGAGTAGGGAAGCTTTAGCCCCATACTCAATCTGATGTAATGTATTATTGACATTTAATTAATATCTGCAATAGTAGAGTAAATATCCATTTCCCTTATTATGTATTTGTTACAATCTATTAGCAAAGCAATAATAAAGCTGGATATCAACGATACACTACACTAGGGGCAGTGTTCGCCATAAGTCTACATTCCTTACAGCACCCCTACTATAAATAAAAGGAGCTGAAAATGTCTTAACAGCCCCTTTTTATTATTACAATACCTAAATATCAATTATCTCACAGATACCGGTGTAGCCAACTGTTGATAGCTAAACCGATACTTTAGGTGTTTTACCGCTTTACAACTTCCACAAACAATAATCAGTTCAGATATCATTGCATCAATACAGCGGTTAAATCAATGCATGGCATATGAAATTAGGCTCAAGCCGATCTATTGCTTATTTTTTGATGCATCTTTTAATTAATATGTTTGTGCTTTGTGTAAAGCATTCTCTGCAAGTACTACAATATTTTATTTAACAAGTTATGTTTTATATTATCATCTGCAAAAGCCAGATTGGCAGCGTTTATCATAAGTTTCTTTATGACATCCTCACCAAGTGCGAACTCATTTGCCACAAACTCAAGTTCCTTTTCCATAGTACTGTTACTTACAGTTCTGTTATCAGTGTTAACGGTAACTGACAGTCCGGCTTCAAGAAACTCTTTTAGAGGATAGGCTTTGATATCATCAACCGCCTTTGTCTGCAAGTTACTTATAGGACACATCTCTATGCCTATGCCCTTATCCTTACAAAGCTTTATAGCATCTCTTTGTCCGCTTAAGGCTATTCCGTGACCTATTCTTAAAGCCCCTGCCTCTACGCTTAAAAGCACATTCCTTACATCCCTGCACTCTCCGGCGTGTATGGTAAATGGATAGCCCATGCACTTTGCCTTTTTGAATAAGTCCATAAATAAACTCATAGGGTACTTTGATTCATCTCCTGCAAGATCCAAGGCATTAAGACCGAATCCCAAATAATCCCTTATCTCAGAAAACATTCTAAGGCTTTTTTCAGGCTCATGGTGCCTCATGGCACAGGCTATAAGTCCCACATCTATACCGGTAAGTGCTTTACCTTCTTTTAATCCCTCTATCACCGCTTCCATTATATCCCTTAGTTTTAGGTTAGCATTAACTGAAAGCAGCGGAGCGAATCTTACTTCCGCATAGATCGTATTATCCGCCTGTAGGCTTAATACAAAATCTTTTGCCGCCTTTTTAAATGCAGCATAACTCGTAAGTGCACTTAAGGGCAGATCAAACTTTTGCAGGTATTCGGTTAGGCTCTTACAGTCCTCAGACACGCTAAGCTCAGAGTCTTCTACCTCTCTTCCTAAAAGTTCTTTAATGGTAGCCTTTGGAAGAGAGCCGTCCAAATGACAGTGTAACTCAATCTTCGGTAATTTTTTAATATAATCCATATATTTTACTCTACAGAGCTTACCTCTACCACTTCCGTGCTTATATCGGTAACATTGTCTCCTACAGCCTCATCATTAGCTATAGTTACACTTCCGCTCTTTAAGTTCTCATATAATTTATCATAATCTTCTTTTGTGAAATTCTTGAACTTGGAACTTTCCATAGGAAGTCCTACTCCAAGATCGCTTGCTGTAAGTATAACCTTGGTTCCGCCCGGGAATTTTCCGTCATAAAACTCTGCTATAGCATTGTATACTGAATCTTGAAGATTCTTGGTAGCTGAGGTTATAACTGTAGGTGACTCAACCGACTGGTCTACATCCACTCCTATAACTACCTTATCTGCCGCCTCTGCCGCCTTCATAACTGAGTTTCCTACAGCACCTCCGCAAGCAAATATACATTCAACACCTTCATTGTACCAGGAAGCCGCCTTTGTCTGGTTTTCAGGGCTTGCATCAAAGTTTCCTACATAGGTGTACTTGATCTTTACATCACCCTTGGCAAGTCCTAATTCCTTAGCTGCCGCATCTGCACCCTGAACATATCCGTAACCGAATCTTACAACTGCAGGAACAGCTATTCCACCCATAAATCCTAAGCTCTTATAACCCTCTTTTACTGCTGCATAACCTGCAAGGTAACCTGCCTGCTCCTCAGCATAAAAGATTGCATGTGAGTTTTGTGCTATATCCGCTGTATCACCTGACTTAGGCTCTGCATCTATTGTAACAAACTTTACATCAGGATACTTAGCCTGTGCCTCATGTACAGGTCCTTCAAATAAGAATCCCGGTGTTACTATAAGTTTTGCACCGCCCTTAACCGCAAGGTCTATAGCATCAAGGCAGGCAGCATCTGACTTTTCTGCCGGCTTATAATACTTGTGGGTAATGTTATGCTCTGTAGCATACTTATCAAGACCCTCCCAAGAACCTTGGTTAAATGACTTGTCGTCTATAGTTCCTACATCTGTAATAAGTGCAAGCTCGTAGCCTGAAGCAGAAGTTCCTTCAGAAGCCGCCTCGCTTCCCGCATCCGATACGGACTCGCCTGCCTGACTTGCATCCGAACTTGCCTGAGTTTCGGTTGTCGGCTTTGCACAGGCTGACAGTAAAGACAGTGCCACAGCTGACATCAATAATACACTTGCTAATTTCCTCATAATAAATCCTCCTTATTATTTGAGTTTTTACCAAAATATTATTTTGGCATTTATACGCTTACATATTTAATTTTACCATTAATTGAGATATAAGCAAATAGATAAATTTGTATAAACCTATAAAAATTATTTAATTCCTTTAACTATCTCTATCAGCTTATCTTCAGGCATTGCCTTATTAAGTGCGAAAGAATAACTGTAATTACCGTTTGCCCATGTAGCAAGACTTACACTACCCTCTTCATTGCTCCAAGTGGTTACTTTGACACCATCTACATCTAATTCTTTGTGATTACTGTACTGATTGGGATCACAGCTTATCGTGTTATCTTTTACATTATTGGACTTTCTTATGGTTATACTGTTTTCAGCGGCACTGTCATCATAGATAACCTGTATCACCTCGTTCTTAGCTGCCTGTATATACCTGTGTTCATAACCTTCTATTTTTTCAGGTGCTGCCAATTCAAAGCCTGCGAGCTTTGCAGCCTCTTCCAAGGTATTAAAATCCTCAAAAATACTTAATGCACCTTGATCCGTAACTGTGGATCCGTCCTCATTTATTACTGCGATGCTACTGTTTTCCGTTACTCCTTTCTGCACACTCTCCTGTGTCGTACCTTCCTGTACACTTGCCTGTGTGCTTTCCTGTGCCGTACTTTCTAAAGCCTTGCTACTTTCCGTACCCGAATTTGAGCAAGCCGACATAAGCAAAGCACCTAAAAGTATTGTAGTTAGAAATTTATATTTTTTATTAACCCAATTGCTTTTAGAACTGTATGAGCAGCCGGAAAAATGACTGCCAATAATAAATGTATCTCTTTTCTTCATCAAATTACTCCTTATGTGAATCTATTGTAATAATTTTGTTACAGTTCAGGCAAAATATATATATGTAATATACCAAATGAAAGCTTGCTTTCAGGTGTATATTATATATGTATATATATAAGGCTACTGCCTGCATTCATCTTCGTCTAATTTATAAATAGAAATTAAACTTTTTTAGTTTTTTTGACGAAGATGAATAACCTGCCTGAACTTTAGCATAATTTTCCTATAGAAGAACTTCCTATTCTTTCACAACCTAAATTTATAAACTCCTCCATATCTTCAAGGGTTCTTATACCTCCGGCTGCTTTTATCTTTACATCCTTTGATATATGCTTTTTAAAAAGCTCTATATCTTCCTTTTTGGCACCTGAACTTCCAAAACCTGTTGAAGTTTTTATAAAATCCGCCTTAGCCTTGCTTACTATCTCACAAAGTTTGATTTTTTCTTCTTCATCAAGATAACAGCACTCTATTATAACCTTTAATACCTTATCTCCTACAAGCTCTTTTAACTGCCTTATCTCAGCCTCAACCTTATCATAGTCTTTATTCTTCACATCACAGATATTTATTACCATATCTATTTCCAAAGCACCGTCTTCCAAAGCCTTTCTTGTCTCGGCTTTTTTTGCTTCGCTGCAGGCATATCCTAAAGGAAAGCCTACTACCGTACAGATAACAAGCTCCTTGCCGTACTTATCATGCACATACCTTATATAATATGGGGGTATGCATACGGAAGCGGTCTTAAGCCTTATAGCCTCCTCGCATAATTTATCAATATCTTTCAGGCTTGTATCAGCCTTAAGAATCGTATGATCCACATGTGAACATATCTTTTTAATATCCATTTTTAGTCTCCATTCCGCCACAGTATCGTGGCATAAATAGTATGAAGATATTTTACACTAATCTTCATTACACCTCCGGCGCAATGTATTATTGACATTTAATTAATATCTGCAATAGTAGAGTAAATCTCCATTCCCTTTATTATGTATTTGTTACAATCTATTGACAAAGCAGTAATAAGGCTAAATATCGACGATACTACACACCGGTCTATCTTTTGCAAAGTAATTATACCAAAAACTCTTTATTTTTCTGAGTATGTATATCAAAAGATGTCAGCATAGTGAATACTATGCTGCGGATTTTTGATGTGTGTAAAAAAGTTAATACCTTTTCACCCCTTCTTTACTTACTTTGGCAAGCACAAGCGGTCCTACATTTACTTTTTCATCACTAAATTCAAGTCCCGATAAAAACTTTTTCGCAGCCTCGGCAAATAAATCCTCATTATCCGCATACATTATGCAAAGCACATCTGAGGGATTCACATAATCTCCGGTTTTTTTAATAAGTTTTATACCTGCACTGTAGTCTATACTGTCTTCTTTGGTCTTTCTGCCGGCTCCCAGAAGGCTTGACGCTATTCCTATGGTTTCGGTATCCATATGGGAAATGTAGCCTTTTCTGTCACTTTTTAGTTCAAAGCTGAACTTAGGCTTTTTAAACTTTTCGCTATTTTTTATAACTTCCGTATCTCCACCCTGTGCAGCTACCATTTCAATAAGTTTATCAAGTGCCTTACCCGAGCCTATCACCTCTTCAACCATTGAAAAACACTCTTTTAATTCTTTATCAAGCCCCAGGTGCAGCATATTTGCCGCAAGCTCCTTACTTACTTCCAAAAGGTCTTTAGGTCCTTTGTTTTTTAATACTTCCACCGCCTCTATAACCTCAAGGCTGTTACCTATATTGTTGCCCAGCGGTATGTCCATATCGGTAATTACAGCCAAAGTTTTCCTGCCTGCGTGCTCGCCTATATCAACCATTTCCTCGGCAAGTTTTATCGCATCGTCAAGGGTTTTCATAAACGCTCCGCTGCCGCACTTTACATCAAGCACTATGCAATCACTGCCCGCTGCAAGTTTTTTACTCATAATTGATACTGCTATGAGGGAAATGTTATCGACTGTAGCGGTTACATCTCTAAGAGCGTAAAGTTTCTTATCAGCAGGTGCCAGATTGCCTGACTGCCCCACTACAGCTATTCCGGTCTTTCTTACGATATCAAAAAACTCTTCCTTGCTAAAAGCTGTTCTTAAATTAGGAATTGACTCAAGCTTATCCACCGTACCGCCGGTATGCCCAAGTCCCCTGCCCGACATCTTTGCCACCTTGCAGCCGCAGGCTGCAACTATCGGTGCGACTATAAGGGTGGTCTTATCTCCTACACCGCCGGTAGAGTGCTTGTCCACCTTAACTCCTTCTATGGAAGACAGATCAACCATATCACCTGACTGTGCCGTTGCCAGGGTCATAGCCGCAGTCTCTTCCTTGTCCATGCCCCTAAAATACACTGCCATAAGAAAGGCTGCCATCTGATAGTCAGGTATATCACCTGCCACATAGCCTGATATAATATAGTCTATCTCTTCTTTGGAAAGTTTAAGAGCATTTCTTTTTTTCATGATCAAATCATACATTCTCATAATATTTACCCCTATCTGCTCGACTTATCATAAGCTGTCCCTTAGTTTTAAGAGTCTTAAAGTATTCTGATTCAATTTCTCTGTCTGTTAATTTATCTTAAGGTATAACTTAGTTTTAAGACCCTAAGAGTATCTGATTCACTTTCTCTATCTGTTTAATTTATCTTAGGTGTACCTTGATTTTAAGACTCTTAAAGTATTCTGATTCACTTACCTATCTGCTTGACTTATCGTAAGGTATACCCTCAGCCTTCGGTGCCTGTGAACTCTTGGAAGAGAACATCAGTACTATAAGAGTAACTATATAAGGGAACATCTTATAAAACTCACTCGGTATCGATAAATCTTTTAATACCGGTATGGACGAATATGCACTTGCAAGAGTCTTCATAATCGCAAAGAAAAATGCAGCAAAGAAGATTTTGTTGCTTCTCCATTGACCAAATATCAGTACCGCAAGTGCAAGGAAACCGTATCCTGCAACCGTACCGTTAAAGTTCGTGGAAGTAGGTACTACGAATACCAATCCTCCTATACCTGCCAACACACCTGAGATCACAACTCCGGCATATCTTATCTTGTATACATTTACTCCGACCGAGTCGGCAGCCCCCGGATGCTCTCCGCAGGCTCTAAGCCTGAGTCCGAATCTCGTATACTTTATTACAAATGCTGCAAGTGCAAATATCAAAAGCCCTATATAGGTAGTAATATATGCTTTTTTAAAAAACATATCTCCTATTACAGGTATTGAAGAAAGTACGGGTACCGCATCTATACGGAAGGTATCCGTAAATTGTACCTGCTGAATTTTTTGTATCATTCTGGCTGTAAATATTACAAAGGCGGGGGCGAACATATTAAGTGCAGTACCGCTTATGGTCTGATCCGCCTTCATATTAATAGCTGCAAAGGCGTGAAGCAAGGAAAAAAGTCCTCCGCTTATGCCGGCTATAAGTATTGCCAGCAGCAAAAGCCCCTGACCGCTCATGCTTTTTTGAAATATATTTATAAAGAAAATACCGCAAAAAGCTCCTATTACCATGATACCCTCAAGTGCTATGTTGATAACACCGCTTCGCTCGGAGTACATACCGCCTGTAGCCACTATAAGCAAAGGTATAGCAAAAAACATGGTTTGTTGAACAATAAAGCTTAAAATATCCATACTATACCTCCTCTTTCTTTGCTGCATTATCGGCAGCCTTCTTCTTGTTTTTGATAAATTTATATATCAAATGTTTAAATAACAAAGATAAGGCACCGCAGTATACTATAGCCGCTATGATCATATCTATAACCTCAGGTGCGAAGTCAAAAAGCTGCATATTGTATCCGCCTACTGTTATATGGGCTATAAAAAGTCCGGCAAAAAGTATGCCAATAGGGCTGGAAAGTCCGAGCAAGGCTACAGATATTCCGCTAAATCCCTCCGGTGCTATTATATCAAGTACCTGTAAGTATTTTCCGGAGTTAGCCAGATATAAAAGTGCTCCTCCAAGTCCTGCAAGCCCTCCTGCTATAAGCATTGACAGGATTATATTCTTCTTTGCGTTAATTCCTGCATACCTGCTGGCAAAGCTGTTTTGCCCGCAGGCTTTAAGCTCGTAACCGAATACCGTCTTATTAAGCAGTATGTGTATCAGAATTACTGAAAATATTGCTATAAGTATGCCCACATTGATACTTGTGCCGGGAAATATTTTATCAAGTCCCGCCTTGCCAAGATTAGCTGTTGCCATAACCGCCTTAGATTGGTTTTTAACTCTGTCATATACGGAATTTTTTATCATTATATTTACCGCATACATTCCTATGTAGTTCATCATAATAGATGAGATAACTTCATTTACATTAAAAAATGCCTTAAGAAATCCCGGAATAAATGCCCAAGCAGCCCCTGCCAAAATTGCACACACAAGTGCCAGCAGGCAGTGTAAAAATGCCGGCTGTATAGGCATCTTAACTCCTATCCATATAGCCGCAAAGGCTCCCATAGTAAACTGTCCTGACGCTCCTATGTTAAAAAGTCCGGTCTTAAAGGCAAATCCTACCGAAAGTCCGGTCATGATTATAGGTGTTGCTATATACAGCACCTGACCTATACCTTTGATACCGTCTGTAAAACCGCCCTGCACTATCATGGCAAAACCGCCAATTGCATGGCTAGGCTTACTTACAAGCAAAATCAAAAATCCGAAAAGCAGTCCGCAAATAATTGCAAGTATTGATGACATAAAGCTTATTTTGTTCTCATCCGATAAATTAAATAAATTCTTAAACTTCATATCCCTTACCTCGCTTAGCCCCTGACATATAAAGTCCGAGTTCTTCTACAGTTGTCTCACCGGGAAGTACATTTGCCACTATCTCTCCCTCATACATTACCAAAATTCTGTCGCTTACATTCATAACTTCATCAAGCTCAAGTGAGAATAAAAGCACCGCCTTGTTATTATCCCTTTGCTTTATAAGTCTTTTATGTATATACTCTATCGCACCTACATCAAGTCCTCTTATCGGCTGCACCGCTATGACTATATCCGGATCTCTGTCAAGCTCTCTGGCTATAATAGCCTTTTGCTGATTACCTCCGGACATTGACCTTGCGGTACTTGTCTCTCCCTTGCTGGAGCGGATATCAAATTTTTCTATTAACTCTCCCGCATACTTTCTTATTTCACCGAATTTAAGAAAGCCGTGTTTTTGGAACTTGTTGCTGTAATAACTTTGTAACACAAGATTTTCTTCCAAAGTATAGTCAAGCACAAGCCCGTCTTTATGTCTGTCTTCCGGAATATGTGCCATACCGGATAAGGTTCTTTCTCTTATACTTTTTTTAGTTATATCCTTGTCATTAAGATATATATGCCCTGAAGCACAAGGTGCCAAACCTGTAAGTGCATAAGCAAGCTCCGACTGACCGTTGCCGTCTATACCCGCTATACACAGTATCTCCCCTGCCTTTACCTCAAATGAAGCGTTCTTTACGGAAAGTTTGCCCTTATGCTTGGAGTCTACATTTAAGTTTTCCACTTTTAATATATCTGCTCCCGGAGTAAGTTTCTTTTTTTCTAAAATAAAACTTACCTTTCTTCCAACCATAAGCTCAGACATATCTTCCTTGGATATCTTATCTACTTCTACAGTTCCTACGCCTTTGCCCTTTCTTAAAACCGTAAGCCTGTTAGCTACTTTTTTTATTTCATTTAACTTATGGGTTATGAATATAATGGACTTGCCTTCGTCAACAAGCTGCTTCATTATCTTCATAAGCTCATCTATTTCCTGTGGAGTAAGTACTGCTGTAGGCTCGTCAAATATAAGTATGTCGTTATCGCAGTAGAGCATTTTCAGTATCTCAACCCTTTGCTGCATACCTACCGTTATATCCGATATATAAGCATCAAGATCTATTTTTAGTTTATATTGCTCGCTTAACTTAAACAGTTTTTCCCTTGCACCCTTCATTTGCAAAATCGAAAACTTGGTCGTTTCCCTTCCAAGCACTATATTTTCGAGTATGGTGAAATTATGAACAAGCTTAAAGTGCTGATGTACCATACCTATGCCGAGTGCATTGGCATCATTAGGATTTAGTATATCAACTTTTTTACCGTTTATTTTAATCTCACCTTCTTCCGCTTGGTACAGTCCGAACAGTACACTCATAAGTGTAGACTTACCTGCACCGTTCTCACCAAGCAGGGCGTGTATCTCTCCTTTTTTTACCTTTAGCGTTACATCATCATTTGCCTTAAAATCACCGAATTTTTTGGTGATATGGTTCATCTCTATGACATAATCCACAGCAGACCTCCTATTAAAAAAGTGTCACTAACTATAATCTTTCTTTTATATCCTTCATAAGCCCTTCGCAACCACGCACTATATCCGCATAGGTTACATCGAATTTCCTTGTATACCAAGGATCGCTTATATCTTCCTTGCTGCCTGCAAATTCAAGAAGTTTCTTTATCTTTCCTTCTTTGACACTCCTTTCCGTAATTCTTTCTATATTTCTTACATTCATATCATCCATTGCTATAATGTAATCATAATCGTTATATTCAGACTTTTCAAGCTGTTTTGCTCTCTTACCCACGCAGCCTATGCCATGTTTTTCAAGCTCCTGCTTAGCCTTAGGGTAGACCGGGCTTCCGATCTCTTCCGTGGAAGTCGCTCTGGACTCCACCTCTACCTTGTCTGAAAGCTTTTCTTTTTGTAACATATCCTTAAATATAAATTCCGCCATAGGGCTTCTGCAAATATTGCCGTGGCAGATGAAAAGTACCTTTATCATAAAATTTTCTCCTCTCAAAATACCCTGTATTGCCGTGTTTTGGGGCGTTTTGCCCACTTCTGCTAGAGCATAAAATTTCAATGTGTAAACTACACTTTTTGCAAAATAGTGCAAAATGGAGCAATTCAATGCCGTGTGTAATAGTAAAATCGTAGTAGAAACATCAAGCAATTACTACTGCGATTTGGTGGTTTCACTTGAAAGCCCTTTTTGCCCTTGGTTTCATTTCCCCTTTTTAGGGGTTTCACAATTTAACAAAAGGGTGCACTAGTTACACACCCTCTCACTAATAATTACTGATTCTTTTTTCTATCCTTCTTCAATTCATTCTTGAAGATTTTTGAAATAGTGTCTTTCCCATCATCAGAATACAAATCCTCTGCCTTTAACTCACCCTTATAAATCATTTCCATAAGGATTATATATGCCTCTCCTAATGCTGTGGTAAGTAGACTTGCTGTACTCCCTGAAATTAATCCACCTACTACAGTACCAACACCCGGAATCAATTTTATTAGATTTGATACTATTGTCTTTCCTAAAACCGTTGCACCTGCAGTGCCAAGAGTCGAAGATACGAATCCCGTCAATAAACTTTTATTTACTTCAATTCCAAATATTGTAGTTATTGAAGCAATCATTGCTACCTGAGTCGGAATCAATACGGCTGCGTCAGAGAATGGAATCGGAGCAAATCCTTCTCCAAAGGCTGCTGCTACCGCCGTTACCACGGCAGCCTGGGAATGTTTTTTCTTTGACTCCAATGACGCCTTTTGTACATTCTGTAAGGTATCCTGTAATTCATCCGGGAGCGACTCACTCATAACATCTATCAATCTATCCAAGCCATATGCTTTTGCTACATATTCTTCATCAAAATCCATATCCTGTGCAAGAACAGGAACAACCTTAACAATATCGAGATTTTCCTTTTCAACAAGAGTCTTCATTTCTTGTGCCTTGGATTTAGGACAAGATTGTGCAAGCACAACTATAATTGGCACCTGAGTAATTTTATTGCTCTCAGTCAACTCCTTAAGCCAAGCAATCTCGGTTTCATCAAATGTTCTATTTCCACCGACATTGATGCAATACCAAATACAATGGATGGCATCATTTACATCCTTGGATGCGAAACCTTTATTGATTAATTCAATAATCTCATCCTTAACTTTATTCTGTTGACCCTTTGACAATTCAAATCCCGGTGTATCATAAATTGCCATAGGATAATCTTTTTTCTCTATTTTCCTGATCTCATCAGTAACGGGTCTTCCTAAACCTGTTTTTGCAAAATTCCCTCTAAACAAACTGTTTATAAGTGTACTCTTACCCACTCCTGACTTCCCTACAACAATAATATTTAGTTTATTCAAATTCTTTAATCGTTCATTGATTGCTTCTATACACTTCTGTGCAATTTCATCAGTATTAATTTCCATGTAATCTACCTCAACTATTCTTCATTTTTCTTTACGAGTTCTGGTCCCCAATCATCTTCATCTTCTGCATTTTGCTTTTTAACACTAGCTTTATATGCTTTATTGGTAATTTTTCTCGTTACTTTCGGTACAACCAAGCAAGCTACAGCGAATAAAGCTATACTTCCAATGATGTAATAAATTACTTTTTTATTATCCATTATGCTTTACCTCCTTCTATAATAGAACTTGTAAATTTTGCGAATTACATTATAGCCTTAACCTTTTCTTCAAAAACCTTAATCTCTTCGAGTTTTTTATTCAAATTCTCATATATCTTATCTTCTGACATTTCATCATCGACCTTGCTATGCTTGGTAACAAAGCAAGTTCTCCATTGCCAGTTTTCCTTCTGCATTCTTGAAGGGAAGTATTCGTTTACTTTATCACAAACGACTCTCTGCTCATCTGTAATATTTCTTGAACTGAATACTAACTGAATAAAGAACTCCTTACCTTCAATATTCTTAACTTCATAGAAATAATGATTCTTTGTATTCCATCCACTATCCGGCTCATCAGATTCAGGCATAATTGATGAAATATATGGAGTCTTAAATCTAATATAAGACTTACCACATTTTTCTAGTACAACCTCAATGTCACCGCCCTCTGTTTTTTCTACCGCCCAATTCTTAATAACCTCTGCAAGTTCAGTAGCCTTGTCTGGTCTGTTCTCAAAAATCAAATCTAAAGCCTTTTGATGCTTTGCATATATTTCTGCACAAATCTGTGCCAACTTTTCATCTCCCACAATATCCCTCCTAATAGCATCAATATAGTTATTGATTAGCAAAGCTGCGTCGGGGAGCAGCTTTACTCTCTTTCTTGCATTTTCTACGATGCCGAGTACATCCTGATATGACATTGAGCACCAATACTCTGGGTCACTTGCCTCCAAGCCTTCTGGGGAAAGATATATATACATCTTCTTATAACCAGGATACGTATCCTCAACTATTTTCCTATATCTATTAAGCTGATTGTCATGTTCGCCAATATCTATTTTATTCTCTATGCATAATACAAACTGCTCATCCATAGAAACTGCCAAAACATCTATATTATGCCATTCCCTTTGAATCGTAAAATCGTGTAAGTCCATCAGCAAAGTGCTAAACACATCGTCATCATCAGAAAATGAAGTGACCACATACTGCACGAATCCCTTTAAGATATTATCTCCTAATCCATGATTCTCATTTGGATTAAGCAGCCACGAAAACATATTACTGTGCCTTATTTCTGTTCTAGTGATTTTCAAAATATCGAACAAGTTAAAATTACTCGTCCATTCTGCCAATGGATCCAAACACTCTATATCAAGAAGAAAATCCTTTAGTGCCTGCACTTCATCTGTCTCATTGTCTTCCGCATCATCCGAATAGATATAATTACGGAACTTGCGAAGAGTAGCTAAATAGCCATTTACTAATAAAGAAACATTTCCCATGGAATTTTCTGTAAGTGCCTCCAATAAGGCCGCTCTAGCATCTGTTTCAAAATCATCTGATGTAACAGATGACCAAAATGCCTCTTGCCCCACATTATTCCATAGGTAAAAAGTATCTCCCGACATTGTTTGAACAGTGTTACGGCTCAACTCCTGTCCTTCTAGATAACTTTTATACATTCTTCGCAGACTCTCATATGACATTTTCTTTGCTTTTTCAATATCCAAATCTGCTACCTCCCAACATCTAAAGTATTTATAAAAAGAAAGAATCAAATACTTTTTTTGCCTCTGCCATCTCATTTGAAGAGAACGCACAAAGTTTTACATTCACTTGATACGTAGGATAATCCTCTATAAATCTCTTATACGCCCTACAGCATTGCTTGCTTGACTCAGCTGCCGGATTGTCTAATGAGCCTCCAAATATTCCCGCACTTATCAAAGGGAATGATATGCTATGATATCCATATCCTTTCAACGCTAGTAATGAATTATAGTATGCATTGAATAGTTCCTTAAAAGCACTAGGGGTTCTTCCAAAGTTAGGTCCCACAGCGTGAATAATAACCTTTGCATTTTTCATATTAAATGCAGGAGTGACAACAGCATCACCATCCATTATTGGAGTATCAATTTCATTGCAAGCCCTTGTTAATTCTTGCATTCCGGCTTTCTTAAATATCACTCCACATATTCCGCCACCTGCCCATAAACCATTATTGGCTGCATTAACAACGGCATCCACCTTCTGGTCAGCACATGAGCCATTAATCAACTGAATTGTACTTTTAAGTTTTATGGGTTCGCTTGTTCCATCAAGTTCTTTTAATCGTAATAACCATTTTACTATAGAACCATTTTCAAAGAACTCTCTTAGGGCTCCATCACAAAAACGCTCAGCTCTTATAGCCGCAAAAATAAGAGCCATTACTCCTTGTCCGTCCAATTTATCAACATCAGCAGAAGACATAGATTCAGTTTCCCATTGAATGTGATATCTGCCTAAAATCTCACCATACTGATTCAACCCAAATTCCGGATGTTCTTCTTCAAAATCATAAACTGCTTTTTCAAATTCTCTAACAACTGACGAGTAAACTACAAATGGCATCTGAATAGGATGTTCCATTGTACCATCGTTCTCTTTGTCAATAATCCACTCTCCAATCGAATCATCTTTCAATTCATCTATGAAACTGACAAGCTTACCATACAACAATGTGTCTTTGGTATTAAGAATCATATCAGCTATTTCCACCCATCTTCCATACACAACAGATGGTTCATCTTCATCTCCAAGTATTTCTGCAAATTGAGGATATACAGCATCATTTACAATTAAATGATTACCCATTCCCAAATTGACATAGTTCCAGCCTTCTGGAACACGACTATCAAGACCAAACATACCAAACTCACAATCAGCTAATACTGGGAACAGCTTTTCAACCTTGCCCATATCTGCATCACCAAACACATAGTTAAAATGATAAGTCTGACCACTTCTACCAAAAAAGAATACTCCTCCGGGTTCGCCCATTGCTCCACCTTCAGCAATAGAGAAGAACATGATGTCGTTAAAAATACTTTTCTTCAAATCTTTGTTACATAATTCAATAGTATCTCTCACAACTACACCTCCCCACTAAAGTCACATAGAACATATCCATCAACGAGGTCGTATTCATCTCCCTCAAACTCTTTTATTATATCATCTGCATCTTCTTCGGATATGGGCTCCAAGCCTTCTATTTTGTTAATTCCAACTACTCTCCATTCAATGGCATCATCTATATATTCCTCGGCAAATGCCCCACCTGAATACTTATACAATGTACAGGTTTCTTCGTTAAAATAGTATGTATACATAATGGCCACCTTCCTTTCTATATTAATATTTTATCAAAGTTAGTGTCCAAAAAAATGTACTCTAAAACAAAAAAGCACCCAGACCTCCGGATACACAAAAACAATATACACAATAATCGGTTAGGGTCATAATCTACAACAATGTACCTCTCAATTAACATATAAAATAACTATTATATTTTAGCATTTATAAAGCATTTTTACCAGCAAAAAAGGAGCTGTCGGGAAATAACAGCCCCTTTCTTATGGCTGTTATTTCCCGACAGCTACCTTGCGGTAGCATTATTTCAACAATCGTTGAAACCCCATGACCACTTTGTTCTGCATACTTTGCTACCATAAATATTGTTAATAAGCTTTTATTCACAGGAACACCGGTACCAAAGAAGAACCCTTCGATAGAAAGAGAATATGGAATTACACCGTATGAAACTACCTCTATTCTATCATCATACATATATACTGAAGGTGCAATAGCATTAATAATTATAAAATCTACCATAAAGTCTACTCAAAGTCTACTTTACAATTTTAACTTTTGAATTTATCAACTTTGCCGTTAATCTCGTACTTTAGCCAATAATAGAAAAGAAGCTCCTCTTTGAAGCTTCTCCCTTACATAAATATTTATTTTTATCGTATACAGTCCAAATATTATTTAAATTACAATTTCCTAAATAGGTTTGAAGTAAGAACACAATTTACCCTTTCCTAAACAAATCTCTAATCTTTACTTTATCCATCT
>ERZ773014.681-NODE-681-length-22808-cov-12.187096_pt1 | contig 22808 bp, 35 predicted proteins | sample MGYA00580841_ERZ773014 | MGnify/ENA primary metagenome ERZ773014 (study PRJEB29015, sample SAMEA2737989) | human oral metagenome | biome: human oral; feature: human-associated habitat; material: dental | place: China | collected 2067 ...
TGGAAGCTTGGCGACTCGCAAACGGCAGAGCCAAATGCTAGAAATATCGTGCTCTAGAAGGGTTCGATGAATTATTATTTCTTGACGCCGCCGCAACCGGAGTTTGATCTGATGAAATTTGATTTCGATAAGGACGTAGAGTGAACATTCGAAACCGCGGCGATAAACGATGCGATTTCGACCAAGCTAGATAGCTTCCGCGCTAACGGCGGTAAACTCATCATCGTAACGGGCGTTTCCGATCCCGTGTTTTCGGCGATGGATCAGCGCGATTGGTTCAAAAAGCTAGTGGAAACCAACGCGAACGCGGATGAATTTGCGCGATTTTTTGCATTGCCTGGGATGAATCACTGCGGCGGCGGTAACGGCATCGATGATGTCGATCCGCTAAGTGCGCTTGAGGCGTGGCGCGAGCAGGGAACGGCTCCATCTAGCCTGCTAGGCAAAAGCACGAGCCGTGCCGGTAAGCAGATCAAGGTCTGCGCGTATCCAAAAGTGGCTATCTACGTGGGCGGCGACGAAAATAGCGCGAGTAGCTTTGAGTGCAGATAAAATTTATTTAAAGGAGTAAAGATGAGAGGTAAAATTTTAATTGCGGCCTTTGCGGTGGCGCTTTTGTGCGGCTGTGCGGCGCACGACGCAAAGCTAGGCAAGGAGGCAAGCGCAATGGATAATAGGGGCGAAAGCGCGGCTGCGGACTGCGGCGCTAGTGAGGGCGTCTGCAAAGTGCCCGCCGTGCAGGGACCGATAATAGGCGGCGGCACGGATGAGCACGGCTGCTTGGTCGCCGCGGGCCAGAGCTTTTCAAAGATCAAGAATGGCTGCGTGCAGGTTTTTGATGTCGCGGATGTGAGGCTGGACGACCCTGATAACGCTACGCTTGCGATCTACGGGATATTTTCCGCGGATAAAAGCAGGGTAGAAATTTTTTGGTCGAGCCTGCCTGAGAGCGTGATCTTGCGCGCAAAGGGAGGCGGTTATGTCTCGAAGGACGGAAAAATTTCGCTGCTAAAAATAAAAAGCGGCAAGGGCTATAAGATCCACAGAAAATAGCTGGTGAAATTTTAAGCCCGCTAAATTTCGCGCGCCGTGAAAGAATTTAATCCAAGCACGCCAAGGCTTGGGCCTGCTCAGTAGGCTAAGACATAAATTTAGGGCATTAATACCGAGCCGATTCGGTTGTTCGCGGTATCTGCCGTCTATAAAAATTTAATCAAAGGAGCAAAAATGGCGATCATAAAAGTAGATCTACAAAAATCATATCCCAAACCCAGGCGCGACCACGCTCGTATCGGCCAAATACGATGGCGACGTCAACGCGATGGCGATAACGTGGGCACAGGCGCTTGACTACGACAAGGTTACCATCGTGTCGCATAACGGCTCGTACACGCGGACGCTCATCGAAAAGAGCGGGTATTTCGCCGTGCAGATCCCCACGGCCGCGCAGGCGGAGCTGGTTAGCGAGCTTGGCGCCGAAAACAACTCGCGCTTTGATAACGCGGACAAGATGAAAAACGTAGAAATTTTTTATAAAGATGACTCCCGCGTGCCGCTGATCGCGGGCTGCGCCGCATGGCTCGTTTGCAAGCGCATCCCCGAGCCTCACAATGAGCAGAGTTATGATCTTTTCATCGGCGAGGTCATCGCGGCGTATGCGGACGAGCGGATCTTTGACGGCGGACACTGGCTGTTTGAAAAGATCCCTGACGAGCTAAAGACGCTTCACTACGTCACCGGCGGTCGGTACTATCTGGACGGCAAAGCGGTAGATACCAAGCGCACACCCATAAGCGGCGAGTAAACCGCCTCGCAAAATGCCGGCAAATTTGTAAATTTAAAACGAGCGCACGCGTAAATGCGCGGCGAGCTTCGGTAAAATTTCAAACTAAAGAATCTAAAAAAGGATAAAAAATGAAAAAATATATCGTCATCACCGGCGCAAGTTCTGGTATCGGAGCAGCCGCGGCAAAGGCATTTGCGAGGCGCGGAGAAAATTTGATCCTAATCGCGCGCAGAGCGGAGCTTCTGCAAAGCTTAAAGGACGAGATCGCTAAAATTTCGCCCGAACCAGACGTAGTCGTTAAAATTTGCGACCTTGCGAATAGCGAGAATGTCCTAGTGCTTTGGGACGAGCTAAAAAGCTACGAACTAAAGGCGCTCATAAACAATGCGGGCTTCGGGGATTGCGGTGCGGTCGGCGAGCGCGATCTCGCCAAAATCTCGCAGATGCTACGTCTCAACGTCATTTCGCTCACGCTGCTAAGCCATCTCTTCGTGCGCGACTACAAGCGTAAGCCCGCCCAGCTCATCAATGTCTCCTCCGTGGGCGGCTACAGCATCGTACCAAACGTCGTTACCTACTGCGCGAGCAAGTTTTTCGTAAGTGCCTTTACGGAGGGCTTGCACCGAGAGCTGGCGCAGGATAAAGAGGCCAAAATGTAGGCTAAAGTTCTAGCGCCCGCCGCGACTAGGACGGAGTTCGGTCCCATGGCGACGGATGACGCGGGCTACGACTACGACGCGGCCTTTAAACGCTATCACTCAAGCGAGGAGATGGCGGAATTTCTGCTCGCGCTTTATGATAGCGATGCTTGCGTGGGCGCGGTGGATCGAAACAGCTTCGAGTTTAGCCTGCAAGCTGCGCGATTTAACTACGCGGGAGAACGCTAATTTTTACGCTTTTAGCGCGTCGCGATGAAATGGCAGCTTCTAGACTGCGTATAGTCTTATAAAATTTAAGCTGATTTGATGTACATTTCGCGCCGAACATGGCTTTGAAATTTAACGCGTGAGCTATGTATTTGACTTGCGATGCGAGCTCAAGCGCGCAATTTTCGGGCTCTACTTGCAAACTAGACGAAATTTTTGGCACGGTAAAAGTAAAATTTAACCACACAGCGCGATAAAATTTAAAGAAATTTAAGGAACGAAAATGGGAAAAACCGCTCTTGTACTAGGCGCTACTAGCGTCGTGGGTAGGGAGCTGGTGCGCGAGCTTTGCGAGAGTCCGAGTTATGAAGAGGTCTATGTGTGGGTACGCCGCGAAATAGTGTAAAGTTTTGTCAGAAGTCAAAGTGAGAAAAAATTTAAGATAGTCGCCTAAGGATAGGGACTGAGAGCAAATTTATTCAAAATCAAAGTGGCAAAATTTGATTTAAATTTTTTGACAAAAATCTTACAAAATTTTACACCGCCTTTAACACCCGTTTAAATGGGTATTAAAAGCGCAACCTCATATTACGCAGCGTAGGACCTTGCCGACGATATATACTTGCAAATCGCTATCCGGTCCTATCTCGTAGCTATCGTATTCTTTATTGACGCTTTTGATGTGCAGTACGCCGTCGGGGCTTTTTTGTAGCAGCTTCACCATAAAATGGTCGCAGTAGTTGACGATATATAGCCCGTCTCCTTCAAATTTTGCCGTGACGTCCGCAATCACCCAACTATCCGGATAAAGCATCGGCACCATAGAGTAGCCCTCTACCGGCATGCAGCGAATCCTACTCGTATTTTTGGGGCATACCTTAAAAAGCATCCGAGAAAAAGGTACCAATACGTCGGTGTCGTAGATCTCTATGCCGTTTATATCGACGCTTTCGCCGGCGCCTACGGATGAGCTAAGCTTGCGGATAAAAATTTGATCCGTCTCGGTTTCTTTAAGCTTTGAAGTATTGGGGGACAGATTGACGGACAAAATTTGCGATTGGTCGACACATTGGTCGACAAAACCTTTGTTTTTGGTCGACACATTGGTCGACAAATTTTTGGTATAAAAATTATTTGGATTTAAATTAAAAGCAGAGGCTATTTTTATTAGATTTTCTATTGTAATATTTTTGGTTTTTCCGATCTCATAACCTTTGATACTATCGATAGATACACCAGAAAATTTAGCCAAATCGCTTTGCGTCCAGCCTTTCTGCGCTCTTAACTCTTTTAGCCTTTGCGATAATTCCATAGCATTACACCTTTTTTCCTTGACAAGCGTAATAAATTACGCTATAATTCAAAATATACTTAGAAAAGATAATACCTATAAAAAGGTTAAGATTTTCTAAAAGTTCTTTGAAATTTTATTGTTAAGCGGATAAATCTATTTTAAAGGATACTTGCATGCAAGAAGCACCGGATGTAAGTGAGATACTAGAGATCGTAAAGGTCATAGTTAAGCTCATAGATGAATACACCAAAGATGGCGAAATAAGCGACCAAGCGAGAATAATTAAGCTTTTGAAGGCTTATTATTGTCTTGATGTTTAGGAGAGTCTAACAACTCTCCGACTTTTTTATAAAGATTAACGACGGGTTCTATTGCGTTGTCAACATAACCTGCGATTTCCATTTTCTTAACGTTTAATATAATCTTGGTAAGTTCAAGTTGAATTTCTTCTTTAGTCATTTGTAAGTCCTTTGAATTAAATTTTGCTTGGTCGCGAAATAATGATATCAAAGGGCTTACAAATATCCGCTTAACAATAAGATTTTATAGTAAAAAGGAGCAAATATGCCAGGATATAGAGTAAAACCGGTCTCAAAGGCCGTGAAGCAAAAGCTAAAGTATGATCTAAAAGACTACTGTGCGATGCGAGGACTAAGCTTAAGCAGCTTTTACAAGGGCTATATAAGCCAAAAAGCTAAAAAGATACTAGAAAAAGACGGCATAAAGGTAGCCTAATGTGGGTAAATTCCAAGCGTGCGGCTGAAATTTTGGGCGTAAATAATAAGAGCTTAATACAAGCCATTTATCGCGCCGAAAAATCAGCAAAAAAATTTTGCTCAATTAAGTGTAATATATTACATTTTACCCGCACTGACGGCAACCGCGGTGGCGCATCCGGCAAAACCCTTCAAATTTGGCTTGACGACGATCTAATAAACGATAAAAACGGCGAAATTTTGCAACAAGACGCCCTTGTAGCCGCCAAGGATGCGGAGCAAACAGGCGTAAGCGCTCCGGGCGCGCGAGAGCTTTCCGCAAAGGTGGAGCAAGGCGTAGAGTGCGGCGGAGCAAATTTAAGCGGCGCGGCTGCGGCAGATCCGTTCGCAAGCGGCGATACGTTAAACTTAAGCAATACATTAAGCTGCGATAGTGCGCCAAGCTTGGGCACCGAGCCGGGCTCGGGCGGCGCGAGGCGAGATTTAAACGGCGCAGAGCAAAGCTTAAGCGATCCGAACAGCGCGATAAGCCTCCCTGCTATCGCTACTTGCTCGGATAAAAAACGCAAAGCCGCTTTTGAGAAATACGACGTAATCAAGGCGTGGGAAGATGCAAAAGGCAAGATAAGTGAGGCTGCTTTTCTGGAGTATATCAATGCTAAAAAGATATGCCCCGTAAAGGTAACTGCAAATAAGCTCTACGATTGGCAGCGTAAATTTAAAAAAGGAGGCCTTGACGCGCTAGTGGACGAGCGGGATAATAATAAGACCCTAAAGCTTGACGCGCTAGGTCTTGCGCCGCTTTGCGTAGAGCTGATACTTGCATGCGGCGGTATGGGCAAGGTAGATATAACAAACATCTACAAGGTGCTAAATTACCACGCGGCGAAAAACTCTCTCATAAACTTCGAGGATTTTCAGGGCAAAAGAGACGAGATTGTAAGCTATGAGGTCGTAAACAGATACGTCAATAACTACCTAAACAAAAATAAGCTCGTAAAAAACATCATCCTTTACGGCGAAGACGGAGCGGTCGGTCGCGGCTTGCCGGCTCTTGGCATCAGCAACTACGCCGTAAGCACGATAAACGAAATAGTAGAAATAGATGGCAGCCCGCTCGATCTAATCTGCAACGCTAGCGAGCTTTGCGAGCTAATCGGCTGGCAAAACGTCAGCACTGTCTTTAAAGACAAAGACGAATTTCAAAACTATGTAAAAGAGTGGCAAAAGCGCTACACCATCATCGCTCTAATCGATACGTATAGCGGCGTAGCGACTTTTCATATCAGCGATAGTGAAAATTCTCTCTCTATCGCTAGAGCCGTCGCCAAATATATCGTGCGCTACGGCAAGCCAAAGGTAATCAAGGGCGATAACGGCAAGGCGTTTAAGAGCGAATATATGAAAGAGGTTTTAGGCGCGCTTGAGATCGAGTATAAAGCCGTGCGCGCCTATAGTGGCTGGCTAAAGCCATACGTAGAACGAAATTTTAGAGCCTTGCAGCATAGCTTCAGCGCAAATTTGGCGGGCTTCATAGGACACAATATCTCGCAGCGCCAGGCTATAGAGTTTTTCCGCTCTAAAAAAGAGCGCCGCCTCAAAAGAGGCTACAAGACGAATCTAACGATGCTAAAAAACCTAAGCGAGGTGCAAGAGTTAATGGATATGTATGCGGAAAAATTCCTCAATACCCGCTACCTTGAGCGCCTTGATACTACCTGCGCAGCTGCGTATAGCGCAAAGATAGGCGATGCTGTGTATATGGACGCTCTAAGCATCAGCGCGCGTCTTGGCGGACGAGAGCTAAAACACGTGCATAAAAAGGGCATTAGCCTAGATGGTGTGAGGTTTTACAGCGTGGAGATGTACGGGCTTGAGCGCGTATGGGTCAGCAAAAACGTCAATAATATAAATGAGTGCTTTTTATGGAGCGAGGATAACAAATTTATCGGCGTTGCCTCTACGCTTGATTTGGATGAGGGAGTGAGCGCCGAGGGGGCCAAAAGCGCGCAAAAGCTATTTAATAAGCGCTTAAAAGAGACTAAAAAGCAGATGGACGCTGCATCGATCGCACATCGGGCGGATTTCGAGCAGATAGTGCGCATGGTAGAAGCAAAGCCCGCCGCAATGCCTAAGCCGCAAGCGGCGAATAACGAAAGCAGGCTAATAGATGCTGCGCTAAAAGGAGCTAAAAGTTTGAACTCTAACGCAGCTTTGAGCGATGAAATTTTAAGTGCGCAAGCTGCGCAGCGCAAAGCAGAGCGAAAGATAAAGAGCTTTGAGGAAGTAGTCTGCGGATAAGGCGCTTTTAAAGGGCATAAAATGCTTTTTAAAAGCCCCTTTATGGGCAAAGGAGAAAATATGCAAGAGATTATATCTAAGCTAAATGAATTCTTAGAGGGCGGAAGCGTGAGTATGAGCGCGCTTGCGCGGGCTTTGGGCATTAGCCCGGGAGCGATTAGCCAGTTTCGCGCGGGCAAATATAAGGGCGATAATGCGGCGATCGCAGCCAAGATAGGCGCCTATATCGATGCTAGCGCCAAAAAAGCAAAAGAGTTTGCCGCCTCACCCGCGCGAGATGAAATTTTTAACTCGCGGGATTACAAGATGGCAAATTTCGTCATCTCCGAAGCCGTAGGCGAGCGCGAGATAGCTTTGCTTTACGGCACGGCTGGTAGCGGCAAGAGTACAATACTACGCGACTTTGCCGCCAAAAATCCCAACGCGGTACTAATTGAGGCTACCTGCCACACCAACGCTAACGCTTTGCTTGGCGAGCTATGCGAAGCGCTAAAGCTGGAAGCCGCAGGCAGCGCTAATGCAAAATTAAAAGCGATCTCAAGCTTCCTAAAAACCGCCGATAAGGTGCTGCTAATCGATGAAGCCGAGCATCTGCCTCTAAGAGCACTTGAGGATCTACGTAGAATTTACGATTTTTCGAGTACTCCGCTAATTCTAGCAGGCACGGAGATTTTGCTAAAGAATTTAGTGGGGCGCAATAAGGAGCTTAGGCAGCTATATAGCCGCATTTGCGGCAAGTGGGCTATGCAGGGGCTAAGTAAAGAGGAGAGCGATGCCTTTTATGGCGCTGGGATCTTCGCTCACGCCAAAGGCAACTTCCGCGCGTCCGAAAAGTTACATAAAAAGTCGGTCCGCCTAGCGGTTCTTAACGGCTGCGCCGTGGGCGAGGAGATAATCGCTCAGGCTTGCGGCATGGTGATTTTATAAGGAGAAAGAGATGAAAGCTTATGAGAGTATGAAACTAGGCGATCTAAAGGCCTGCAAAGACGAAATAATAATTGCGCGCTCATTCATTCTATTCAAGACCCCGCGGGGCTGGATCGCAAAGATGAGAAAGCGCGAGAGCATAGTGGTACCGATCCCGCACTTCCGCCGCGGATTCGGCACTATTTGGAGCTAAGGCTTTGATTTTAAATGGCGCCCTGCGCGGGCGCCTTATAAAGTTAAATTTAAAAGGAGTGGATATGAAATTTCCAAAAGAGCTGCAAGCAAAACGCACCAAGTGCATCGTCTATACTCGCGTGATGGGCTACCTGCGCCCGGTCGAGAGCTTTAACATCGGTAAAGTGGGTGAGCACAAAGAACGTGTGCTGTTTGAAGAGAAAAAAGATGTCGCCCGCACTAAGTAGGCGCGAAAGCGCAAGAGAACCGCTGAAAGCGCCTGCGATAGCAGGCAGTAACTTTAGGTGGGTGCAGGGAGCGTAGCTCCCGCTCGCAGGGCGGGCTTAGCTCGCCTGAGAAGTTAAAACAAAAGGAAGGGTGAAATGCAAAGAATTCAGGGCTACCGCACGGACAAGGTATGCGCCGAGCGGGTGAGGATGCTAAAGGGTGATGCGGATGTAGCTTACCGCGAGCTTGCGGCGATGCTAGGTATCAGCGTCGGGCGCGTCGCGATGATAGAGCGCACGGCGCTTGCGAAGCTTAGGCACCCGAAAAACCGCAAGAAGTGGATGGAGATATTTGAAACCATCGCCGAGCTTGAGCGCTGCGAAGCTCAAAGGCTCGGTAGCGGCTGGAGCCTGAAAGGAACGAAGAATTGAAGCTAAAGGATCTAATCAATCTAAGCGCCGAAAACTACAGCGCGAGCTCACTTCGCGAACTACATGCAAAGATGAGCGCCACCGTGCCTGATATGGTAAGCGTAGGTCTTCGCTCGGTGCGTCGCGATGAAATAAAGGGCGGGCAGCTTGTAAAGGGTTGGGCGTTTTATGTGAGCTTTTTCTATGGCTCTAAAAAGCCCTGCGCGGAAATCGCGAGCTTCGGCAGGCTTCACATCTACGCCGATGAAACGATGGCGGCAGATCCGTATATAGAAAAGATTTTAAGGCATTTAAAAGAGCCTTAATAACGCCCAAAGCTTTTAATGGAGCTTTTAAATTTAAAAACTCCATTAAGCGCTTAATGAGCTCAAAGTGCGGTAGAGGAGCTATCAATAGCTCAAGGTGGGCAAAGCCCTGAAAAATCAAAAGAAAGGTCGAAAAAATGACGATAGTAAATAGCGATATAGATGTCTTAGTTGACGCCTTGCGAAGCTTAGGTGCAGGAGCGCTTTTAGGCGCAGCCGCAGAAAATTTAAAAGAAGCCATAAGAGCGGTGCAGATCACGGGGAAAACAGCCGGGGTAACGATAAAGATAAGTGTGAAATCCGATCCCAATTCCGAGGGTGAGGTGCTGGTTTTTGGAACTACTAGCGCAAGCCTTCCAAAAGAGCCCGTAAAAGCTAGATTTTATGTCTCAAACGAGCTACTTCCGGTGCGAAATGCGCCTAATCAGCTCGTAATGAAAATGTAAATTTGAAGAAAGGATAAACAATGCAAGAGGAAAAGAACAAATATGTGGTGCCGAGCGTTTCGGTGGATGAGGCTAAAAGAGCGATAATAGTTCACAAAAGCTACGATATTGACCAGAAGCTACTCAAAGAGCCGTTAAGAAATAGCTACACCATAAATGCTTTAGATGTAGATAGCTTCGTTGATCTAGTCAATGAATATAAAGAGCCTAGCTCAAAGCTATTTTTCGACGATAAAAGCATAAAGTGCATCGTCGATTTTAATTCTAAAGATAAGGCTGAGTTTTGTGAAAAGCGCATAAATCTGGGCTTAGGCGTTACGCCGTTTTTCTACACATTTGACAAAAACGTAGGCGAAACCCTAGGTCAGCGCGAGTTTGTGTTTTTGCTAAAAAGCCTATTTATGTTTATCACAGATATCGACGGCAAGGCAAACGACGATATGGACGTAATCGAGCTAGCCGAAAGCCTGCAAGCGGTTAAGAAATTCGACAGCGTGCAGAAAAACACTAGCTCAAAAATTAGCCTGGACGTAGAGATCAAATCGGGTGCGAAAGAGACTATCCAGATACCAAAAAACATTACTTTCACGCTACCGGTTTATGAGGCAGATACCGAAGTGAGGGGCGAATTCGAGTGCGAGCTTTTTGTAAGCATCGATGAGGAGAGATTCGGACTCAAGCTGGTGTGCTATACGACCGAGGCCTCAAGGCGCGAAGTATTAAGCCAGATAGTATCAAAGATCAGCGAGCGCTGCGAGGGGGTGAAAGCTTTTAAAGCTAGCGTAAATTGATTTTACAGAGCCCTTTTTCAAGGGCTCGATAAAGTTAAATTTAAAAGGAAGGAGAGAAAAATATGGACAAACGAACGGCAAGGCTTTGCTTTGTAAGCTCGCCGTATGCAAGTATCCCGTGCAAGCATGAGCGAGATCGCGACTACTACGCGCGTAAGCTTGCCGAGCAGGCCTGCGCCATCGTGCGCGCTAACGGCTACGAGCCCATCTCGCCCGTGCTTGCATGGATGGGGGTGTATAGCGAGCTGGAGAGAGATCGCATAATGAAAAACTGCGAGGAGCTCCTCTCGGTATGCAGCTACTACTACTTTTTTGCCTGCGAAGGCAGCGAAAATAGCAAGGGCATGGCATACGAGCGAGAGCTTGCAAAGCAGCTCGGCGTGAGGGAGCTGAAATTTAGCTTGTTTGATGAGTGAGGGCGGTAAGGTGCGGATCGTAAAGAAGAGTAAAAATACGCTTCCGATCTGCTTACGATACGGCTACGTCATTGGGTATGGACTAGCCAAAAGATTTAAAATTTTAGAAAGGAAGAGATATGCGAAAGACAAGAAAGCTCATATATCGCATGATAAATGAAGTAGAGCTTAGTCCTAGCTACGCGGGCGCTAGAGTAGAGCCGCCATACGACGATGATCCCGAGCTTGCAGTGGCTCAAGCGGCATTGGATACCACCGTAGAGACGGCGAGAAAAATTCTTAATAGTCTTAACGCCGAGGAAGAAGAAAAGATTAGCGAACTTGAAAAATTTATAGAGGACGAGATAGCGAAAGTAGAAGAGGGCGAACTCTACGGCTACGAGGCGGATGTTTTTAGAAATCCTCCGCTCGCGCTCATTCAAGGCCAAGCGAAAGCCAAGATAAGCGCATATAAAAACGTACTTGAAAAAATCAAAAATTTAAAAGAAGGAGAAGAATATGCAGATAAATAACTTCGCAGACGTCGATAACGCGCTAAAGCGAGTATGTGAACTTGAGGTGGCTTTGACCGATATAAACGGAGAGATAACGCTAAAGTGCAACGAGATCAAGGACGCACAAAAAGCCCGGGTCGAGAAGCTGGACAGCGAAAAGAAATATATCGAAGCTCAAATCACCGCATTTTGTGAAAGCAATAAGGCGGAGTTCGCCGAAAAGCGCAGTAAGGATTTCACCTTCGGCAAGATCGGATACAAACTAAGCAAGAGCGTAAGCTTGCCGCGCATCAAAGAAAAGGTCGAAAAGCTCATCAAAGCGCTAAAGAGCTATAAGCTTGATGATTGCATATCTTACGAGGAGACTATAAACAAAGACGCGATCTGCGAGCTTGATGACGCAAGCCTCGTTAAACTAGGTCTAAAGCGTACGGTGAAAGATAACTTCCGCATAGAGACCAAGATAGAGAATTTGCAAAGCGCAAATGTCTGAAAATCCGCGCTTTGCAAACTTTAACAAAAAGCCCTATCTAAGGGCTTTTGATTAAGGTTTTATGAAGTGAAATTTTGGTAAAATATTAAAGAAGAAATAAAATATAAGGAAGAGTATATGCGGGAAAAAACGCAATTAACCCTTTTTAACGTAGCCAATAGAGAAAACGATAAATTTGAACTCTCTTCGCATAAAAACGGCGCTACGTATTGGTTAGCGAGCGAATTAGCGCAAATGCTCGAATACGATAGCGCGAAGTCGCTAAACAAAGCCGTAAATAAAGCTATCGCCGTATGTTCTAGCATAGGCTACAACATATTAGAGCATTTTACCCCCATTGGCGGTAATGCCGACTATAAGCTCTCTCGTTTCGCCTGCTTTTTAGTGTCTATGAATGCCGATATTAAAAAGCCTAGAGTGGCGCAAGCCCAAGCGTATTTTGCTACCATAGCCGAAGCTTTACATCGTTATATCGAGATTGAGCAATTAGAGCGATTAGATATTAGAGAAAAAACCAAAGACGCCAATAAAGCCTTAACTGGAGTAGCCAATACTCACGGCGTACAAAATTACGCCTATTTTATGGATGCGGGGTATATGGGTATGTATAATATGCGCCTTAAAGACCTTTTGCGTATCAAGGGGCTTACCGTAAAAGATAAAATTTTCGACTTTATGGGCTCTCGTGAACTTGCGGCGAACCTTTTCAGACTTCAAGAAACAAAAGCCAAGATCGAAAATAGTAATATCTACGGACAAAAAAATTTGGAAGGTACCGCTTACGAAGTCGGACGCAAGGTTAGAAACATAATGATCGAAAACGACGGCGTGCGCCCGGAAATGCTCGCTAGAACCGAACATATCAAAGAGGTATCTAAAGAGCTTAAAAAAGTGGGCAAAAAATTTGAAAAGATAGATAAGGGCAAAAATGAGCGAGAAGAATGATAATCTAATCAAAACTACTTGCAAGCGGCTGGGGCTTACCTATAAGCAGCTGGGCGAGTTGATAGGACTAAGCGAGGGTAGAGTAAAGCAAATTGCAATACTTGACAATTCCGAAATTAGCGAGCAAGTCGTCAAATCTCTTGAAATGTTGATAAAAATTCACAAGCTGGAGGCCGAAATAAGCGAGGTTCGCGAATTTAAAATCCTACTAAAAAGATTAATAAAGTAATAAAAACCAACCCAATCTTTTAAATTCTAGCAAAAACATAACGTAATACCTTGACATAAGTTCGTATTTATGCTATTATTCCGCACAAAGGTTATAAAATATAACTTTTATGGGTTTTGCCATTTTAAATCTCGAAACTAGTTTTTCCGTTACCTTAATTTTAAGGCAACGAGCGAAGTGCGGATTTTATGGTTTTAAGGTTTGTCAAAAGGCTTCAATCGTTTAAAATTTTACCTAAGGAGTAAAATATGAAAAATTTAGTTGTCATCAACGACCGGAGCGTAGAGTTTGAGGTGGTAGATAATGGCGTATTTACCACCTCGTTGAGTGTTGCGGCCGTGTTTGAGAAACGCCACGATAATATTATAGCACAAATTCGGGCGCTGCCTAGCGATAATTTTACTGCCCTTAATTTTAAGGTGAGTGAATATGTCGATACTACGGGGCGAAAATTGCCGATGTATAAAATAACCCGCGACGGTTTTTCTTTGCTCGTTATGGGCTTTACCGGTGAGCGAGCCTATCGATGGAAAATAGAGTTTATCGCCGCCTTTAATAAGATGGAAGCGATGATGAGGCGCGGTGACTCTCATCTTGACGCGCTTATCGACAATATGGGCGCTCTGCACGAAAAGATAGATAAGCTTCAAGCCAAAAACTCCGCCCTTGCAGGCGAGCTCATCGAGGCGAACCGCAAATATACCGCGACTCTCGAGCGCGAAAACGAGCTTTTACGCTCCGCGCGCGTAAGCGATACGCCGCTTAACGCACCCGTTTTAGTCGGCACGGGGCGTAAATTTAGCCCCTCGGAGTTGCAGCGCGCGCAAAAGTTAAAGGCTCAGGGGCTTACGAACGCCCGGATAGCGCAGGCTTTGGGGCGCAACCTAAGCACCGTAGCGAGAAATCTACGCAGGGCGCGCCGCAGCGAATACGGGCTTTTCGGAGGTGCGCTATGAGGGAGGTAAGTATTGCCTATATCGATGCGGCAGATAGGGCAAGGGATATGCTTTTATGCCTAGGCATCCTAATGCAGGGGCTAGGCTTAGTGTGCGAGAATTACGAAAGCCCGAGCGGGCTAAAAGAAGCGCTCTATCTTTTAAGCAGATCCTGCGACGGCGCAAGCGACGATATGGCTCGAGCGAAAGCTGAGGGGCTACAGCCTGCTAAGGCATAAAATAACTTCATTGGGGCGAGAGATCGCCCCTGTTAAAAATTCCGCCCGTTTTTGCTACAATCGCAGCGTCTTTAAACCGCAGGAGCGAAATCATGACCAAATCTCAAGAGATCTATCGCAAGCAGCTTCTAACCCGCATTCATACTACCGCATTATATAAGCAAATAAAGGAGGCGGACGCGTGGGAGGATTGGCTCGGCTTTCGCTTTGGCGTCTACAGTTGCAAGGAGCTAAGTATAAGCGAGCTTGAGCGCGTGCTTGATATTTTATGCGGCCGCGCGCAGGACGGGACGGACTTCAAGCCTGACATATTGGGACGAAATTTGATCTACAATGCAAGTGCGGATCGTACGAGCGCGACAAAGCGAAGCGGAAAGGACGCAAAGCCCGCCGCCAAAAGGATAAGCCCGTCGCAGTTTGCTCGCATAAGCGCGCTTGCCGCCCACCTTGGTATGGACGAGCGGGGGCTTTTGGGCTTTACGATGCGGCAATGTAAAATTTTACTCGGCAAGGAAGAGCAGCTGGCAAAGCTAAGCGCGGCAAACGCAAGCAAGCTAATCACCGGGCTAAGCAAGATCGCACAATTTCGTGCCAGCAAAGGGCAAGTATGATCTGCCCGAAGTGTGCCTACGAAAAAACCTGCGTCATAGCCACGATCAAAAGCACTACGGTGCAGCGTTGGCGCAAATGTCCGAAATGCGGCACCAGCTTTTGTACGATAGAAATTTTAAAGACCGACGAGGAGTTAAATAGATATGCAAAAGAGGCCCTGAAAGAAAAGATTAAAGATTTTTAGTGTATTATTTTTCAAAACATAATTAGAAAGGAGCTAAAATGGGCGAGAAAATTATCGCATTTTTAAGCGGAGCATCAAAAACTTACGACCTTTTCGGCTCTTTAGATAGCCGTGAAAAAAAGCCTATAACTATTCAAAGCGGTTTTGAAAATGTAGGCAATGCAATGAAACGGGTAATAGGCGAAAATGTCAAGCCAGATAAAAAGCAAAAAAGAGCCAAACAGCAATACTAAGCTTGAAGTAAAACAAACCCAAACCCTTATTACTTCAAGCCCTATCCCACCACCTGATTTTATGCGTGCTTATGCAGAAATTGACCCAAGCTTGCCTGATAGAATTTTAAAGCTTACGGAAGACAATCTCAACCATCAATACAAACATCAAAGCAAAATGGATATCTTGCAATTTTTAGGATGGGGGAGCGCTACGCTTATCACGCTTGTAGCTATGGGGTTAGGAACTTATCTACTAATGAATGATAAAGATTTAGCGGGATTTTCGTTCCTGCTCGGCTCCGCACTACCTAGTATAATAATTTATTTTACGAGTAGGGCTAAGCAACGACAGATCGATAAGTAAAAGCACTACTTTACCGCCTTTTCTATTTCACGGATTAGATAGCTTTCTATATCTTTTTGCAACGAGGGCAGCAGCGCTCCGCTTTTATCTATCGGCAGAAACGGGCGGGCGGGGATATAGATGCCGCGCCCCCAGCCGTTATGTGAGCCGAATTGATGCGTTAGCCCGTAGGGAAAGCCCTCATTTGAGCTATTATTGCTTATTGTAACGCTGGTTTCGCTTGCCTCGACATTCCATCGATCCGCTAAATTTCCGCTTAGACGTAAAATCTTCTTGCTGCCGCCGGCGCCGAATTTTGCTAAAAATACGCGGTTACGCGCCCTTGCGCCTCCCCGCGCGCCACTTTTTCTCATATACGCTATGGCGGTATTTGCGCTAAGAGGCGTCCACGCTTGCCCGAATGGGCTGCGCTCTCGCTCGAAGCTTAGCTCTATTCGTAGCCTTACCTTTTCGCCTATACTTGCTAGCTTGCTTTTCATCTGCGCTCCGCTTAAGCTATTTTGCAGCGCCGTAAGCTTAGCCTCTATCTCATCCATACTCGTGATTTTTATTGACATTTTTCCGCCTCGGTGGTATAATCGTTTTTAAAGTAGCAAGAGATGCCCTCAGATTTGGCAGAGGGATACTCGCGAAAGCGACTATAAATGACTTGGGTTCGATGCCCGGCCTTGCTACTTTAACCTTATATATCTCTTTTCATCTTTCAGCACGCTTCGGTAGTTTCTAGATGGCATCTTACTAATCGTCGCTATAAAGTTATCCGTTTTAAATTTTTTGAGCGTATAATCTAAATGGATTACCGCATAATTTATCATCCCGTCGCTTTGTGAGCTTTTGTAAAAATACAATAAAACCCTCTCTTTCCTATCATAAAACACATGCTTCGCCCTATCCAGCACACCTACGATCGCTTTAATCTCGTCCGCGTTCGGCTCTTTTGCCTTTGGCTTACTATCGCGCGTGATATGAGAGATAGCATTTTGATAGATCGCGATGCTTTCGGCTTGCGGCAGGGTATCCAAGCTTTTTAATGCGGCTTTGATTTTAGGCTTTAATACACCTACTTGAGCGATCTGATAAGTCTTATCTTTGATGATATTGCCCGCAAGTACGGCATCTACCATCGCATTAAGCCCTTTTTGCCAAACGTAAAGATCACGCTTATGCGAAAAGTCCTTTAAATCATCTTTAACCGCCTTTTTAACGCTTTTTGAAACCGCACGACTTTTGTTAAGCTTAGCTAACTTCTCCGTTAAAATTTTATCTAAATTGTCCGTCTTGCCGACGTTATAAGCCCAGTCGGGATGGATTTTAGTGGGCGGAATTTGCTTAGCTATGCTCCAGCCCTCTCGCCGCAGATCATCGTCATCTACCACCTGCACCTTGCAGCGGCAATTCCAGCCGTTCGGCGGATAGCCCCTATCCCAAAACGGATGGTTTTTAGGCAGTATCAGCCCGTGCAGCGCGCGGTGACTCGCCCTGGTGCGATCATCCAGCACCGCGACATAACGAAAATACGGCAGATCCGAGTTCATCTGGCTTTGGTAGCGCGCAGCGGCATAGGCTACTCGCATATTGGTGTTATAGATATTTCGCAGCCTGCGATCGCCCACGTAAATTTGCTTTTGCTCGCCCGTTTTTGGATCGGTTACGACTACGTCCCCTAGCCAGCCTTTGCGCGCTAGGGTATCTTTAATGCCGCGCTTCCATTCATCAAATCCTTGCCCCTTTTGTGCGGCAAGGGCTAGGCTATCTTGAATGTCTTTCAGTAGATCGAGCCGCGTGATCTTTGCGACCGTAAAGACGCGATGATGAGCCTCGTGCATAATCTCGTCATAGTCGAAATGAAGCTGCGGCCGTTTGTCTTTGATATACTTTACAACCTGCTGCGGCGGAGCAAAAAAGCTAATATTCATGATCGTCCGCGCCTAAAATTTCTGCGTTTGCTATGACCCGAAATAGCTCCTCCTCCAGGGCATCGAGTTTAAAACCTAGCGGATTTTTTGCAAGTATCTCATAAGCCTGCTCGTAGGTTTGGGCTTTATCCACCACGCTTCTTACGTATGATGAAATTTGCGGGCTTGCGGCGCTAAAATCGTGCTGCGCGGTTTGCCTCTCTATCTCGGTGAGATATTTAGCCGCACCGGCAGAGTTTTTCTCTGCGCCTATGCGCCCGTTTGATCCGTCGCCCTCTTTCGCGTCCGTAGCTTTTGCGCTTGGCGGCAGGTCGAATTCCTTTGCCATATCTTGCGGGCTCATCTCGTATCCTAGTTCATGCAAAATTTGAAGCATCTGTGCGCGCTGGAGCAGATCCACGTCTTTTTCGATTTGAATGTTTAGATTTGCCTTTTTGCCAAGACGCGCATATATTCGCTCGACTAAGCGGCTTGCGAATTTCACGTCCGCAGCGACTATCTCGGCGCGGTTTTGCTCGTGGGTTTTGCTCATTGCGTAGCTGCCGCTTTGCGTGGTATTTGCATTCGAGCTCAATACCGAGCCGTTGATAACCTTGGCGATCTCTGCGTCACAATAGCGCACAAACTCCATAAAATCGGCTTGGCTTCCTCTACCCTCAAGCACCTTGACGATATCGCTAGGACCTAGCACCGCGTAACTGCCGCTTTTGATACCCTCAAGCGCTTCAGCCATTTGTGTGATGACGTTTTCGTCTCCGCTTGAGCTATTGCCGATCAGCGGTGGCACGCCTAAGAATTCCACAAATTTAAGATAATGGCTAAGTACGAAATGTTTGGCAAACACCAGCCACAAAATTTTAAGTAGCGCCGGATCTTCCTGCCTCACTACTATAAAAAACGGCTCTTTGGCTTCAATATCGCGTGAGCCTATCCGCAGATAAGGCTTGTTTTCTACGATATTAATATATATTCTATCTACTACGTCAAATTTTATATTTGCGTCCTCGTCCGCATATACTTCTAAAACGCTAAGACCGAAAATCCTAGCGCTCACCGCAGCCTTTATGATTTGCTCGATATTTTCGTTTTGATCCTCGCCTAGATCGTGGGTAAAAAATTTATTCTCTACCGAGCTTAAACGCTTTTCTATTTCAGCCCCTACGGCGCTATCCTTATCCATTATGAGCGAAAATGCAGGAAATAGATAATTCTGCTGTTTGGTAAGCAGTGCGGCACGGATCTTAGAGGGGCTTAGCTCTACATATCCCGCTACGTCGGTCTTAGAATAAGCTCCTTTAGGCCTTAAAAGCTTAATGAGCGATCTTAAATCTTGTTTTTTCATCCATCATCCTTAAATTTTATTTGCGTGCGTTTTAAGCGCTTTTAGCCTCTTGGGCGGTAAATCACACGTCCAAAAATATTTAAACGCTTTTAAACGGCTTTTAAAAGCGTTTAAACGGCATTGTTCTTATCAGCTTTGCAACATATCTTTTATCATATCGCGTTTGCGTTTCCGCTCTTTTATTATCTGCCTAGCCCTTGCATAATCAAACGCCGGCACCTTTGCGATGCGCCATGCCATCTCTAGCGCATCCAATCCATCATCATGCGCGCTTTTAGGGTAGGTATCAAGCTCGTCTATGAAAACGAGCGAGTTTTTATCGCTTAGGATCACGCCGTTATTTATAGGCGGGGTTAGGCTATCGATACGAAGCTACTTAGGCACGCTATTTTTAAGCTCTATGATAGGTAGATAAAGCCCTAATTCGCGGGCTTTTTTGTCGAGCATATCCTTAAAAAACTCCTGAAACTGAATAGTTTCGATCGCGATTTTAAGCGGGCGGTTAAGCCGTAAAATTTCAAGCGCCGCTACGATGATGCGATCCATCATAAGCTCGGGCTTTACTTTTGCCATCTTAACGCTTGCATAAAATTTGCCCTCATACGCCCCAAGCGTAGCTACGGCGAAATAATCGCCCTTGCTTTTTCCTAGGGCGGGGTCAATCCCCATATAATAGGCGTCGCAAAGAGGCATCTGCTCGAAAGTTTGATACCCGCTAAAGCTTGCCTCCTCTTTACTCAGCGGCTCGTTTTGGTATTCGCTCATAAAGGCACTTTTGGAGCTTAGAAACTCCTGTTTTATGCGCTCTTTATCCAGCCTGCTATCATCTAGCAGCAGCTCTTTCATATCCCACTTTTGCTCATCTACGTTTGCGGGAAAAGCGCGCACCAGCGGATAGGATAGAGTTTTGAAATCCGCTCTTGCTTCGATGCGAAATAAGAGGCTATCGTAATGCAGCGTCGTGCCGACTACTACGATATTATAAGCGTTATCGCAGCGGGCAGGCAGCTTCATAATGGCCTTTTCAAACCACTCATAAAGTTTGTCGCGCTGCGCTTTCGTTTTGACGTTTTCGTCGTTTTCCAGATCGTCGCAAATGATAAGATCCGGACGAAATCCTCGCCAGTTTTCGCCGCGGATCTTTTTGCCTGCGCCGTAAGCGGAAATTTTAAACGCCTGCTTACCGCTATAAAATACGATCTCCTCCTCCGTCCATTTATCGCCTTTGCTGATACCAAAATCTCTAATCAAAAGTTCGTTTTCCTCAAGCTCATTTTTTATAAACTCGATCGTCTTTTTAGAGAGATTAATCGTCGCGCTGATGATTACGCAGTTGCGTTTTCGTGCGGTTACAGCGGTGTTAAAGAGTACCCAAAGCCTTGAAATCAAGGTAGTTTTGGCAGCTCCTCTATAAGCCTTAAAAAGCAGATGCCTATTTTTCGTGCTTAGCTTTGCCTCATTTTTATAGAAATCGGCGCGAAATTTAGAGGTTTCGGGCAGGCGTACGTGAGCGCTAAAATAGATCCGCACGCACTCTTTAAAGCTTGCGCGCGCAGCCTTTATCCTAGCGTCTCTTTGCGGATCGATGGCGCGCCTTAGGGATTTGAGCTTGATGCGCAGCGCTTCAATATCTTCATTTGCAATCATTGCTTGAGCACCCGGCGTAAAATTTCATCCGCATTCGCAGCCAAAAACTCTGTCACGGCATCGCATTTTTTCTTCGTGGCAAGATCAGCAATCTCATTTATCGCGCGGCTTGCGGCGTCTAGCATTTGAGCCTTCAAATCCGTTTTTAATGGGGCTTTAAGGCTATAATAGGTTTGCGTATAGTTTTTTAAAATTTCGAGCCTCTCCTGCGGCGGCAGCTCCTGCATCTGTGAAAACGCCCGCTCGAAGCTTTCTATCAGCGCAAGGATAAAACCTTGCTCGCTTTTGATGGTATTACTTTGCTCTCTGTTTTTTGCAAGCGCTAGCTCATCCCAGTCCTCGCCTGCGGCTTTTGCTCTAGCCTTGGCGGCATAGATACTTTGGCGACTTACGCCGCAAGCAGTAGCGATGTCGGTGATTGAGTAGCCTTTGATAAACATATCGCGCGCCGTTTTAACGTCCAAAATATTCTCCTAGTTGTGTCGCAATTTTTGGGGGATAAGAAGGGAGCTAATGGCGAGGCGCCCCCTTCTTATCCCCCAAGCCCCCAATTAACCCCTGCACGCTTACAAGGTGCGAGCCTGCGGCTCGAGTTATTGCGCTGCGCGCGACAAATTGCTCCGCTCGCCTAAAGCGAGTTAACACTTATATTTTTATCTCGCATTTTAGCCCGAATTTTTTTCCGTTTCACTCTTGATAGCCCCTAAATAGAGTGATTTTAACGGCGTTTGTCCGTATAATACCGCCAAATTTCGAGACGGAGGCAGTATGAGACAAGGCATAAATAGCGTTTTAGAGCTAAATTTTAAGCAAGACGAAAAGGTAAAGATTTCGCCGGTCGGCGAAGTGATAGGTCTTGACGGGCGAGCGTTTCGGATTGACGGCGCCGCACTGATAGCCTCCATAGAAAAAAACGCCCTTGATATCGCCCTTGATGAAAACCACAGCTTTGGCGCGGCTTTAGGGTGGTTCGATAAGGATAGTTTCGAGCTTAGAGATGGCGGGATTTACGCCAGCCTAAGCCTAAATAAAACGGGTGAGGAGCTTATCGGCTCGCGGGCGTATCGATACCTAAGCCCTGTTTTCGATATGGGCGAGAATAGACGGGTGATCGGGCTTGATAGTGTAGGGCTCGTAAATCGCCCAAATTTGTTAAACAACGCAATCAACTCAAAAGGAGAGGAAGAGATGGATAAAGAAATTTCGGAGCTTTCGGCAAAAATAGACGCCCTAGGCAAGCAAATAGAGGAGCTTAGCGCAAATTTTGCCGCTAGCAACAAAGCGGAGGATACGGCGGCTCAAAAAAGCGAAGCAAACGCGAAAGAGAGTACTGCTGCAGAAAGCGAAGCGAATGCAAAAGAAAGCAACGCGATAGTAGAAAAGATCACGGCGCTAGACGGACAGGTGCAAAAGCTTAGCTCCCTTTTGGGCGCGTTTTTCGGCAAAAAGGAGCTTCAAAAAAATAGCGCGTCCTCTCTAAGCGACGAGCAGAAAAAGGTGGCCTCTCTTTTAGGGCTTAGCGAAGAGGAATATGCAAAGGGGATTAAATAATGGCAAATTTTGAAGAGATATCGATCGGCTTTAAGGCGGTCTTTCAAAAGACCTTCAACGATACCAAAAGCGAGGCGGATGTTCTTGCTATGCGCATAGACAGCAACGATCTAAGCGAGAAATATGTTTGGCTTGGCAACTTTCCAATGATGAAAGAATGGGTCGGCGATAGGGATATCAAAAAATTCAAGGATTACGGCTACGCGCTAGAAAATCAGCCTTTCGAAGCTAGCGTTACGGTGCCAAATACTCATCTTGAATATGACAAGGTCGGGCTCTATAAACCTGCGATCGAACAGATGGCGTTCAATGCGAAAAAATTTGGCGGCGCGCTAGTGGCGAAAATTCTAGCCAATGCGGCCGACTCCACAAAGGGCAAATGCTACGACGGCAAGGCGTTTTTTGCCGCCGACCATGCATCTGGTAGTGATACCTATGCAAATAGCGGCACCGGCGCGCTGGATACGGCGCATCTTTTAGCTGCGGAGGCCTATATGATCAGCATCAAAGGCGACACCGGGCAAGCCCTGGGCGTAAGTCCGACGCATCTAATCTGCGGTCCTAAAAACCTTGCCGCGGCGATTACTGCGGTAAATAAGGAGCATTTAACCGCAGGCGAAACAAACCCTACTTTCAAGCGCTACAGCTTGCTCGTTTTACCTGAAATTACGAGCACCGAGTGGTATTTGATGGATCTAGGCAAACCGGTGCGCCCTTTCGTGCTTCAAGTTGCGAAAGATGGCGTCTTTGAGAGCAGCGACGACCATAAATTTATGAAAGACGCTGCACTATTTGGCTGCAAAAGCTTTATGAACGCAGGATACGCGTTATGGCAACTTGCCTATATGTCCACCGGCAAGTAAGTTTGAGTGCCAATGGACGGGGCTAACTTACAGGCAAAACCGCTGAAAATTTTAAAATTTTGCGAAGCAAAATTTCTGAAACTTTAGGTGGGTCGAGG
>ERZ773014.686-NODE-686-length-22738-cov-10.188379_pt1 | contig 22738 bp, 17 predicted proteins | sample MGYA00580841_ERZ773014 | MGnify/ENA primary metagenome ERZ773014 (study PRJEB29015, sample SAMEA2737989) | human oral metagenome | biome: human oral; feature: human-associated habitat; material: dental | place: China | collected 2067 ...
CCTACGACCTGCTCATTACGAATGAGCTGCTCTACCAACTGAGCTAAATCAGCATGCCGCCCTTCAGGCGATAGTGGAATTATACCCGAGCAGTGACCTCCTGTCAACCCTGGAAATAAATTTTTTCGCTCATATATGAGCGGCCGACACAGATCATGAAATGCGTGCATAGTATTATGGTAAGCACTATGTGGAAGACTGACCGATTCAGCTGGAACAAAAAATGTGTCAAGATGCCGATCCTGAATTTATCAGGGCTTCCCCAGATATTATATCCGTTTCGAATGTGCTATAATGGAAAACATGATCTGTATCGGTGGCTCGTAGAGCATCTTTGTCAGGTCGCTATAGCAATTCTCGTCACAGCCCGTCTTTACCTCCTCATCTCCGTGTGCGAGCCCATTGCGAAGCTTGACGACAGTGTATTTTTTCGCGCCTAATCGATATTTCTCAATGGCGTCACATATACCGCAAAAGGATGCCCTCTCCTTCCCGAGAAATTTGGCAAATGCCGCAACGATTTCACTGTCGCGCAAGGACTGCTGCGAGAGAATTGCTTTCTTGATAAAAGGAATATTGCCGAGCGTCACACCGCGGGCAGAATCGGCAAGTGCTTTGTGTACGTCCAACAATTTACTATTGGAGCAGAACCTGTTCTTGATCCTGCCGAACACCGCACTTTTCTTAAACGGCTCAAAAAAATTCCGATTCATCTCACGATCCAGACTACTGACGAAGAGAAATGCCGCCAGATCGGGCGTTTTCAGCTGATCGTATATGGCCAGAGATGTTTTTATATCCTTTTGTGTCACTGGTGCAAAACGCTCCCATATGTCTGAAAACTTATATGTATTTTGGTCGAAGCTGATGTCCTCCGGCATAAAGGCATAGATACGTTTGAGAATCGCCTCGATCTTCTCCTCGTCCGTGCGCGTCGCATCTGCCTGGAGCTGCTCAATCTGTGTACGCAGGATTTCGTAATTTTCCCGCAGCGTTTCATAGTCTTTTTTGATTTGAATATTTTCGTGCTCCAAATGTTCTATTTTCTTCTGCAGGAGTGACTGATCCAACGTATCAAAATTTGCAATACTTTCCTTAATATAGTCAACAAGCTCTGTATTAGACTCAATTCTATCAGCCAAAGCTAATGAGAGAATAAATTCACTCAACAAGTCAACAAGATCATGTTTCAGTTGCCGCGCCTCGCCCTGCTCCATTTCGCGTGTGGCAAAGACACCGTAAGATGCCCATTTGTATAGAATCGGATCCAATCCCTGATTGCCATATCTTGAATGTGCAAACCATTCTTTTCCATATTTTTTGTATACCGTTGCAATACAGTCATAAAATCGATTTTCATAGATCTGCTCTATGAGATCCTGATAGCACCACAGATGCCACATCATATTTGTTCGATCATCCGAAAGAGCGCATGCCGCCTGCGCCTGCAGTCTCGTATAGGTATAGAGTTCCAATAGGCCGTAGTCCCTGGCACATACGGTAATCCCGTGTAAGTCGGGCGTAAAATCTTCTGCACAGGCACATACCTTAACGGTATCTTTTACGCAAAGAACCTTCTCCTCCTTAAGGCGATTTCCTCTATGTATAATTTTCTTGTTATATTCTTCAAAAAATGGATTGCGCAGGACTTTCTCAAGTGCGTCCACATCAAAATCCATCCATGCTTCATTTTTCGTCTGACTGTTGTCCTCAGATAAACTATCAAGAACAGAATGTATGATAAAGCCGTTCATGTCCTCCACATTGACAAGTTTTGGATACTTATCCTTGTTTTTTGAAAACTCATTGTCAAGAAAGGCATCCAGTTCGTCTGGACTATTTCGTTCCGCAACTCCATGGTAGAACGTAATCATCTCAAGCAAATTTCGAAAGGGATTTACTTTTACGACAAGTGTCTCATCTGCTTTATCAGATGGCTGCCAAGATGCAATCTTCATTTCAATTCGTTCCATCGATACTGTCATACATATCCTCCTCCCATCAACAAAATGAACCACTTCATAAATTCTCCTTTTCATCAATATTCACCTGCAAAATATAAAATTTTTTCACATTCAACTTGGAGTCAAATTCAATTTTTCTCTCATCTCTCTTTCACCGCGCTCTAATTCCCTTTTGGAACAATACACACAAGGAGTGAAGACAATATGCTGCAAAATATCCTGCGCGCCCTCTGCTGCGCGCTGTTTCTCCTCACCGTGACAAGTACGGCACTCGCCGCCCCGCAGACCATCGAGGCGGAGGGCGTCTACACCGTCGGTGACAACGACTCACCGAAGATCGCCCGCGACGCCGCACGACAGGAGGCGATGCGCTCTGCGACGGAGCAGGCGGGGGTCTACGTCGAGAGTTACACGGAAACGCAAAACCTCACCCTCACGAAGGACGAAGTACGCATGGTCGCGGGTACGGTGCTGCGCGTCCTGCACGAGGACGTGACACCCGAACTGATCGGCGACGTATGGCGTTACCGCGTGCATCTCGTCTGCGAGGTGGACACGTCAAAGGTCGATCTCGCCGCCCTCGCACAAAACAAGGATGAACTGGCGCGTCTTCAGAAGGAGCGCGATGAGCTGAAGCGGCAGAACGACGAACTCCTCGCACGCTACGAGACGGCGCGGGGCTCGGAGAAAGCAGAGATCGGCGCACAGCTTGAGGAGAGCTACAAGCTCGGCCGCATCTTTGACGACGCGGCATCCATGATCCAGCGCGGCGACGAGCAGCACGCCATCGCGGACCTCTCTCTCCTCATCGAGGATCCCGCCGTCACAGGAAATGCGCGTGCCTATGCGTTCTACCTGCGCGGGCGCGCCTACTACGAGCTCCGCAGCGACCGTCTCGCACTCAGTGACTTCGACGCAGCAGACCGCACGCCGCACACGAACACGCCCTATCCCATCTGGCGTCTCCACCAGTACCGCGGGCAGATCTATTTTGACATGGGCCGCTACGACGATGCGGCAGATGAACTGCGCACGGCGTGGAATGCCTCTGACAAGACCGACGACGAGCTCTGGATGAAACTGCGCCGTGCCGAGCGCAAGGCAGAGCAGGAGGCACGCCATGCCGAGCGCGGCGACGGCGGTGCACGCAGAGGCGGCGGCATTGACTGGACGCGTGTCATCACCGAGATCATACGAGGCTCCATGCAGCAGGGACGCGACGCAGAATAACGGTACGCAGAGAGCCGCAGCCTTCTTGACATAGACTTTCATGCATAATATACTTTTTATAATGTTAGTTTCATGTAAAGGAGGATTCTCATGCTGCACACACACATCCGGCGCACGCTCTTCATCCTCACGGCAGGCACCCTGCTCACGGCGCCTGCCGTACTTCTCATGGGCTGCGGCGAACACAAGGCGGAATCCCCCGCAGCTGCACAGCAGACACCTGCGCACAGCATAGACGAACGCAGGGCGGCACTCACCCCATACATGGAGGCGACGACCGCCTACAACAGCAGCATGCTTCCCCTGAGCCTTGCCGTCTCGACCACCATCAACGATCTTCGGCAGGGAAAGCACCCGACGAGTATCATCCTCCCGCCGCTTTCAAAACTAAGCCGTGCACTCAATGCAGCGCACGACGTCCCAGAGGTCAAAGGCGTCTACCCTGACGTCGATGCAGCAGCTGATGATCTGCATACCATCCTGAAGGAGCTCGCCCCTCTCGCCGACCAAATGGAGAACTACTACGCCGCCAAGGCGTACACAACGGACGGCTGCGCGCAGGCGGACGAAATGACGGCACAGTTTCTCCCGCTCTATGACCGGTTCATCTCAGCCTACGACCGACTGGATGCCATCGTCACCGACCACTACAAGGAGATGCGGCTCACCCAGATCGACGCGATGCACAGCGACGGCAGAGAGAACGCCGCCACCTTCCTCGAGCTGCGCACGAAGGCACGCGAGCTCGTCCGCATGCTGCGCAGCGGTGGACACGATCCGGAAGCCACCGAGGCGAAAATCCGCGAGATCAACACCCTCATCGAGAAACTCCCCGCCGGCACCGGCTATCTCGTGACCTACAAGAACGGCATCAACAGCCTGGTCACAGCAGTCCGCGCGTATAGTGCGGGTCCTCCCGACCCGAACAAACTCAGCAACGTTGTCGAAGAGTTCAACCGTCTCGCCGCCACGGGCAACAACGTCGATGTGAATGCGCTCGACGCGAAAAAGAAATAGCGCACAACATAAATCTACCCCTCCCACTTCACAGCAGGAGATTTTTGGGGACCGATCAACATAATCCCGTACACGATTCCCCCCATGACACACAACGAAGATCCACGGATGAAAGGCACGTAATGTTTGACAGAAATTATCACCTGGGTTATACTTGTTGTGATTATTTATCTTATATTCAGATATTTTAAAGAAGGAGGCTTCTCATGATCTGTTCCACGATCCGACGTACCCTCTCCATCCTCACAGCGTGCAGCCTGCTCGCCGCCCCTGCCGTACTGTTCACGGGCTGCGGCAGCAACAGCGACAGCGCCGCACCACAGCAGACTACAGCAAGCAACGCACAGTCCCGCGAAGCGGCGCTCAGTCCCTACCTCGAGGCAACGAACGACTACAACCACAACATCGTCACCTTTAACTTTGCCATCGCCCCGTCCCTCGACAGCCTCCGCAAGGGAGAGCACAAGGAGCACATCTCCCTGCCGAATTTTGACCATCTAAAAGACGCCCTCGAGAAGGCACGCTCCGACCAGAACGTCGCAGGTGTCTACCCCGACATCGATGCAGCGGCAGATGACCTGCTCGCCGTCCTGAAGGATCTCGAGCCGCTCGCCACAAAGCTGGAGAGCTACTACTCCGCCAAGACCTATATGACCGACAACTATGCGCAGTCGGACGAGATGGTCGCGCAGTTCTTCCCGCTCTACGACAAATTCGACGCCGCCTACGACAAATTCGACGCCATCGTCACCGACCGCTACAAGGAACTCCGCCTCGCCCAGATCGATGCACTGCGCAGCGAGGGCAAGGAGAACGCTGCCTCCTTCCTCGAGCTGAACGGCAAGACACGAGAGCTCGTCGAGATGCTCGACGGCGAGCAGGTCGACAAGAACGCCGCCGAGGCGAAGATCGGCGAGATCAGTGCTCTTCTCGAAAAGCTCCCATCCGGCACCGGCTTCCTCTCCTCCTACAAGAGCAAGGTCAACAGCTTCATCGGTCAGGTGCGTGAGTACACCTCCGGAAGCCCCGATCCGAAGAAGTTCAACAACGTCATCGAGGAGTTTAACAGCCTCTCCTCCACCAGCAGCAACGTCGACATCAACGAACTCGACGGAAAGAAGAAGTAAAGGAAACACTTCCGAAACACGAATCCCCCGCAGATGCTCTGCGGGGGATTTTCAGCAGGAACGAGGCGTGACACCATGACCAAAGCAGCAGACCAAGAGTATATAACAACCGCTATCGGCAAGAAGTACCGCGTGGAGAAATCATCGGACTTTGAGTACGTAACCACCGCCATCGGCGAGGAATGCTTCCTCTTCGGCGTGGACGTATTTGCCCACGAATGGACGAACACACGCAAATGCATCCGTGTCCATGATCCGCTCTACGGGCAGCCCTACACCATGAACGTATACGAAATCACCGTGGACGGCAGCGTTCACCGCTTCGCTGCCGGCGAATTCTCCAACAACGTGTGGGGCTTCTGGCTGCCAAAGGACCGCGCCCGCCCGGACGGACACGACAGCGCACGCATCCCGCCGGATGAGAGCAACGCGCCGCACACAAAGGAGCAGGAGGAAATAGAGCCGCGTGAATTGATACGACCAGCTGAAATATCGAAACGCACACTACAGATGATGGATGAATCGATTCGCAATATGAATGCAGGAAAAGTCTCTGAACCGATTGATCTCTCCGAGATTTGAGTATGGATTTTTCGACGATTGCCTACGAGTAGGCGCGAAGCATCTCAGCCATCGTGTCAAAGGTCAGCGCAGGCTGCTCATACTTTTCCTGCAACCCTACGGAATAAAACGCATCATTCTGTGATTCTTGTGCGAATAAAGCTGCTTACCGTATTGCGATTCACCTTGTAGATTCTCGCAATCTCACTAATCGAAACGCCTTGTCCTCTAAGCTCCCTTATGATGTTCTCTTTTCCCGAAAGTTTCACTTTAGTGGATTTTCTCCCCCTTGGCCGACCAAGTACTACTCCTTCTGCTTTTTTTCGTGCTAGGGCTTCTTTCGTTCGCTGACTAATCAAATTCCTTTCAATTTCTGCCGACAAGCCAAATGCAAAAGCAAGTACCTTGCTTTGGATATCATCTCCAAGCCGATAAGCATCCTTGATTGTCCATACGCGACATTCTTTGTCCATACATTGATTCAAGATCTCCATAATCATAAAAAGATTACGTCCAAGCCTTGAAAGTTCCGAGCAAACAATCAAATCTCCTTTTGAAATATTTGCAAGCAAAGCCCCTAATTCCCGCTTATCGTAGCTTTTTGTCCCACTGACCGTTTCCTCGATCCAGCCATCAATTGTAAGCCCTTCTCGCTGACAAAATTTTTGAATCTCGAACCTTTGGTTCTCAACCGTCTGCTTGTCACTGCTTACTCTGATATAACCGTAGTTCATCTTATGCTCCTTTGCAAAACTAATAGGAGCGTTTATATTGAACAGAATAACCTGATCTCCTCGTTTACCGGAAAGGACAGCTGGACAATCATGTCCCCTATGGAGCAAAATATTCGCAAGAAAATCCAATCATGCGGCGTCGCACTTAGTGACTGGAATCTTGCAATTAACTATGGGATAAAGACGGGGTGTAATGATGCGTTCATTGTCTCAAGTGAGAAAAAGGATGAGCTGATTGCTGCTGACCCGAAATCTGCCGAACTTATTCGACCGATTCTTCGCGGCAAAGATGTAAAGCGGTATGAATACAATTTTGCCGATCAATGGATTATTGCTACTTTTCCAAGCTGCAAATATGATATAGACCAATATTCGGCGATAAAGCAGCATCTTCTCTCCTTCGGCATAGAACGTCTTGAGCAGACGGGGGCAACGCATATCATTGATGGTGTGCCTGTAAAGTCAAGAAAGAAAACCAACAACAAATGGTTTGAGACACAGGATAGCATTAGTTATTGGAACGAATTTTTTAAGCAGAAAATTATATGGGGCAATCTGGCTTTGTCAGCACAATTTGCATGGGCAGAAGAAGGCTATTTTATCAATGCCCCCTCGTCTATGATTGTGCCCGGAAATAAATATCTTTTAGCTGTTCTCAACTCAAAATTAGCCGACTGGTATATTCGTCAACTAGGAGTTACGAGGAATGGGGGCTATTTTGAATATAAGCCGATGTTTATTGAACAACTTCCTGTTCCTATGATAGACGAGGATGCACAAGCCCCGTATATTCGTCTAGTAGATAAAATCCTTGAAGAAAAAAAGGCTTTGAATGACACTCAATTTTTAGAGAGCGAAATCAATCGACTGGTTTACGCTCTTTATCATTTAAGTGAGGAGGAAATACTCTATATAGAATCACAATAAGTCCCCTATAAAAGGATATATTGACGTTCTTCTCCGGATAGCTCGTATAATGAGCAGAAAATCTCATCAACACATCTATCAATCTCCTCTTCATCAAGAGCAGAGTTCCCTTCCATACGCTTATGATAAAGAGCATGAAGCCGTTCTTCCATTTCAGTTGAAGGACGAACTAAAGAAATCCTGCTTAAAAAAACCTCGCCTTTTCCTCCAACCGTATTCACCTCTGGAAGAATAATTTTTTTAAAAAGAGTACTGTTTAGAAATGAAAGGATATAGATTAAATGTTCTCCAGTTATAATATAGCATTTGTTGTTTAGCATGATGCCTGATTCAACCATACAGGCATTCATGTTATCGCTGATTTCACGATATACTATTTTCTGCTTAAAAAATTCGTTCATATAAACGCAGTTTCTCAAATTATATGGTGTGTCTCCTTTGTCTGCTCTCTTTGCCAACTGGGGATAATATTCATCTAGATGTTTGTGAATTGCGGGGTAGTCTTCTACATGAACTGGTGGGATGTTTTTTGATTTGTCGCCATTATGTGTTGTGATTAACCACAAATCAGAAAAACAAAATCCATACCGCTTAACATCCCTGCCACGAAGAATCGGTCGAATAAGTTCGGCAGATTTCGGGTCAGCAGCAATCAGTTCATCCTTTTTCTCACTTGAGACAATGAACGCATCGTTAAATCCTGTCAGTATTCCTCGGTAGATTTTCACATCCCATTCTTTCAAGGGCACACCATACGTGTTGATTTTATTACGAATATGGTGTTCTTCCGATGAAAGTATTACCCAACTTTCATCGGAAGAAAATGGCGTACGACAGCTATTCTGCTCAATATAAACGCTCAAATTACTTGAACACGATTCTCCTACCGTACACGCAAGAGTACGTTCTTCATTTTCACTTTTTGTGAACATCAATATATTAACATCGACGGTTGCCGACGCAAATATTTTCTGTTTGCCAAAATCAATCAATCGGAGAGGATTGGTTTTTTCAGCGAAAAAAGAACGCAGTTTTTCCCCATAGCCTGCACGCATCCATTTATTGCTTGTAATGTACGTCAAGACACCACTAGGGGAAAGCAACTGATATCCTTTTTCGTAAAACAGACAATAAATGTCTCCCGTTTTCGCAAAGGTTTGGAATCCAAGTTCCGCAAACTGATCCCCCAACTTCTCGCCTGTATTTTCATCAATCTTCGTTTGTAGTTGGATGTATGGCGGATTTCCGATAACAATGTCAAATCCGCCATTGTCGCGAAACACTTTAGGAAACATGAGCTGCCAGAGGATGAACGGCTTCGTCACGTCATTCTTGCACTCATAGTAGGCATTCATCGCCTGCTGAGAACCGTTCAGATTGGTTAGAATGGTCTCATCATAAATCTCTTGAATCTCTTTTTTGATCCGCTCCTTTTCCACACGTGTTTTTTCATCATACAGACGATCCTGCATGAAAATAAGCCGGTGAATCTGCGTTGCAAAATGATCATCATAAAGGAGCGCTCCCTGACGCATCGCAGATAGATTGCCAAGAGCACTGTTTTCCGTAATCAGCTTGATGCCATGAAAGGCATCAACCAGACTATTGCCACAGATAATATTGCAATCGAGATTCGGCAGCTCACGAGGTTTTGTTGTATAACCGAACTCCTCATTTTCCTCGGCTCGAATCTGGTTGTCAATGACGAGAGAAAGCCAGAGGCGCAGTTTTGTGATATCAGAGGCACTTGCTTCAAGATCGCAGGCAAAGATTGAGTTTTTGATGGTCTCACGCTTCATACGATACGTATTGCGATCCGAACGAAGGGTATGCTTCTGAAAGCGATTGAGTTCGATGCTCATATACGAAGTCAGTGTTTCTCTCGCCTTCACGATCTCTGTCAACATTCCAAGCGGAAACGCACCTGATCCGACGGCAGGATCCAAGACCGTGACATTTGCGAGAAGATCATCCAATTCTTGTAGTCGATTCACATTTTTTTGATAGCTGAAGATGGTCTCCGGCATTTCAAGCACTTTATTCTTATCAAAAACATGGTGTTTTTTATCATCTTGATAGACAGGTTTTGTCTTCTTTACGTCTTCCTCTCTGAAATACTCCCCATATAGGATGAACTTACGAATATCGCCATCTGCAATGCCTGTCTTGTGGGAGAGATAACGAATCAAGCTTTCCTGACACATATAGTGAACGATCTCGCGCGGCGTATAAAATGCCCCCTTGGATTTTCTGTCTTTCACGTCCAAAAGATTTTCAAATACCTTGCCGAGCATCTCCGGATCGACGGCAACTTCGCGCTCCATTGGCTCATCTTCTACCATAGTGAAGTTATAGCGATCAAAGACATCCAAAATACCATCAGCATCTCTGCCGTTTTCATCTGCATTAGAAAACAATTCGTCCGGGATACAGAAGTCATTGTTCTTCCAATCGTACCCCTCCAGTTCCTCGAACAAACCACCATTAAGAAAGGGGATGCGGCTGTGTAGCGGCAAAAAAAACGCTTCATCTCCACGATTCTGGTTGAGTCCCTCATAAAAAAGAGGCTCTAAATAATCGTCGAAAAAATTCTTCCCTCGCTTCTTGCAATCGTTGAATAGCTGACGCATAAAGTCCTTGGGTCCGTCGCCCCAAGCTCCACCCTGAACAATCTTGGACAAGGCAATCTCATCATCATCACTGAGGCCACGCAAAGCTGATGCGTCCAAGCGGATTTCTCCCGTTGCATCTTTGCGATAGACACGCGGCATGAGTTCTTTCGGCTTTTGTCCCGGCTGAAAGAAGGCATCTTTGTATGCACGCTCACTTAGAATCTTTGGAAATGCGTTGACCCCCAGCCATCCTTTTTTCTGTATGAAATACAGGAAGACCAGCTGTCCCATGAGCTTTTTGGCGAACTGCTCGCTGTTAAAGCCTCTGGAAGCCGCTTCGCGCACAAAGTCCGTATTATGCTCCAAAAACTCTTTCACAGAAAGATATTTTTCCCGATACTGCGCGAAAAACTCCTTCGTTACAGCTTCGACACTAAACGCCTCTTCGAGGTCATCCAGTCCGGGGTCGACATCATCTTCTGCAAAAATCGGGTAAAGGCGCTCTTTTGCCGTATGGCAGGGCTCACCTTCACCAACCAGATAGGAGTAACGCTTTGCAGGAGTGAGCTCCACGCTTATTTTCCCATCGGTAAAACCGTAATCCATGCGAACCATGGAAAGCCGCCATCTGCTGGGGGCTGCATCCGTATAAAATGCCACCAGAGCCCCTGCACAATTGCTGTTTTCCAGCAGTGATTTGACAAAGGCGCGCTGCATACTGCGTGCATTTTCTATACTCTTATCGTTTTTCAGGCAAACGGAAAACAGAGCTATTTTTTGATGATCTCCACCTTCATAGTCTCCGATATGTACATAGTTCTTGATGGCTGCAGAAAACACATTATAGGGTTCCTTTGCAATCTGCGGTTTGAACTGCACATGATTGAGCAATTCGCCCAGAAACCTCCGATAACTCTCATATGAGTACGCCTGTGTCAAGGTCTCCTCAAAAATTGTTCGCTTCTTGTCGTTCATTTTGCGCTCTCCTTTAGATAGCAGGAAAGAATCACTTGTTTTTCACCAAGGGTCTGTCGTATAGCGTCTTTGCGTTCATAGAGGTATTGCTCCGGTATTTCGCCAGCCACGAAGAAATACGCAGAAGGAATATCCTTATAGATCGCCAATCCTTTTACGATATTCTTGCTGATATTCTGCGGGATATCCCCATTTTCAAATGCCTTGAGCATCCGAGAGATTGTCGCCTCCTGATCCTCCGTCAACGACGGATCTCGCCCTGCTGCGCGCAAGAATTTAACAATCGTGGCATCGTTGCGTCCCAGGGGAGCTTTTGTCGACTCGATCACCTCATCCTGGACAAGTGCTTGGTCAAATGCCTCATTATTTCGCTCATAATGATCGTAATAGGCACTTCCGACATCCAGTCGAGATTCCTCCGGCAAACATTCCAAATACTGAGCAGCGTCGATAAAGGAGATCTGTTTGGTCTCCTTCCCCGTCATATAAAAGTCCTTCAACGCCCCCTTACGGATAAAGGTGATGGTTGCCTTTTCTTTCACGCGCGTACTGTAGCGTCCGGTCTTCGATTTTTTGGGCAGACGCTTGATACGCTCAAAGAGTGTCGCATCCTGGTCTCTGATCTGCCGAATCACCGCCAAATATCGGAGTTCCGGACTGCCAGACTCCTCCTCTCCATCCATCCGTGCCGTCAAGTCCTCGAACAGTTTCTGTGAACTGACGATCTCGGCATCGGAAAGATATTGATAGTCATCTCCCAGCGTGTCGTGAAACGCCTGCAACTTTTCCAAAATGCGATCCTTCAGAGGCATATGCGCATCGGATTGTGCCGTCGGAAAGAAATTAAACACATAGATTTGCTCATGCTCTGTGCCGACACGGTTAATACGTCCCACGCGCTGCATGATGCGCGTAGGATTCCATGGCAGATCATAGTTGATGAGAAGATTGGAGCGATGGAGATTGATGCCCTCTGCCAGGATGTCTGTCGTAATCAGAACATCATAGAGGTCATGCTGCCGATCTGCGTATTTGGGATTGAAACTATCCTCGATATCCGCCTTCTGCTTTGCGCCGCTTTGTCCCGAATACGCAATCACGCGTGTACCATACTGCGCTTCCAGTTCTTTTGCCAGATATTCTGCCGTTTCACGGGACTCGGTAAAGATGATTTTCTTCTTTCCGCCTAGCTTTTCATTTCGTGCAAGAGCCTCTTTGAACGCATCCAGTTTCGGGTCCCCCTCTATCGTGTTCCATAGATCGCGCAGCAGTTTCAGCTTTGCCATGTCTTTCGTCAGATCGATGATAAAGTTTGGACTGAACTCTCCAGACTCTATGCGCAGTCCTTTCTCATCCTCCACCATCTTCATCAGTTGATCGATCTCTCCGGCGTCCAGTAAATCATATACATCCACACTCTTACTGATCCAAACGCCACCCGTATTTTTATACATCTCGATAAAGCGTTCGTAGGACTCAATAAATCTGGAAAGAGTCATACGAAATGCATAGAAACTGCTCTCCAGTCGTTTTACCAGAATACCTTTCATAAAGCCGCCCATATTGTGCTGTGCGGTCATCATCGCCGCATACTTCTTTGCATTCTTCAGATAGGTGAGCGGCTTATAGCGCGCATATTTGAACTCTTTGATCGCCGCGATGGTCTCTCCAAAGATCTTGTCCGTCTTCTCATCGAATACGTAAACGATCTGCTCCGGTGCACCGAGTTTCGGAAAAACAAGCCCCTGTTTCTGTAAGTCCTCATGATAATACTCTTCAATTTCCCTGCGCGTTCGCCGTATCATGATATGACGAATAAGCTTATCTCGAATCATCTCTGAATTCGCCCGACTTTGTGCAACGTACTCCGGGCTTCCTTTTTCCAGCCCCTTTAGTCGTTTGTTCAAATTTGCAAAAAATCGCGCCAGATTCTTTGTTCCAACGATATTGCTATTGTGTTTCGGCTGAAATAGATAAATTTGGTTTTCAATGTCACTTGTATAGTTGTTGATCGGTGTAGCAGAGATCAGTATAACCTTTCTGCCATAACATATTTCATGCAGTTTACTGAAACCCGCTGTATCAGCATTACGAAAACGGTGCGCCTCATCAACAAAGACATATTCATAATGGATATGACTATCCAGTATAGAATCCAGCTTACCGAGGGAGACAACCTTCGCTGCTGTATCAAATTCAAGTAGGACTTCCTCCCAGTAGCTGACCAGTACCGGTGGACAGATGATAAGCTTCTTCCCCTTGCCAAGAGATTTTGCAAGCATCGCGCAGATATATGTCTTTCCAAGGCCCACGACATCGGAGATAAACACACCGCCATAAGCCTCTAATATCTTTTTCGCCTGTATGACGGCATCCAGTTGATATTGCAGACGCATATAGTGATCGGGGAGCAAGTTCTGCCCAAGCATCTCCTTATCCGCATTGATCTCCTCACGAAAAAACTCATACAGGGTTTTCAAGTAGATTTCATACGGTGTTATATCCCCCCGAAGCCATGTGCGCTTTTCAATCGCTTGCACATAGGCATCTTCAACGGGTACACTGTGCTGCCACAGCTCCTCAAAACGCTCTAAGGCAAATGTTACATCTGCACAATCTCTGAGTTCAACATTGAACTCTAGGTTATTCACCAGCCCTGCTTCCGAGAAATTACTAGATCCCGTGATGACACTTCCATAATAATCTGCATAATTTGGATCCTTCCGCATGATATAGACCTTCGCATGAAGGGGCGCTTCAACGTACATACGGAGTTGCAGCTTCCCGGTTTTCAACCATTCGATAAAGTACCGCACGCCTTTTTCAACATCCGCAGAGGTCGGCGCCTCTTCAAACTCCGCCTCAACAGCATCAGAAAAGACCTCGGTTGCCTGTTTGATTGTCGGTTGACCATTCACGCGATCGATGATTTCAACTGTTTTCCGATCCACATTCAGCCCAACGAGCACGCGAATCTCCTCGATATCCTTCATCGCTGAATACAGGCGAAAAAATCCGCTCGTACGAAAATATCCAACGAGAATGTCGAAGAACTGCGTATGATTCCGTAAGATTGTAGAAAATCTGCTATAAAGATCCCGCTCCGGCATATTCGTAAAAAACTTCAAGTCATTCATGGAGAATGTTCCCCCTAACCATCAAGATCCGCAGAGAATCACTATACAGAAATATTATACAATTAAATAATATTTTAATCAAAGAAAATAATCGCCTATCTATAGAAAAAATGACATCATCCCTGTTTTTCGTTAGTCGAACGAAACTTTTCACGCCTATCATCTTCTCTGTAGTTCCGTTTTTCAACAAAACGGAACTACAGCCCTGATAAAATTCTGCATTTCGGCAGCCGACAGGTTGTTTTCTATAGAACTCACTTCATAAATATGCTATCATAAAAGAAACAGGCAAAAGGAGGTGAGCCGTATGGCGGGAGTTTCCGTACCAGTTCATGCGCCTGTGATCGACTGGATTGTACAGAACATCCACGAAGATCAGGTCGCCCCTGATGTGCTCGACCAGCTGAGCGCATGGAAGACCGGCGAGAAGCAGCCTACGCTGAAACAGCTGGAAGCGATGAGCAGGAAGACGCGTATTCCATTCGGCTATTTCCTTTTACAGACACCGCCTGACGAAGACATTGCGCTTGCCGAATACCGCACTATTGGGAGTAAAAGACGTCAAAAGCCAAGTCGCGAGCTCATCGATATCCTCGATCAGATGACGGCGATTCAGGACTGGATGCGAAACGAGCTCAGGCGGGAACAGTCGGACGCTCTTCCCTTCGTCGGGTGTTGCAGTCTCCACGATTCTGCAACCGAGATTGCGCAACGGATACGGGATGCCCTTGCACTCAAAATGAACTGGTACAGAGGGGGAAAAAATGCGGAAGATAATTTCAATCGCCTCCGCAGTACACTCGCACAGCATGGACTTCTCATCTTTACGGGTGGAAAGATCGGAGCAAATACACATCGTCCACTCGATGTGAAGGAGTTTCGTGCGTTTACCCTGATTGATACCCATGCGCCACTCATCTTTATAAACACAACAGACACAGCAAACGGACGTCTCTTCTCTCTCCTACACGAAACGGTTCATGTATGGCTCGGCAAAAACAGCCTCTTCAACAACCCAGAATGGTCGGATGAACACGTAAGTTTGCTCGAACAGAAGTGCAACGCCGTTGCAGCAGAACTGCTCGTCCCTGTAGTAGATTTTTCCGAAGTATGGGCGTCGTCCATTCCTGTTGAAGATATGATAGAACGGGCCGCACGTCATTTCCGATGCAGTGAAGCCGTAATTCTGCGGCGCGCCTATGAGATGAAAAGAATACCACAGGATGTATATACGCGTATGCTTGCTCTGCAAAAGGAGCGCTTCGAGCATGCAAAGGCACAAAAAAAGAAAAGTAGTGGCGGAGATTTCTACAACACGCTGCTCTCGAACCTCGATCATCGTTTCCTCGCCGCCCTTGAACGGAGTGTGATTCAGGGCAACACGCAGGATACGGATGCCTACCGACTGACAGCAACCAATCGCAGAACCTACAAAGGTGTACTTGAGCGGATGGGAGGCATTTGAGTTGAGCAAAAAATACCTCATCGATGCCAATAGCCTGATACGCCCTGCCCGTGCGTACTATCCATTTGATTTCGCCCCATCTTTTTGGCAGCAACTGCGTCCTAAAATTTCACTGGATAAAATAGCCGTTCTGGACAAGGTGCGAGATGAAATTCTAAAGGGAACGGACGAACTCTCTGCATGGATAAGTGATCTTCCGAACGAATGTATCCTGTCGACGCAGGAGATACAAATCATTCAGATGTATAGAGCTGTTCTGAGCTTCATTCAGCAAAGCAATCAATACAGCGAAACCGCGCTTCGTCTCTGGTCACGAGAAAATGTTGCTGACCCGTGGCTGATTGCTGCCGCCAAAGTATATGGCTATACGCTCCTGAGCTTCGAGCAGTCAGCAGGTCGCATAACAACGCGCTCGAACAATCCGAAACTTCCCGATGTCGCACACCATTTCCAAGTACCATACACATCACTATTTAATATGATGCGAAACGAATCCTTTATCCTATGATAAAATCTGCATTTTACTCTCGCACAGTCCCATGATAAACACCTCTGCACGTTGGTCGTACAGAGGTGTTTTCACGTTTTGTATACGATTCGACGCGCCCCATCATCTCAGACTGCCCGAGGTCTATTGTTTGAGTTCGCCCTCGCACGAAGCAAGCACCTGAGCAGAGTAGTAGTAAAAGCTATAGAAGAGCTCTGCGGGGAAAACATCCTCCTCCTCCCAGCGCAGCTCGTCCGCCTCCTCGTCATAGACCTCCGACCAGAGATATTCCTCCCGAAGCAGATCGGAGAAGCGCGGCAGAGGTTCGGCGTGTTCCATCTCCTCCCCCATGCGGACACATTCCGCGATCAGCCGGAAGTGTTCGAGCAGTCGCCCTGCAATCATTCGAGCGATTTCGTTCTCGGGCTGCGCGGCGCGGGCACGTCGAAAGATCTGCACAAGAAAGATCATGGCAAACGGCGTTGCGTGCCAGAGCGTGCTCTGATGCTCTGTATTGATGGTCAGCTCGCAGAGGGCATCCTCCACCGCCGCAAGATCGTCCATCGCCTCCAGCACGGCAAAGTACCGAGGAAACTCCGCTGCGCGCCCATAGGGCGTCGTCAGTCGGTGCCACGGCACATCATTCACGGTCAGCGTCTCAATGCAGCGTTCATTTTCAGTCATTCGGCCCCCTCCGATCATGCCGCCCCTCCCGGTGCAAGGCGGTTCCCCATGCCCGCCGCAGCGGGCAGCCGTGCATATCGCCTCAAAAACTCGGATACAAGCCGTCCCAGACGACGCGGCGGTAATTCGCGCGGTCGGTGTCGCCCTCGGTGGAGATGCAGAGGATGCGGGAGTCCTTCGTGAGGCCGATAGCGTCGCGCAGGTAGTCGAGGCTCGCGTTCTGCATGAGCTCGGCGACGAGTCCCGTGGTGACGGCACCGCTCTCGCCCGAGACGACGCGCAGGTCGTCATCCAGCGGGTTGCCGAGGATGCGCATGCCCTTCGCCGCGACCCACTCGGGGACGGAGACGAAGTGGTCGGCATAGTCCCGCAGGATTTCCCATGCGAGGGGATTCGGCTCGCCGCACGAGAGCCCCGCCATGATGGAACTAATCTCCCCCGTCACGATGTGCGATTTCCCGTCGTTTGCCGCTGCTGTCCGATAGATGCAGTCGGCACGGTTCGGCTCAACGATGGTGATGACGGGACGCTCCGCCCCATAGTGCGCGGCAAAGTATCCCGTAACCGCGCCCGGCAGCGACCCGACGCCCGCCTGCAGGAAGATATGCGTCGGCATCTCTCCGTACTGCTCCATCGCCTCATGGGCAAGCGTCGAGTAGCCCTGCATGATCCACTGCGGCCGCTCCGTGTAGCCATCGAACGCCGTGTCCTGCACGAGCAGCCAGCCCTTTTCCTGCGCCATCTGCGATGCATAGCGCACGGTATCATCATAGTTGTAGGTGGTAAACGATGCCTCTGCACCGAGTCCGCGAATGTTCGCCAGACGCTCAGGGGAGCCGCCCTTCGGCATAAAGACACGGGCAAACAGCCCAAAGAGCTTTGCCGCCCACGCCACACCGCGCCCGTGGTTGCCGTCCGTTGCCGTGACGAGGGTGACGCCGCGCAGCCGCTCACGGTACTCCGGTGCGCGCAGGCGCTCATAGGTCATCTCCTCCGCGGGGATGCCAAGATACTGCGCGAGACTGCGCGCGACGGCATAGCTCGCGCCGAGCCCCTTGAACGCATTCAGCCCGAACCGCTTGCTCTCATCCTTCACGGCGACCCGCGCCAGCCCGAGCGACTTTGCGAGCTGCCTGAGGTCGGCGAGCGGCGTCGGCTCGTACGTCGGCAGTGTCCGATGAAACGCCTCCACACGCGCCGCTGCCTCTGCACTGTAGGGCGTGAGATCTGCCTGCGGCGCTGCATCATGCGTGAGATGTGCCGCCTTGATTGACTCGTTCATACGATTCCCCTCCGTCAATTCGCATAGCTCTGTATTTTTTATCATTATAACATACTTTATTCGGTGTGATAATAAAAATCAGGCTTGCATTTTTTATTCTCTATATTTCGAATATTTGCTTGACCCCCCCTCCCTTTTTTATGTATAATAAGAATCGATTCCATTGCTGTGCGAAATCATGTGTCAAGGGTCACAGATACCATTTCACCGATGGGAAACGCAGACGGACGGCGCATGTTCGCGACGATCACGAAGGAGGAATTTTCAATGACGAAAACTCTGGTGTCCGCACTCGCGTCGGCTCTCATCGTCGGGGCGGCAGGAACAACGTTCGCGGCAGCGAATCCGTTCAGCGATGTGCCGCGTGACCACTGGGCATACGATGCCGTAACGCAGCTCGCCAATGACGGGGTGGTTGAGGGCTACGGCGACGGCACGTTCCGCGGCGACCGCAATATCACGCGCTACGAGATGGCGCAGATGGTCGCCAAGGCGATGGCAAAGGGCGATCTGTCCGCCTCGGACCGTGCGCTTGTGGACCGATTGTCGGTCGAGTTTGCGGATGAACTCAACAGTCTCGGTGTACGCGTCAGCGAACTTGAACGCAACGCCGATATGGTGAAGTGGAACGGGGAACTGCGCTACACGTACGAACGCGTGAGCAAGAACATCTACGAACCTCGCGAGACAAACAACGAACTGCTCTTTCGTCTCGACCCGAGCGCAGAGGTAAATCGTCATTGGACGGTCAAGGCTCGTCTCGATGCGGCGACGAATTTCAAGACCGACAACCACGATGACGACCACGACGATAAGATCACCCTCAAACGCGCCTATGCCGAGGGTACATACGGCCCAACCGTGGTCCGCCTCGGCAAGCAGCCGCTCTTCACCGAGCAGGGCGTTCTCTTCGATGATGATGCTTCGGGTGCATCGGTGACACTCGGTACGGGAAAAGCAGTTTCGGCAACACTTTTCGCAGGACGCTACAACCTCAAACACAGCGCGTGGGGAGATGAGGTCAAAGAAGCCATTGCCAACGGCTACACCGGCGGCACTGCAGTCAGCATGCAGCTTCTCAACCTCAACTGGGATCCTTCGGAGAAGTTCCACGTAGGCGCCGACTATATGCGCCTCACCAACACGGCATTCATCCGCGACACGATCCATCTGAACGATCCGCTGAGTCTCTACGGCATTGGTATGACCTACCGTCCGATACAGACGCTTCATCTCTCGGGCGGTTATTGGAAGACGCACAGCCACGAATCCACAGACATCAAGAAGGAACATCTGAAGGCCTACAACGTCGAACTCGGCTACAAGGGAGCAAATGCGGATGATCCCGGCTCATTCGGTATCTACGCCGCCTACCGCTATCTCGGTGGGGCAGGCGTACTCACGCCGACCTTCGACGGTGTGCCGTGGAACAAGAAAGGCTGGGAATTCGGCGGGCAGTATACGCCTGCACGAAACGTCATCGCATCGCTCGTCTATTTCCGCGGCAAGATGATCTTCTCCAATCACCCGGGGCCGCAGAGCGACCTCAAGCAAAATAAATTTTTCGGCCGCGTTGAATTCTTGTTCTAACCAGACTTCTTCGATGTCAAAAAGCCTCTTCCGTGATGACGGGGGAGGCTTTTCGCGCACATCTTGACCCGTGCCCCATTCTGCGCTATAACGATAGAAAGGAGATAGATACACAATCCCGTCCCCATGATGCACTTCTTCGCCGCAGCTCTGCTCACCGCCGCCCTCCTGCCGCAGGAGATGCTCTCTGCTCCGAACCGCAGGGAGGAGTATGGCATTGTCATGACAGACGGTGCAAAACAGCGCTGCATGCGCAGGAAGATATTGCCGCCTTTGTTACGCAGTATATGAAGGAAGGAATTCCCCATGAACATTGTATTTGAAAAAGAACGCAGCCGCAGCGCGGCGTACGACGGAGCCTCCTGCATCGGCTATGCCGTCATCGAGGAGAGGGGCGGCCGCTGGGTCATCCCGCATACGGAGGTCGATCCCGCCTACGGGGGACAGGGCATCGCCCGTCGTCTGATCGAGGAGATCATCGCGGCGGCACGCCGTGAAGGCAGGAAGATCGTCCCCGTCTGCTCCTACGCCGCGAAGATGATGCTGCAGAGAAAGGACGCCTATCGAGACGTCCTAGAGAAGCACTGATAAATTCAGCACTACCATCTTGACACATCTTTTTTGTCCGCACTTCGGCGAAAAATCTACGCCAATTTGACGAACTTCATTTTATCAGCAACTCCCTAGAAAGTGATGTGCCCCATGAATAAAGCGGATTTTGTCGCGCAGATTTCTGCCGCGATGGAGGAGTTTCTCCACGTACATCCCCGGGAGAGATTTTACGCGCTGGCGTTTGACTGCAATACAGAGTATGCAGAGTTTCTTGTCGGGATGAACACCGAGGAGGCGTTCCAAAAGACGCTGAGGGAATACCAAGAGGGTGGCGCGAGCGATCGCACGGATGCGTCTGCCGTCGCGAACCTGCGCTACAACCCCGGTGACTGGATGTATACGGATATCGCAGAGGCAGAACTGTTCGACGAAGATGAACTCATCGCGCGCTATCAGGACAACATGGAGAAGCAATGCGCCGATATGCGCCGACTGTGCGAGGAGATTTTAGCGGATTTCCGCCAAACAGATACGTTCCAAAACATACCGAAAACAGAGGATTTTGTCTCATACTGCATCGACCACGATGAGGATCCTGCCGATGCGCTGGCTCGCCCCCGCTGAATCGAGGGACGCTGCCCGCATCCGTACGCAAATATCGCGCCAAAAGACTGTGGCTGTTATCTCTTGACAAGAATTATATAATGAGTGTAACAGTTCTCAATAGGAAGGGGATCGAATGCGAAAGGAACGATTTAATATCACAGGCATGACCTGTTCGGCGTGCTCGGCGCGGGTCGAGCGCACGGTGGCGAAAATGGCAGGAACGGCGGATGTCTCCGTCAATCTCCTCACAAATAGTATGAGTCTCACCTATGACGAGAATGTCACGAGCCCCGCCGCCATCATCGCGGCGGTGGAGGAGGCAGGCTACGGCGCGAGCGTCAAGGGCGCATCCGCTGCGCAGACGGCGCAGACTGCCGCCCCTGTCGCAGGGCAGGCAGGAAACGCGGAGGACGACGCGGCAGGCAGAGCCATCCGCGCGATGCGCACGCGTCTCCTCATCTCCATCCTCTTTCTCGTGCCGACCGTCGCCGTCTCGATGAGCCACACATTCGCGGCATGGGGCATCCCCTACGCGCCCGCCTTTATTGATATCTTCTGGGGTGCGGAGAATGCGCTGACCTTTGCACTCGTACAATTCCTGCTTATTTTACCGATCATGTATGTCAATCGTACATACTATGTCAACGGTTTTCGCAATCTCCTTCACGGTGCGCCGAACATGGACAGCCTCGTCGGCATCGGCTCGATGGCGTCCGCTCTCTTCGGCGCATTTGCGATGCTGCGCATGAGCTACGGTCTGGGGCACGGCGACCTTGCCCTCACAGCGGAGTACGGTACGAATCTCTACTTTGAGTCGGCGGGCATGATCGTCACTCTCATCACAGTCGGAAAATATCTGGAGGCGCGCGCCAAGGGGCAGACGACGGACGCCCTGCGCGCGCTGATGAAGCTCGCACCGCAGGAGGCGACCGTTCTCCTCGACGGGGTGGAGCTGACCGTTCCCGTCAGTGCCCTCGCCGCGGGCGATACCATCGTCGTGCGTCCCGGCGCACGCATTCCCGTCGACGGCACGGTCACGGAGGGCACGACGAGCGTCGATGAGTCCGCCGTCACAGGGGAGTCGATGCCCGTCAGCAAGGCGGCAGGGGATACGGTCACCTCGGGCACGCAGAACATCGAGGGGACGATCCGATTCACCGCGACGCGCGTCGGCGAAGATACGACCATCCGCCAGCTCATCCGTCTCGTGGACGAGGCGGGCGGGTCAAAGGCGCCGATCGCACGTCTGGCGGATCGCGCCGCGGGGGTATTCGTCCCCGTGGTCATCGCCATCGCGCTTCTCGCAGGCGGCGTTTGGCTGATGATGGGCGCGAGCCTTGAGTTCGCGTTCTCCATCACGATCTCCATCCTCGTCATCTCCTGCCCGTGTGCGCTCGGTCTCGCAACCCCCGTCGCGATCATGGTCGGCACGGGGCGCGGGGCGGCGCACGGCATCCTCATCAAGTCGGGCACGGCACTTGAAACGGCGGGCGGCATCGACACTGTCCTCATGGACAAGACAGGAACGCTCACCGAGGGGCGTCCGCAGCTCACGAGTATCCGCCCCATCGGCATCACAGCGGACGAGCTGACGGCACTCGCCGCCGCCCTTGAGGCGGGCAGCGAGCACCCCATCGCGGCGGCGATCACGACATACGCGGTGGCGCAGGGGCAGAGCATCCCTGCCGCGGCGGACTTTCACGCGGTATTCGGCAAGGGCGTGCGTGCACGTGTGGCGGATGCGGACTGCGCCGCGGGGAATGCGGCTTTGCTGGCGGAGCTGGGCAT
>ERZ773014.691-NODE-691-length-22653-cov-3.572130_pt1 | contig 22653 bp, 18 predicted proteins | sample MGYA00580841_ERZ773014 | MGnify/ENA primary metagenome ERZ773014 (study PRJEB29015, sample SAMEA2737989) | human oral metagenome | biome: human oral; feature: human-associated habitat; material: dental | place: China | collected 2067 ...
GGTCGGACAGGTACACGTAGTTCGACCAGTAGCCCGCCCCGGCTGCGGCGGCCACGAGGCCCACGCACGAGGCCGTGGCGATCAAGCGCTTGCGCCGTGGCGTGTTGTTCATTGGTGGCTCCGCTCGCGTGTCGGCGTGGTTCGTGTGCAAATCGTGAATCATTTATCCAGAGTGCACTCCAGCGTGGGCGTGGCGCCGTCGTAAGCGAAGTCGATGGTGCACTTAAACCGGGCGTTATTCGGTGTGTACATATCGTCCGTGGGAGCTGTTTCGCCAGTCGATACAGCTAGGAGAAAAGATGTTGTTCCTACGAGGTCGACGGAAAGATAATCTTGGGTAGGGTCGAACGGTGTAGTACTCAATGCTAGGGCGCCGCAGGCGTCTTCTCTGGAGGCATCGGGTGTTCCAGTGCGGCAAGATGTCGCGAATGCTTCGCTTTGCTCACGAACCCATTCCTTGAGCGTATCGTTGGCTTCGATAGTGAAGGGCTTTATCACGATGTTGGTGCGGATTTCTCCTGCGCCGTCGGTTAATGGGCGCTCGTATTTGATTGTCCAGTAGTCCGGGTTCTGGGGGACTGCTGGCCTCGTTCTTCTGTGACAACACGGTGTCGGTCGTGGCCAAGGCTTCTGTGCCGTCGTCGAAGGAAACACGCCCCTCGATGGCGTAGGTGTTATTGACGTTACCGACTGGCTCGATGGATACCGTGCTGGGTGCGTGCGCGTGCGCAGCGTCGGATAATCCGTCAATGTGGTCTAAAGTGGTCTAACGTGGTATCATTCAAAGAAAAAGAAAGGTGCCATGATGAGTGCAACAGCATCACTCAATACGAAGATCGACCTCCAGGAGAAGCTCGACTTCCAGGCAAACGCGGAGGCGTTGGGGATGACGCCGTCAGCCGCGATCAAGGTGTTCGTGCGCATGTTCAACCAGTGCAAGGGCTTCCCCTTTGACGTGCGGCTCCAACCGAGGATCAACTTCGATAACTCCGACATCGCCGTGGCCGAGGTAAGCGACGGCCGCCTCGTCGTTCCTGCCGCCTGGAGGGACGAGGATGACGACTGAGAGCGTACCGCGTCCCTACGACGTTTGGCAGATGTCCTTCGAGTACGAGGATCAGCCCGGCGTGGCGAAGGTACGTCCGGTCGTGATCGGCGCCGTCGACGGTGGGAGGGCGGTCGTCCTCGCCGTTAAAGTGACCGGCCATGGCCCGCGCCCCGAGTTCCCCGGCGAGGTGCGCCTGCGCGGATGGAAGGACGCCGGGCTGGGCAAGCCCTCGGTTGCCAGATGCTCTAAGACGCTTGTCGTGCCCATCGAGGCGTTCACGGGCCAGATGCGCTACGGGCACCTGAACGAGGAGGACGCGCTCGCCGTTGCCGAGGCGCTGCGAGAGGTCGGGGCGACCTTGTAAATGCAGGCGGAGCGCGACAGATTTACAGGTAAAATCGTCCGTCGCCTATGATTTTTCAATACTGTTTTTATAGGTGAGGGACGATTTTGTAGGTAACGGTGGCGAGCTGGGCCTTGCCGGCGTCGAGAGCGAACCCAATGGCGCCGTCGGCACCAATGACGTAAGGAGGGGGCCATGGAGCAGAGGGGCGACAAAATCCAGGACATTGCCGCGCACTACGAGCTTATTTGTGCAGATTGGCGGGCGGGCAAAGAAGTCTATTTGGCTGGCCGCTTCGACAAGCATGGGCAGGCGGGGCTCGACTTCCTATTAGCGCAGCTGTCTGGGGGAGGGGAGGAGAAAATCCGGGTGCTCACCGCCGCCCTGGCAGCTGAGGTGCTGTCCAAACTAAGGCACCTAGACTTTTACGCGCCCTACTGTGACAGGCTTGTGGGGCCGCTTTGTGCCCTGCTTGCTACCGAGGAGGCTCAGCTTCGCCGCAAGGTGGTTATCGCTTTGGGTTGGGTTGGTGGCGCAGGTGAGATTGACGTTTTGGCTCGGGTGCTTTTTAACGACGACGACGCACTGTGCCGGGCTTGGGGTGCGGCTAGTCTCATGCAAATGTCCTTCCACCGCGCTCAAGGGGAGGAGCTTAGGCTGAAAACCAAGGCGGTGTTTGCCAAGGCGATTAGCGAGGAAAAAGATCCCTATGCGTGTGGGGTCATGATCCAGGCGGCGCAGGAGCTGTTTTCTAAGCGGTGGGTGTCGGCAAGCGCAGTAGAGGGGCGCGAACTGGAAAAGATTGAAAAGGGGCGCAGGGGGGCCGTCAGGTTCTTGAGCAAGGGGTAGATACATGTCAGAACTACATGCAATATCCACAGATTGTCAGATTCCCTTGTGTAACTAAAGTGATGTGCGCTACTCTGATTCAACTTTGTTTTGAACTGGCTGTCGCACTAAGTCGTGTTTCAGCCCTGTTCACCAGCTGAAATACGGGGGCGATCCCAATGAAGGGATTTAAAAATAAGCCAGCCGTCTTGCCGGCGGCTGAACCTAGCGCGGCCAAATTTGGTGAAGATGAGGCTGCGCCTGAGACTCGCGGTGAGGCTCAGCTTGAGGGCGGCGCTAAGGGCAGTGGTGAGACTAGCATTGCGGGCCACAAGAAAAAGCGGGTTGGAAGTGGGCTGCCACCCTGGCTGCGCATTAAACCGCAAGACCGCTGGCCGCTGGTGCGAGTAGTGCTGGTAGTGGTGCTGTGTGTCAGCGCCGGCTGGTACTTTGTGGACTTTTATGGTGGTAAAGACGCCCAGGCTGGGCAGGCTTTGCCTGGTGGGGGCGCTGTGGCCAGTGCAAGTGCGACAAGTGTGAGCCGCGCAGGGGCGCGAGGCACGGTTTCATCGGTGCCTACGGGGACGCCTTCTGCTTCGGTTAAGTGGACACCCACGCCACAGGAGGCCAAGAAGCGCGACGAGGCTTTGAAAATGCCACTTCCGGCCAAACCGGAAGAAATCACACAGAATACCGATGAGGGTGCTGTGGCTACGGCCAAGTATGCCATTGAGTTATATAACTATGCGTTTGCTACAGGGAATGTAGATGAATATAAGTCGCTGTGCGTTAGTGATAGAAAATCATGCGTTAAAGTTCCTGTGGACACAGTTAAGATACATCAAGATGGTGGTTGGGTAGATCCAATACAGGTGACTTTTGTTAGCGGTTGGGTTCGCAAAGACGTTACCAAGAATGTGGTTGTGCAGCTTTGGTTTTACCGTAATGGTGGTCAAGAATACTCTGGTAAAGGTACTCCCCAAGATATTCCTGCTGGCAAGTTTGCTTCGTTAGTTACTTTGAAATTTGATGGCACTGAATGGAAAGTGCAGGAAATTTACGTTGAAGACAAATAAACTATCATGCATAATGAATGCCTTCCTAGTATTTGGCTTAGTCTGCATGCCTGTGTCTGCTGTTGCTGAAGCTACCAATAATTACTCGGGGGACTATGACGGGAATGATGACTCCATAACCGTTAAGGGACAAGACGAAAATACAAATGCGGGGCCTGTGGGAGCCACTGGCAGCTCAGAGCTGCCAGAACAAGCACAAGCAGGTGCAGCTAAGCCTGTGCTGCGGTGCTATGGAAGTGGCGCAGCTGAAGGGGTTGTTTTTGAGGGTAGCGATTTAGATCCCTCACGCTACGACAGTTGCGAAGTAGTGCCTGGTCAGCCTCAAAGTGAAGGCGCTCCTGTGCAGGCTAAACCGTTTGTAGTTACACGTGAGCAAGTTGCGAAATTATTTGTAAAAGGCAGCGGGGTTGAGCGTTACCCAGCTGGACGGACATTAGTGATTGATCACGATATTACGTTTTGGACTAGCGGGGATAAACAGTCCATTACTTCTAACCTGTTAGGTCGTCAGGTAGAAATTGAAGCCAGTCCAGTTAAATACATCTGGGATTTTGGTGATGGGGTAATTCAAGAAACTGACTATCCAGGATCTCCGCCTCCGATAGGTGGAATTGTCCACCAATTCAAGGATACTGGCAATAACTTCCGAGTTCAGTTAACTGTGGTGTGGGTTGCTCGCTGGCGTTTAGCTGGTGGAGCTTGGCAAACGGTACGTGGCACGATTACCACGCATGAATTTAGTACATATTTTGATTTATATTTACCAGATTCATACGGGGTTGTGCCCGACTATGAACCTTCGCCCACGATTGAGCCGCCTGTAGATAAACCTAGGTAGCAGTTTAGCCCTTTTCTGCAAGAAAAGTTGAAGTGACCTATACGCCACAGTAAAGACTGTGTTAATTACTGTGGAGCGTATCTGTCTTAAAAACACTAGTTGACTATGCTAGAGTGTAAAGCGCTTCGAGTGCGAGGCCAAGGGAGCCCTGGTTGACATGGAGGGTCTAATGTATTTAAAGAGCAGCAAATATCCTGGTATTGAATATGAGGCAGGGGAAGAGATTTTTCTTTCCCCGCAAGAAGCTGGAACTTCCTTCTATTTGGATGTTGATGAAGAGCTAACCTCTAATGATGCGGCAATGGCTTTAATTGCCTCAACCCTAGATGAGGTAGACACGTTGCGTGCAACTGCTAAAGAATTTTTGAAACAGACGCTGTCAAGTAAGGATGCCAGTCACTATGGGACTGTCGCATATTTCATGGAGTACCACCGAGGCGAGCTAGACCCAGATACTCTAGCGGAACTGTTCCCCTCATGTGACCCGGAGGCAATGTCATTTACGCAAATGGTAGATTTCTTGAAAATCGTGCGTTTTGGCAGTTTACTTGATGAAGAAACAGGCAAGCAAGCTTTCGTCCTCGATCTAAGCTTCAATCCTGAACTAACTGATGAACTATTGGTTATCTATTTTGATCTAGAAAAACAGGTAGTTTCTCTAGCCCACGAAAGCTAACGTCTCAGCCAAGGGCGAGCGCCGTCGTCGTAGTTTAAGTCTGGTACGCAAGGACTACTTGGCTGCTATGGCAGCAAAGGCTGGGAAAGTTTATCCCCTGGGGCCAGGGCAGGGGAGAGGCAGCTGGCAGATGAGCCGAGGGCGTTGCTGACCTTGACTGGTCGCCTGGTGGGTGCGTGCAAGGTTTGCCGTGCCCGGCCGCGCGGCTTAAAAAAGTGACCCCAGGTAGAGGGCCTGGTAAAGGATCTGGTAGGGGAACAGCAGGGGTTTGGCGGGGGTGGTCCGGTAGTGGTGTGTCCTTACAGATACTGACATTTCGTCCGTTGCCTATAAAACCCCATGTAATAATTATAGGGAAGAGATGATTTTGTAGGTGTTTGTAAGTGTTTGTAGGTGTTTGCAATGGAGCCTGATATGCCTAATACCCCCGGCGAGTCGCGCCTAAAGGGTCAGGACCCACGTCTAAAGGGCCAAGACCCGCGCCTAAATGGCCGGGAGCCGCAGCTAGGCGACGGCGACTACCCCAAGGTTTTATCCTGCACTATCGTTGACCAGGCCACTAACCCTGAAGGCACTATCGTGGCTTTCCACGGGGTTAGTGACAACGGCGCCTCACTAGCCGATATTGCCACGCGCTGGGGTGAGCAGTGGCGGGTAGTGCTGGTAGACAGTTTGGGTCACGGCCTCTCGCCGCGTTTTAGCCCCCAACAGTTACAGGCCCCTTTCCAAAGCGCTCTGCAAGCCGCCGCTGAGACGGTTCGAGTCGAGGCGAGCCAAAGCGTTGGCGGCCAGGTGGTGCTTTTTGGGCATTCTATGGGTGGGGCAATAGCGGCCGGCGTGGCCAGGGACCACCCCCAGCTGGTGCGCGCAGCAGTGTTAGAAGACCCAGCCCTACTCACCCCCACCCAGGCCCGCTCCTACAAGGAGAATGCGGGGGAGTCTGTGGGCGGCCTTGAACACATCAGCCGCGACCAAAGCGGCGCCATCGCTAACCTACTGCTAGCCAAGCAGGCTTATCGCAACTGGCCGCTAAGCGAATACGGGCCCTGGGCGCAGGCCAAAACCCAGGTGGACCGCGACTTCATCGCCACCGGGGTGGTGGGCCTGGCTGGGCGCGAAATAATCAAAGAGCTACAAGTACCCACCTTGGTGCTAACCGGTGACGGCCCCGACGTTTTGCTCGGCCAGGCGGGCCTAGAAAAGCTAGCCACATACGCTAACCCCCACCTGCACACGGCCTTGATCAGCGGCGCCACCCACTGCGTGCGGCGCGACCAAAGCGAAAAATTCCAGCAGGCAGTTAACTCTTTCCTCGCCGCCCTACCCAAGCCGGCCCCGGCCCCCTATATTGCCCCCGAAATAGCGGCCCTGGTGGAAGGTATTCCAGCCCAAACCACCTGGCAGGTACAGGCGCTACGTGAACGCGGCGACAAACTACTAGGCGCCCACCCCCAGCTAGAGCCAGGCCACCTAGTTGAGGTAACCCAACTGCCGGTAGGGGATGAAACACTGGCAGATGAAAATAGCGGCGAAACAATTGAGCTGCGCATCTTGTCACGTAAAGGACGCAAGCCGCGCTGCGTGGTGGTGTCGCTACATGGAGGCGGCTACGTTTGCGGCCGGGCCAGGTTCGACGACGCCCGTAACTTAGAGCTAGCCGATCTACTTGACGCCGTGGTGCTAAGCCCCAACTACACCCTGGCACCAGAAGCTAAATACCCCCACGCCGCCACCCAATGCGAGGCAGTTTTAGAACGCGCCGCCGCCTACGGTGTGCCCGTGTTTATTTACGGCGACTCAGCCGGGGCCGGCCTTGGCTACCAAACACTCGCCCGCCGTATCCAGGCCCAAAAACCGCTTGGGGTAAGTGGTTTTATTGCTTTAGAACCCTGCCTGGACCCGCGCCTAAAAACCGCCTCCTACAACCAGTATGCCCACGGGCCAGTGTGGACTAAAACCGCCGCCACCCATGCCTGGAACCACTACGCCCCCAGCGGCCCCAGCCTTGCCCCCTACCCCTACGCGCGGGCACTGGCTGAAAAAATGCCGCCAGTGATCGTGTTTATTAACCCTGTGGACCCGTTGCGTGATGAGGGCCAGGCTTGGGCTTTTGAACTAGTCGACGGCGGCGCAAAGGTAGAACTACACATGCTGGCGGGCACAGTACACGGCTTGCTTAGCGCCCCAAACACCAAAACCTGGAGCCAAGTACAGGCGCTAATCAAAAACTTCGTCAACCAACTAACCCAAAACAGCTAAACCACACCCGGGGGAAGCATCTAGATCAAAAGGGTAAGCACTTATAGCCAGGTGAAACCACAACCAGTCTAACCACTACAGCTAGTTAACTAAGCGGTGCTAGGGTGAAACCATGACGCGCGCGCTTATCACCGGATTTGAACCCTTTGGGCCCAACCCGGTCAACCCCACCCAGGCCCTAGTTGAGCTACTACAAACCCAATACGCCACCACCGGCCTAGAAGCACAGCTACTACCGGTAACCTTCACTGGCGCTCGCGGACGTATCCAGGCCTTAATTGAAGCTAAACGCCCACAGATTGTTTTATCTTGCGGGCTTTACGCCGCCGCCAGCCAGTTGCATGTTGAACGCATCGCCGTTAACGAGCAAGAAGGCCAAGACAACAGTGGTTTTAGCCCCACCCGCTCTGCGGTAGACCCCGCCGACGCCGACGGCCTGTTTGCCACCATCGACACCGCCGCCCTGCTAGGAAAGCTAAAAAACGCTGGCTTTGACGCGGCCATCTCCTGGCATGCGGGCACCTATGTTTGTAACACCACGCTTTACAGCGCCATCCAGGCCACCAAAACCTATGGGGCTAAAGCCGGGTTTTTACATGTACCCACCGACGTGGACGTACCTAAACTAGCTGCCACGCTTGCCGCCTGGGTGGAAGAAAACTAATGGTTTTCATTGTGGGCCTCACCGGGGGGATCGGTAGCGGAAAATCTAGCGTCGCTAAACTCTTCGCCACCTGGGGCGCCACCGTTGTGGACGCCGACCAGATCGCCCACAACCTACTAGCCCCAGGCAGCGACGCCCTAACCCAGGTAGCTAAGCGTTTCGGGCCCGCCATTATCGACCACGACGGCCAACTAAACCGGGGCGCCCTAGCTAAAATCGTCTTCACCAACCCCACCGCCCGCGCCGATCTAGAAGCCATCACCCACCCCCTAATCGCCGCCCAAGCCTGGAACAAGCTAACCCAAGCAAACACCCCCATAGCCATCTACGACGTGCCCCTACTAGCCGAACAAGCCCTAGCCGGCCACCTACCGCCCTACGACGGCGTCGTCGTAGTAGAAACCGAACTAAACACCCGCCTGCAACGCCTAAACCAACGCGGCCTAAACCCCACCCAAGCCAAAGCCCGCATCAACAACCAAGCCAGCGACACCCAACGCCGCCAGGTAGCCGCCCAAGCACCCCACCACTGGATCATCACCAACAACACCACCCCCGCTGAGCTACAAACCCAAACCAAAAAAGTCTGGCAAGCCATCAACGCCCTAACCACCCCCAAACCCTAACCACCCCCACAAAAACTGCGCGCCCAGAATAAAACCACCACCCCCACCCAAACCCCCCATAAAATAGGGCCATGCCAGACCTGCGCCGCGCCCAAAACCCCTTCAAAGTAATCAGCCCCTACCAACCCAGCGGCGACCAACCCCAAGCCATCGCCCAAATCACCCAACGCCTAAACGCAGGCGAAAAAGACATCATCCTCCTAGGCGCCACCGGCACCGGCAAATCAGCCACCACCGCCTGGCTAATCGAACAAATCCAACGCCCCACCCTCATCCTCGAACCCAACAAAACCCTCGCCGCCCAAATGGCAGCAGAATTCCGCCAACTCCTACCCAACAACGCCGTCGAATACTTCGTCTCCTACTACGACTACTACCAACCCGAAGCCTACATCCCCCAAACCGACACCTTCATCGAAAAAGACTCCTCCATCAACGACGAAGTAGAACGCCTACGCCACAGCGCCACCAACTCCCTACTAACCCGCCGCGACACCGTCGTCGTCGCCTCAGTCTCCTGCATCTACGGCCTAGGCACCCCCGAAGAATACGTAGCCCGCATGGTACCCCTCCAAGTAGGCCAAGAAATCGACCGCGACACCCTCCTACACAAATTCGTCGCCATGCAATACACCCGCAACGACATCGACTTCACCCGAGGCACCTTCAGAGTACGCGGCGACACCATCGAAATCATCCCCATGTACGAAGAACTCGCCATCCGCATCGAAATGTTCGGCGACGAAATCGAAAACCTAGCCACCCTCCACCCCATCACCGGCAACGTAATCAACCAAACCAACAACGTCTACATCTTCCCCGCCTCCCACTACGTAGCCGGCGAACAACGCATGAAACAAGCCATCCAAGGCATCGAAACCGAACTCACCCAACGCCTCAAAGAACTCCAAAAACAAAACAAACTCCTCGAAGCCCAACGCCTCAAAATGCGCACCACCTACGACCTCGAAATGCTCCAACAAGTAGGCATCTGCTCAGGCATCGAAAACTACTCCATGCACATCGACGGCCGCCAACCCGGCCAACCACCCCACACCCTCCTCGACTACTTCCCAGACGACTTCCTACTAGTAATCGACGAATCCCACGTCACCGTCCCCCAAATCGGCGCCATGTACGAAGGCGACGCCTCACGCAAACGCATCCTCATCGACCACGGCTTCCGCCTACCCTCCGCCGCCGACAACCGCCCCCTCAAATTCAACGAATTCGAACAACGCATCGGCCAAACCCTCTACCTATCAGCCACCCCCGGCAAATACGAACTACAACGCACCGACACCCCAGTAGAACAAATCATCCGCCCCACCGGACTCGTAGACCCCAAAATCATCGTCAAACCCACCCAAGGCCAAATCGACGACATCCTCAACCAAGTCCGCCAACGCGTAAACAAAGGCGAAAGAATCCTCATCACCACCCTCACCAAACGCATGGCCGAAGACCTAACCACCTACATGGCAGACCGAGGCATCCGCGTCGAATACCTACACTCAGACGTAGACACCCTCCGCCGCGTAGAACTCCTGCGAGAACTACGCCAAGGCACCTACGACGTACTAGTAGGCATCAACCTCCTACGCGAAGGCCTAGACCTACCCGAAGTCTCCCTAGTAGCCATCCTCGACGCCGACAAAGAAGGCTTCCTACGCTCAACCACCTCCCTCATCCAAACCATCGGCCGCGCCGCCCGCAACGTCAGCGGCGAAGTACACATGTACGCCGACAAAATCACCCCCGCCATGCAACAAGCCATCGAAGAAACCCAACGCCGCCGCACCAAACAAATCGCCTACAACAAAAAACACTGCATCAACCCCCAACCCCTACGCAAAAAAATCGCCGACGTCACCGACATGCTCGCCCGCGAAGACATAGACACCCAAGACCTACTAGCCACCGGCTACCGCAACAACCACAAAACCACCCAACCCAAAAACACCAAAACCCACCGCGACACCCCCAAACCCAACGCAACCACCACAGACCTAACCAACCTCATCGAAGAACTCACCCAACAAATGCACACCGCCGCCACCAACCTCCAATTCGAACTCGCCGCCCGCCTACGCGACGAACTAAAAGACCTCAAAAAAGAACTCCGCACCATGAACCAAGTCAGCTAAACCCATCCCCAAGCACACCCCACCACAAACCAAAACCCAAAAAAGTAACCCAAACCACAAATAAACCCCACAGACACCCACCACCAAAACCCACAGGCGCTCGCGGTATAGTTAACAGTGACCATAAGGGGAGTACTTCCACTAACAACGACGTCGTCATCACGGTTTGCAGCAGGCAAGCCCGGCGTCGCGGGCCCAGCTAAGCGGGCGGGAGGAGACCTTCGATACCTGCGATACGTACCGGAGGAGCACCTAAGTGCACGTCCATTTGCTTGGCTGGATTGGCCTAATCACCATCATCGTTGCGTTGATTACGGTGGACATTGTGGGCCATGTGCGCAAGCCGCACGCCCCCACCATGAAAGAAGCCACCACCTGGTCTATTGGCTATATCAGCCTGGCAGTGCTGTTTGGGGTGCTGGTGTGGGCCATCTACGGGGGCCAATATGCGGGCCAGTTCTATGCCGGCTGGCTCACCGAGTGGTCTTTGAGTGTAGACAACCTGTTTGTTTTCATCATTATCTTGGGTGCCTTCAGGGTGCCGCGTGAATACCAGCAAAAAGCCCTGATGTACGGCATTATCATTGCCCTGGTGCTGCGCTTTGTCTTTATTGCCTTGGGTGCGGTGCTGATCTCTCAGTTCAGCTGGGTTTTCTACCTGTTTGGTGCGTTCTTGATTTACACCGCTATCAACCAGGTACGCGAAGGCGCACACAAAAAGGATGAGGGTGAAGACGAGGAGTACCACGAAAACACCTTCACCGCTTGGGTGCGTAAGCTGGTGCCCACCACTGAGGGTTTTGTAGGTAACCGCCTGGTTATTAGACACGGGGGCCGGCTGATGATCACCCCGCTGCTGCTGGTGATTATCGCTTTGGGTAGCGCGGATTTGATGTTCGCTTTTGACTCTATCCCCGCGATTTTCGGTTTAACCCAGGAGCCCTACCTGGTGATGGCCGCTAACGCTTTTTCGCTGCTGGGCTTGCGTCAGCTGTTCTTCTTGATTGACGGTCTACTGGAGCGCCTGATTTACCTGTCTTACGGTTTGGCCGTGATTTTAAGCTTCATTGGTTTCAAGCTGATCAACCACGCCCTACACGAAAACGACCTGTCTTTCCTTAACTCCGGCAAGCCCATTGAGATTGTGCCCGAGCCTTCGAACCTGCTTTCTCTGGCAGTGATTGTGGTGACGCTAGCGGTGACGGCGACGGCTTCGCTGCTGGCCACGCGCGCTATGCAGCGTAAGCAAAGCCCGCTAAGCCAGGCAGTTAGCGCCGAGTCTGGCCGCCGTCACATTCCTGAAGCGGACTGAAGCTAACTGACTGAAGCTAACTGGCTGAGGGTGCTGGCTGGCCGAGGCTAAAAGCTAACTGGCTGAGGCTAAAAGCCAGCTGAAGCTGACAGAGAGGAAAAATATGAGTGCGCGAGTGGGTCACGCTTCCTATACGCCGCCTGCAGTAGACGAGCTTTATTTAGCTCAGGGGCTTAGTTTTAAACAGGTGGCCCAGGCGCGCGCCGCAGGCGAAACCAACGAGTTTGATAACTCTTCTTCGCGCTCTATAGTCGCGATTTTGCGGGCGAACGTATTTACGATTTTTAATGCAATCTTGGCTAGCGCCGTGGTGGTGGTGCTGGCGGTGGGCTCGTGGAAGGATGCCGTATTTGGTTTTGTGCTGCTGCTAAATACGCTTACCGGCACTATCGCGGAGCTGCGAGCTAAGCGCGCCCTGGATAATTTGGCGGTGTTGGCGGCCCCTACAGCGCATGTTATTCGCAATGGGGAAGCTAAAGACATTGAAGTTTCCCAGGTAGTGCTGGGGGAGCTGCTGCAGCTACGCAGCGGTGATCAGGTGCCGGCAGATGGCCAGGTGCTTAGTTCTAATGGCTGTGAAATTGATGAGTCAATTCTTACCGGCGAATCAGTGGCGGTGCGTAAGCACGAAAATGATCAGGTTCTAAGCGGCACTACCGTCATTGGTGGTAGCGCCCGTATCCGTGTCACGGCAGTGGGGGAGCATTCTTACGCTAACCGCCTAGCGGTTGAGGCCCGTAAATATTCCGTGGTCACCAGTGAGCTGCAAGAGGGCACTAACCGGGTACTGACCTGGATTTCTTGGGTTATTGTGCCCATGACGCTGCTGCTACTGTGGTCGCAGCTGCGGGTTGCGGGCGGCATTGGTGGGGCCATTGGTAGCGGCCAGTGGAAAGCTGCAGTGGTGTTGGCTGTGGCCGGAGTGGTGGGCATGGTGCCTCAGGGCTTGGTGCTGCTAACTTCGGTTAACTTTGCGGCGGCGGCCATGACTTTGGCCCGGCGTAAGGTGCTGGTGCAGGAATTGCCTGCGGTTGAGGTGCTGGCACGCGTGGACATGCTGTGTCTGGATAAGACCGGTACGCTCACTAGCGGCGCGGTGGAGCTTGACCATATTGAAAGCTGCTTGGCTGGCGGCACAGCTGCTGGCAAGGTTAGTGACGGCAGCGTGGTTTTTGGCTCCGGTGCCGACGACGCCGCTGGGGGTAGCGCTGGGACTTGCGCTGGGACTGACGCCGTCGCTAGTGCCGACGACGCCGCCCGGGCCGCCTTGGCCTATCTGGTGGGTGGCAGCGAGGCTAATGCTACCGCCGGCGCTATCGCTGCTGGACTAACTGGCCTTGAACCAGCTCAGGCCCGCTACGCGATTGCATTTAACTCCGCCCGTAAATGGTCTGCAGTGCAAACCCAGGCGGGTGCCTATGTTTTAGGTGCCCCAGAAATTGTGCTGGCTGGCAGTACTGGCTCTGGCAGCACTGACGACGCCGCGTTAGAGCGAGTTAAGGCCCTGGCGGGCATGGGTAAACGTGTGTTGGTGCTAGCCCACTCAAACCAGTCGCTAGATCAGAGTGAAAACCCTACGCTACCTAAGGATCTAACCGCCGCCCTGCTGGTGGTGCTAGCTGAGCAGGTGCGCCCCGACGCTGCCCAAACCCTGGACTATTTCAAGCGCCAAGGCGTGGCAGTGCGGGTAATTAGCGGCGACAACCCGGTTACTGTGGCCGCTATTGCCACGCACCTGGGTTTACGTAACCCCGACGGTAGCGAACCGGTTGGGGTTGATGCCCGCACCCTGCCTGCCATTGAAGACACCCAGGCTTTAGCTGACGCACTAGAAAAACACACTGTGTTTGGGCGCGTAACCCCGGAACAAAAACGTGCCTTCGTTAATGCCCTTAAATCTCGCGGTCACACTGTGGCTATGACCGGCGACGGCGTCAATGATGCTTTGGCACTTAAAGATGCTGACCTGGGTATTGCCATGGGCAACGCAGCCCCAGCTACTAAGGCGGTTTCGCGCCTGGTGCTGCTTAATTCCCAATTTGATGCCCTGCCCTCAGTAGTGGCTGAAGGCAGGCGTGTAATTGCCAATATGGAGCGCGTAGCCTCACTGTTCCTAACTAAAACTATGTGGGCGGCGCTGCTGGCGGCAGTAGTGGCTATAACCGGTTTTGTTTACCCCTTCCTGCCGCGTCAGCTGACCATTGTTTCTTCACTAACCATTGGTATTCCAGCCTTTGTGCTGGCTCTGGCGCCCACTAATCAGCGTTACCGCGCTGGTTTCTTGGCTCGCGTGCTGCGATTGTCTGTGCCCGCCGGCGTGATTGTGGTAGCCGGGGTGCTATGCGCGCGCCTAACCCTGATTTTGATGGGGGCTAACCGTAACCAAATTAGTTCGGTATGCACCCTGGTGCTTGTGTCCGGCGGGCTATGGTTGTTGTCTTTGACGGCGCGTCCCTGGGTGTGGTGGCGAGCTGCCCTAGTGGGCCTAATGAGCAGCGCCGCCTTAGCCGTGGTGCTGTTGGCACCGCTACGCGGCTTTTTTGACTTGGCAGCGCTAACCGCAAACTCTTGGCTGGTGCTCGCCTGTGCAGCTGGGGCGGTGTGTGCGGCGCTAGAAACCCTAGGGCGCTACAATGCCTCCCATTACCAAAATAGTCAGCTCCAGGGGGCCTAAGCTGGCTCGCGACCTAAACTGGAGCGGCGCTTTAAGCCGGTAATTCCTAAACTGGCACAAAACCTAAGCCAGAGCTTAATCCGGTGGGGGAGAAGCGTTTAGCTGAAAGTGCGCTAAAGGAGCCAACGAAAAGTTGGCCTCGTGTTTAGGTCTGTGTTTAAGAACGTGGGCGCATAGGCGCGGTAGAGGCGCGTACCACCAGGTCAGGGTTGTAAACGTAATCCTCATGGACAAGCGTGCGGGCTGAGCCCATAGCGTCAAACAGGGTCTGCACAGCCGCATTAGTAATGGCGTTAACTGGTTGACGCACAGTAGTTAGGGCCGGATCTGTGTGGCGCATGAGGAAGGTGTCGTCATAACCCACTACTGAGACGTCGTCGGGAACGCGCAATCCAGCGTCGCGCAAAGCCTGAATTACCCCCAGTGCCTGCATATCAGAGCCGCACACCACCGCTGTGGCGCCAGCGCGAATAAGCGGGCCAGTAGCCACCGAAGCAGCCTCATAGGTGTAGAAAGTTTCTGCCGTTAACGGGTCTTCAACACCCAATAGCTCTTTCATAACCTCCCGGAAAGCAGCTAGTTTCCGGGCTGAGGGAACCACATGGGAACGGCCAGTAAGTAAGGCGATATTGCGGTGTCCAAGCTGGGTCAGGTGGCCTACCGCAGCGCGGATACCGGCGGCGTCACCCGTAGAAAAATCTGGGGCAGCAATCTCGCAGCGGGCGCCATTAATAGTCACGAACGGAATACGTCGATCCGTTAAATCCTGGTAGCGGTTAAGGTCGCCTAAATAATCAGCGTGACGGCCGGAGACAAAAATAATGCCGTCAACATCGTGGGCAAGAAGTGACTCAAGATGGTCTAGTTCTGAGGTAGCGCCGGGAGTTTGCGAACGCAGCATGGCCACCCCGCCAGAGGCGGCAATAGCGTTTTGTAGGTTATGGGCGAAAGCCGCAAAAATTGGGTTGGTCAGTTCAGGTAAAATCACGCCCACATTAGGTACATTGCTGGTAAGCTCTAGTACAGGGCGTTCATAGCCCAACTCATCAATAGCGGTAAGTACTTTAGCCCTAGTCGCTTCGGAAACTTGGCCCACTCCGTTGAAGACACGCGAAACAGTTGCAGTAGAAACCTGCGCATGTGCGGCGATGTCTGTCATGCGAGTGCGTTGCTTCGACATTGAAGACCCTCTCTAAATACAGGGCTATTACAGGGGAAACTTACCTAACCAATATAGCAATTAAAAATTTTAACGAAAACTGTTGCAGAAACGTTTCAGGGCGTTTACAGTGGGGGGTAATGTCGACCGCTAACGGGAGTGGCGACAACGCAACAACAGGAGTTGACATGCGACGTGGCATAGCGGCGCTTGTAGCCATGATCATGGCAGCCTCGCTGGCTGCCTGTGGTGGCTCAACTGGCGCTACTAAAAACCAGTCTGACGCAAGTACAGCTGTACTTACTGTCTGGGCTGACGATACGCGATATACCCAGATTCAGGAACTAGCAAAAGACTTCACCGCCTCCAGTGGCATTAAGGTCAATGTGGTTCAAAAGTCTGAGTCCAACATGGACCAGGAATTCATTACCCAGGTTCCCACCGGCAAGGGACCTGACGTTACCGTAATGGCCCACGACAAGCTAGGTTCCCTAGTCTCCAACGGTGTAGTTGCCCCTGTTGACCTAGGTGAGAACAAAGACAAATTCTCCGACGCAGCCATTGCGGGCGTAACCTACGACGGTCAGACCTACGGTGTGCCCTACTCGGTAGAGTCTGTGGCTTTGGTGCGTAACAACAAGCTCACCACCGCTACCCCCAAGACCTTCGATGAAATGATTAGCGCCGGTAAGAGCGCGGGTGTGAAGTACCCCTTCATCGTGCAGATGGGCGACAAGGGCGACCCCTACCACTTCTACGCCTTCCAGACCTCGTTTGGTGCTCCCGTATTCAAGCAGGGTAAGGATGGCTCCTACACCAACCAGCTAGCACTAGGTGGCCAAAACGGTCAGAACTACGCTGACTGGCTGCGCACCCAGGGTAAGGCTGGTATCTTCAACCCCTCCATCACCTCTGACATCGCCAAGGAAGCCTTCCTTAACGGCCAGTCACCCTACATTGTGACCGGTCCCTGGAACATCAGCGACTTCCGCAAGGCCAATATGGACATCTCCATCCTGTCCATCCCTTCTGCTGGTGGGAAGTCGGCTCAGCCTTTCGTTGGTGTACAGATGTTCTACCAGTCCTCCAAGACTAAGAACCCGGTGCTGGTAGCTAAGTTCTTCCAGTTCCTGCAGACCAAGCAGGCCCAGGCCAAGCTCCAGCAGCTTGGTAATCGTGTACCGGCCATGAAGGAAGTAGCTAAGGAGGTCACCGACCCCGACATTAAGGCCTTCGCGCAGGTTGCCGGTGAAGGTGTGCCCATGCCGGCAATTCCGGAAATGGGTTACGTATGGGACTACTGGGGTACCACCGAGGTTGACATTGTCAACGGTAGTCAGGATCCCCAGGCCGCATGGAACGCCATGATTAAAAACATCGAGTCCAAGTTCAAGAAGTGAGTGCGGATAATGGCTGACACTAAGAAGCAGGCGAGCTATTCGCCTTCACATGCGCGCGACGTTATGCGCCCTGGCTTCATTGCCAAACTAGTTTTGATGATGCTCATCGACGCCCTGGGCGTCTATGGCCTGTTCGCTGCTTGGACTGCTGGCTCTACCGCCATCGCCGTCACCATGGTGATCGGGCTAATCATCATCAACTGGGTTTACTTCTCCAAGCGGATGCTGCCCGCCAAGTACCTGGTTCCCGGCATGGTATTCCTGCTGATCTACCAGGTGTTCGTAATGGGCTACACCGGTTACGTGTCACTGACCAACTACGGTCAGGGCCACAACTCCACCAAGGATGACGCCGTCAACTCGATCCTGGCTGCCGGTGAGCAGCGAGCCGAGGGAGCACCCACCGTGCCCACCGCCGTCGTCGAAAACGGTGACAAACTACAGCTGGTAATCCGTGACGCAAAAACCGGCAAGCTTATGATCGGTGACGCCAAGACCAAGCTCAAGGACGTTGAAGGCGAATCTACCGCCACCGCCATTACCTCGGTTAAGGGTCACAAGATCCTCACCTTCGACCAGATCGTAGCCCGTCAGGACGAGGTAGCTAAGCTACAGGTTCCGGTAAGCAACGAGGTGTCCGATGGTCACTACAAGACCACCGACGGCACCCACGGTTACCTGGCCAAGTCCATCTACAGCTACGACGCTAAGAGTGACAAGCTGACCAACACCCACACCGGTGTGGTCTACCAGGCTGACAACAAGACCGGTATCTTCAAAGATGCTAGCGGCGTTGAGCTCAAGCCCGGTTGGCGCGTATTCGTAGGCACCAAGAACTACACCGAAATGTTCACCGGCTCGGAGCTGGCAGCGCCTTTCATTAAGGCACTGATCTGGTCCTTCGTGTTCTCCCTGGTGTCGGTGCTGTCCACCTTCGCGCTGGGTCTGTTCCTGGCCATGGTTTTCCACGACAAGCGCGTAAAGGGCCGCAAGATCTACCAGTCGCTGCTGATCCTGCCCTACGCCTTCCCGGCCTTCCTGTCCACGCTGGTATGGCACGGTATGCTCAACAAGGACTTTGGTTTCATCAACCAGTTCTTCTTCGGCGGCGCCCACATTCCGTGGCTCGAAAACGGCTGGCTGGCCAAGCTCTCGATCCTGGGCGTGAACCTGTGGCTCGGTTCCCCGTACATGTTCCTAGTGTGCTTGGGTGCCCTGCAGTCCCTGCCCAGTGATGTGGAAGAGGCTGCCAAGATGGATGGCGCTACCGGTCTGCGTACCTTCTGGTCAGTTAAGCTGCCGCTGGTACTGCAGTCCACCGTGCCGCTGCTGATCGCCTCTTTCGCATTCAACTTCAACAACTTCTCGTTGATCTACATGCTCACGGGTGGTGGCCCCAACTACAAGAACATTTCGGTTCCCGTTGGTGAAACCGACGTGCTTATCTCCATGGTTTACAAGATTGCCTTCGCCGGTGGCTCGCCCAACTACGGCCTGGCATCAGCCATGTCTATCTTCATCTTCGTGGTGGTGGGCGTAATCGCCTGGCTCGGCTTCCGCCGTACTAAGGCACTGGAGGAACTGTGATGGCTAAGACTAAGAAAAATCAGCCCAAGCTGCACACTGCCATCACCGGCAAGCGCTGGTGGCAAGAAGTAGGCTGGCGCCACATTGTGGGCGTGCTGGCAGTTATCTACTGCCTAGTGCCACTTATCTACGTGGTTTCGGTGGCTCTAACGCCGCGCGCCACTTTGACCGGTGGACTGTTCAAGAACTTCCAGTTCTCCACCATGTTCGAAAACTTCACCGCCCTGGGCACGGGCAAGTACTCCGTGTTCTGGTCTTGGATCCTTAACTCGCTGATCGTGTCCTCTGTGACCGCTGTGGGTACCGTGCTGATGGGTGCGGCTGCGGCCTACGCCTTTAGCCGTTTCCGTTTCCGTGGCCGTCGCGGTACTCTGACCGGTTTGCTGCTGATCCAGATGTTCCCGCAGATGCTAGCCTTCGTGGCACTGTTCCTGTTGCTGCTGGGTCTGCAGGATGTATTCCCGGCTCTGGGTCTGAACTCTAAGCTAGGTCTGATCTGCGTGTACCTGGGTGGTGCGCTGGGTAGTAACACCTTCTTGCTCTACGGGTTCTTCAACTCCATCCCGCGTGAGCTAGATGAGGCTGCAGAGATCGACGGCGCCTCGCACGCCCAGACCTTCTGGACCATCATCATGCCGCTGGTGCTGCCGGTGCTAGCCGTGGTGGGGCTGCTGAGCTTCATCTCCTCCTTCGGCGACTTCGTGATTGCCCGCGTGGTGCTGCAGACCCAAGACCAGTACACGCTGGCTGTGGGTATGTACGCTTGGGCTTCGGACGCACGTAACGCCCCGTGGGGTATCTTCGCTGCTGGTGCGGTAATCGCGGCTGTGCCCGTGGTGCTGCTGTTCCAGTACCTGCAGAAGTACATTGTTTCTGGTCTGACCGCTGGTGCGGTTAAGGGCTAGAGTAGCTAAAAGTTAAGGAGGCCTCGGCGTTTTGCCGGGGCCTCCTTGCTGTATGTGGACAGTTAATTTACTTGGCCTCAAGTTTGCTAATATTCCAAACTGGAGCGTAGGTAGTTAGTCTAGCTGCATTTCTAATATTTGATGTGGATGAGAAATATCCATATGTAAGGAAACGAAGTGGTGTCGGAGCCCAATATTTTGTCTTTGAAAAACCTATCGATAGAGACCTTGTATAAGCGTTACAACAGATTGACTCAGAGTCTACCGAGGTGTATGCGTTGGCTTGCCTTGGTGTTCGCTCCGGCAGGTATCAGTTTTATTGTTTTTAGCGCTGGTCTATTGAACGTGGCCGGGGCCTTGGTAGTCACAGCAAGCATAGACCATGTGACAGCTACTAGGGAAGGCGTCTCCTATGTAACTTGGTTACTGATCTTAGCTTTCTTAGTTGAATCCCTGAGTTGTTGGGTCAAAGACCGTTACGAAATGCTGCTTACGGTAGTAGTGCGGCAGTTAACCTATCGTCGTTTCCGACAGTTGTTTCAAACTTCAGCTTCTACAGCCGAAGCTCGTGAGCATGTTCTAACCTATCCTGGACAGATCAGCCAGTTTGCCTACGTTGTAGATTTTGCTGTTTCAACAGTTCAAATCATTATCTTTGTTATCGCTTCACTTGTGCTTTACGGGGCAAACGGTGTCATTGCCACGCTGCTTATCGTTGCCTTGGTAATCGTCAGTCTTCGGCTTATCAACCTAATTGGTCGCCTATGGGAACAATACGTTGGCTTTGAAGGAGAACGCAGACGCTGGATCCAGAAGGTAGCTGACTCATTACCCCGAGGACGCTATATCCCCAGTTGGGGCGCAGCGTTAGACAAGATTTCTAGCATCAGGAGTAGCGAAGAAAAACTCTTACACGCAAGAGTGCGCCTGCAGGTTCTAAACGGTTTTCTTGAGAAAGGCGCGCTAACCACCATGCTTGCCTTGGTGGCAATAGTGGCTGCTTGGCTCTGGCCGAACGCTGGTTTTGGGTTGGGAATTATCCTGGCAGCTCGCTACTTGTATGCGGCGGTACAAAACAATGTCATTAACTATCGAGTTATCCGTCTAGCTCTACCGATGATGCGTGAACTTGATAAGTTAGAGAAAAGCTCTCAAAACACTGTAGAAGACCAGACTGCACTCGAAGCTCTAGGCACCTGTGAGGTTATCCCAGCTGATTCTAAACGAGCCAATAAGTTACGCGAATATGTGAGCGTGACGGGCTCTGCGTTTGTTCCACGTAACCCGGAGCTATCGCAGGCAATTTTATCTGCCTGGCATAGTGGCGCTTCGCCGCGTCAAGTATCATTGTTTGCTGAACTGGCTGAGGCTATGGGACTTAACCAAGAGGTGGTCTCACGGTTGTGGCGGGATGTGAAAACTCTTTCGTCAGGGGAAAGACACCGGGCTGCGGTAGCTATTGTCTTGGCTGATGAACCTAACTGGCTAATTTTGGATGACACATTCGCAGCTCTAGACCCAGCGATGCGAGAAATCGTTGCTAAAAAAATCTTAGCCAGTGTGCCAAACTGTACGCTTTTAGCGAGCTCTGAAGAGTATGTTCCAGACGCACTAGCTAATCGACTGTCCCTAACACATCGTGAGCTGTCACTTGGTCAGTTACATGCTGAGCAGCTAGCAAGCCAAGAACTAGGGAGTTTGGAGGAAGTAGTCGACCTGCCTGATCCTCAGGCAGAAAAGGCAACATTCCAGCGAACACTAAAGCTTTTGTTTGGGCCGCATATTGTCTGGATAGGGCTAGGCGCGTTATTGCTTAGCGGGTCCACGGTTGCTTTTGCGCTTACGGTAGCTCAAAACAATCTGCACTCTGAGATTGTGGGAGTTTCGCTGGGTTGCATACTGGCCGCAGTGCTTGGTTCTATCATCTTTTTTGGGGCACTTTATCGGGTGCCGATTACTAGATTGACTGCTCTACATGAGCGGGTTGTCTATAGGCTCGACCAATTCGCATCTCCTAGAACTAGTGGCGCGGTTGTGGGGAGGCTAGGGGAAGATTTCTCTGATTTACAAATGTCTGTGCCTGGCGCTGTGGGGTCAGTGTTTTTAGTTTGGGTGCAGTCTGCTCTGCTTATTGCTGGTGCTGTGGCCGGCGCGCCCCTCTTTATGGTTGTAGTTTGTGCGGTAGCTCCACTTGCTTGGCTTGTTGGGCGTCAGGGTTCTAAATGGATTCTTCCGGCGTCGACGGCGTGTGCTAACGCGCGCGGGGAATTTATTGGGGTGGTTAGTGCGCAGGCTAGCGCGCATACTGCGCCGGTTAGTGTTGGTCTGCGTCAAGCAGGAGAGCGTGCCTATGTTGATTCAGAAACCAGCTATGTTGCTAGCTCTATTCAGTTAGCTGATGCCTACGCGCTTCGTAGCGGACTTATTCAGTTGCTTGTGTTGACTTTGAAAATCTCTGCGGTGCTTCTAGTTTCACTGAGCGGTGGAGTTGGCACGTTGATAGCTCCTGCGGCCGTGATTTATTTTGCGTTGACCTTGTCGTCTGGCTTGCAGTCTGTGGTGGAGACATTACAGGAAGTGGGTGTGGTCAGTTTGACGGCTGAGCGTGTGAGGATGCTTGAAGATTTTCAAACAAAACGTTCTCAGGTTCCGGTCCGTCATGGTGAGTTGGAACAGTTGAAGAGTCTTATTGATTCGGGTTGTTCTTTAATCGCTTTGATTGGGTCAACTGGTGCTGGAAAGTCTGTCATGCTTGATGCGCTTTACCGTAACTATGGTGAGGATAAAGTTACGGTTATCCCTGAGGTAGATCCGTTAGCTGTTGAAGTATCTGACTTAAGCGGGTTAGAGCTTGCGCGTTCTGTGCTAGAAGATGGTGCTTGGCAGCTTGTTTTACTTGACGAGACTTTGAAGGGGCTTAACCCTGTTGAAGAACGTAGTGAGATCGAGTCAATGAAGCAGATTTTAACTCGTACTGGTAAACAAGCTGTGGTTGTACTCCACTCACGTTCTAACCTTGATTGTTTTGAAGCAGTAGTGAACTTAAATGGGTAAACTGGCTCTTCGCATTTGAGGGTGTAGGTGTTGTGGGCGGCGTTGGGCGTGTCGTGG
>ERZ773014.692-NODE-692-length-22647-cov-9.749115_pt1 | contig 22647 bp, 21 predicted proteins | sample MGYA00580841_ERZ773014 | MGnify/ENA primary metagenome ERZ773014 (study PRJEB29015, sample SAMEA2737989) | human oral metagenome | biome: human oral; feature: human-associated habitat; material: dental | place: China | collected 2067 ...
AAAATGCCTCCCGAACTGTTGCTGAAATGAGATAATAAAGGAATTATAACGCAAACTCAAATTTTCTTCCACAACTATTGCTTGAGCTTGATGAACGGCGCCGTGTACTTGAAATCGACGTACTCGACGGGACGCTGCTTGACCTCCTGATCGACGATGAAACTGTCCGTCAGATGCGCCTTTTCTTCCAAGCGGTCGAGCGCACCGAGACGAATCTGCACGCCGCCCGTCGTGTACGCCATGACGTCGTCCGGCTTCTTCAGCGACACCTCGGAGATCTGCGCATTCGTCTCAGGCTTCAGGGCATTGAGATAGACGAGCGCCGCCTTGAGATTTTCATCCGTCGTTTTGTCGCCGATGTAGATGTCCTTGAGCTTGATGCCCGTGACCATGGGAATCGCCATCTTCTTCAGCGTCTTGTAGGCGTCGATGACCGTGCCTTCGCGGTCGAGATCGACGTAGCCAAAGTCACAGTCGACGGTGGCGACGGGGCGGCGCTCGACGATCTGAATCTCAAGCGTCGACGGCAAAGAGCGGCGCACGCTCGCCTGCTCGACGCGCAGATCCTTCATCAGGAGCTGCGCCATCTCCGCCGTCTTCACCTGGAAGAGCGGCACGCCCGGGTAGACGCCGGCGACGCGGCGGATGTCATCGGCCGGCATGTAGTGGTTGCCGATGATGCGCACATCGCGCACAGAAAAGAGCGGCGAATAGACGGCGACGGCAAGGAGAGCGCCCGAGACGACGAGGAACAGGAATCCCTTGAGGACACGGCGCGGGCTGCGGCGGCGCACGATATGCGTCTCGCCCGGCAATGCGCCGGGCTCGGTAAAGCCGAGATTCTCCTGCCTTTCCTCTGCCATCGTCCCGCCTCCTTTCCGTACCTTCGCTCATTTCTTACTTCTCATACCCTGCCATTTCCAAAATCCTTTCGCAGAGTTCGGGGAACTCGACGCCCATGGCGCGTCCCGCATCGGGCACGAGCGAGGTCTCCGTCATGCCGGGCATCGAGTTGATCTCGATCACATAGGGCGTCATGTCCTCGCCGAGCATCATGTCGGCACGCGCCACGCCGCGGCAGCCGCAGGCGCGGAAAGCGTCGACGGCGAGCTGCTGCACGCGCTCCGTCACATCTAAAGGGATGCGTGCGGGAATGATGTGCGTCGAAGCGCCCTTCGTGTACTTGCTCGCGTAGTCGTAGCGTCCCGAAACGGTCGTGATCTCGATGACGGGAAAGGCCTGCGCTTCTCTCGCGTCACCCCAGACGGCGACGGTCAGCTCCTTGCCGCGAATGAACTCCTCGACGAGCACTTCCTCGTCGTAGCGGAAGGCGTTCTTGAGCGCCGCCTCAAGCTCCTCCTCCTTTTCGACGATGGCAACGCCGATGCTCGATCCCTGCGACGACGCCTTGATGACGACGGGCAGGGAGAAAGCCTTTCGGATGCGTAAGGGAAGCTCTCTGTCAAACTCAAAGCGATGAAACGTCTCGGAGCGCGGCGTCGAGATGCCGGCGCCGAGGAACACGCGCTTTGACATGACCTTGTCCATCGTGACGGCGGCGGCGAGGACGCCCGAACCCGTATAGGGGATGCCGAGCATGTCGAGCGTGCCCTGCAGCACGCCGTCCTCGCCGTACCTGCCATGCAGCGCGTTGAAGACGATGGCGCAATCGCTCTTTCTTATCGCCTCGGCAAAGTGCGGCGGATCGAGTTCCATGCCCTCGACTGCATAGCCCTTCGACTCCAAGGCGCTGACGATGGCGGCTCCCGTGCGGCGCGAGACTTCCGCCTCGCTCGACGGCCCGCCCATGACGACGACGATCTTTCCCTGCTTCATGAAATTACTTCCCCTCCAAAAGAGCGACCAGTTCCTCGCCCGTCTTCCATATATCGCCCGCACCCATCGTGAGGACGATGTCGCCGGACTGTGCGATGGCGGCGAGGTGCGCGGCAATATCTTCCCGATGCGGAATATAGACTGCGTCCTGTCCCGTCGTCTGCCGCACGGCGTCGAGGATCGTGCGCCCCGACACGCCCTCGATCGGCGCTTCTCCCGCCGAATAAATATCCGTCAGTACGAGCACGTCCGCCTCGCGAAAAGCGCCGCCAAATTCAGCGGCAAGAAGCTTCGTGCGCGAGTAGCGATGCGGCTGAAAGGCGCAGATGATGCGGCGCGGCTTCGTCTGACGCGCCGCGAGGAGCGTCGTCGCGATCTCCGTCGGATGATGCGCGTAATCGTCGACGACCCATACGTCCTGCACGCGCCCCTTCGTCTGGAAGCGCCGTTTCGCGCCGTGAAAGAGCGCAAGTCCCGCCGCCATCTGCTCGACCGTCAAACCGATGGACAGCCCCGTGACAACGGTCGCGAGCGCATCGAGCACGTTGTGCCTGCCGGGCAGATTGAGGCGCACGCGGCCGAGATCTTTTCCTTCGTGCAGCACGGAGAAATCAACGCCCGCGCCGTGCATCTCAATCTTGCCCGCGCGGTAGTCCGCCTCATGGTCAATGGCGTAGGAGATGACCTTGCGGCCGAGCGTCTGAGCGATGTCTCGCACGTTCTCGTTGTCAAAGCACAGGACGGCGTGGCCGCCGGGCTTTATGTTTTCCAGAAATTCGCGAAATGCCTTGCGAATGTTCGCGAGCGTGCCGTAGTGATCGAGATGATCGTCCTCGATGTTCGTGACGACGGCGATGTGCGGCCGGAGCTTTAGGAACGAGCCGTCGCTCTCATCGGCTTCGGAGACGAGATACTCGCCCTTGCCGAGCTTCGCGTTGCCGCCGAGGACATCGACCTCGCCGCCGATGATGATCGTCGGCGAGATGCCCGCATGGTCGAGCGCGACGCCGAGCATCGAGGTCGTCGTCGTCTTGCCGTGCGCTCCCGCCACAGCGATGCCCTTCGCCGCATTGAGGAGCGCAGCATTGATGTCCGAGCGATGGAAGCGACGCAGGCCGAGCCGCGCCGCCTCAACGATCTCGGGATTCGTCTCAGGAATCGCCGTCGAGACGACGATGGCTTCTGCCCCATGCACGTTCTCTGAGCGATGCCCGTGATGGATGTGAGCGCCGAGACCCTTGAGATGCTCGATCAGCGCGGAAGAGCCGAGATCGGAGCCCGTCACTTCATAGCCCTTTTCCAGTAGAATGTGCGCGAGCGCACTCATGCCCGCACCGCCGATACCGACAAAATGTATCTTATGGATGTCCTTCAGCAACTCTCTCTCCTCCTAATCCTTCGCAATCTCCAGCACGAGATCGGCAATCTCATCGGCCGCCTCGGGGCGGCCGAGCGCACGGCTCTTCTCTGCCATGCGGCGGAGCTTTCCTTCTTCCGACAAAAGCTCGCCGAGCAGCGCCGAAAGCGTCTTGTCCGTGAGATCGCGATCCAAGATCACGCGCGCCGCGCCCGCTCGCTCCAAGGCGCGTGCATTGTACTCCTGATGGTTCTCCGCCGCGTACGGATACGGCACCAAGATCGCGGGCACGCCGCGTGCCGTGAGCTCGGCAAGTCCCGTCGCACCTGCGCGGAAGACGGCGAGATCCGCCATCGCCATCGCCTCGGGCATATTGTAGAGGTAAGGCTCGACCTTGATGTGCGGCGCGGCGGCAATATCCACGCCCGCCTCCTCCAGTCGGCGCATGACGTCCTCATACTCGCCCCTTCCCGTGACGAGAAGGAACTGCACCTCGGGATACTTCTGCGCCGCCTGCAGGACGCCGACCATCGCGCGGTCGATGCTCCTCGCGCCGCGGCTGCCGCCCGAGACGAGCACCGTGCGCTTTGCCGCATCGAAGCCGAACGTTTCGAGCGCCTTCTCGCGGCTCGCCGTCATGACCTCGCGGCGGATGGGATTTCCCGTAAAGACCGCCTTCTTGCGCGGGAAGCGGCACAGAGCCTCTTCCGTGCCGACGGCGATCTTCGTCACGAACTTCGACAAGATCTTGTTCGTCACGCCGGGCACGACGTTCTGCTCCTGAATGAGCGTCGGCACATGCGCGAGGCTTGCCGCCATGAGGATCGGCCCACAGACGTAGCCGCCCGTGCCGATCACGACGTCGGGGCGGAAGCGGCGCACGATGGCCGCCGCCTCTGCAACGCCGTGCATGGCGCGTCCGAGCCGCACGATGTTCGCGGGCGAGAAACTGCGCTTGAGCCCCTCGATATCGACGGTTTCAAAGGGGATGCCTTCCTTCGGTATGATGTCGGCTTCCAGGCCTTTCTGCGTGCCGACGTAGAGAAATTCCGCCGTGCGCTCCTTCTTGGCGAGAGCGCTCACAAGCGTCAGCGCCGGATATATGTGGCCACCCGTGCCGCCGCCCGAAACGATGATCTTCATGCCTGTTCCCCTTTGCCTGCCATTTCTGCGTTTTTCTGCAAACTCCTATGCCAGCTCGCGTGCCAAGCGCTTGAACACCTCGCCGCGCTCCTCGAAGCCGTCGAACATGTCGAAGCTCGCGCACGCGGGCGACAAGAGCACGACGGCAGGCGGCTTCGCGAGCCGCGCAGCGATGTAGACCGCCGTCTTCATCGAGTACGCGGCGTCGTGGATGTGCGCGGCGGGAAAGCCCGCTGCGCGCGCGGCTTCGGCGAAGCGAACGGCGGCGTCGCCGACGAGGATCAGTTCCGTGCAGCGCTCCGAAACGAGATGCATGAAGTCCGTCAGATCCGTCATCTTGTCGTCGCCGCCCGCAATCAGCACGATGCCGTCCGAGAAGGATTCGAGCGCCTTGATCGCCGAGTCCGTATTCGTCGCCTTGGAATCGTTGTACCAGGCGACGCCCGCGAGATCGAGAAAATGCTCGATGCGGTGCTCGACGCCCTTGAAGGAGCGCAGCACGCGGCGAATCGCCTCAGCCTCGACGCCCGCGAGGTGCGCCATCGCCGCCGCCGCGAGCGCGTTCTCGACGTTGTGCGCCCCCTTGATGCCAAGCTCCGCCGTCGTCACGAGCGCGATCTCCTCGCCGCCCTGGCGCAGGACGAGCTTGTCGCCCAGGAGCAAAGCGCCCTCTTCGAGCGCCTCCTTGCGGCTGAAGAAAAATACGGGGCACGCGGCACGCTCCTTCATCGAGCGCGTCCTCTCGTCGTCATAGTTCAGGACGAGCCAATCGCCTTTTGCCATTTCGCGGAAAAGCCGCTCCTTCATCGCCTGATAGACTTCCATCGAACCGTGGCGCTTGATGTGGTCGGGCGTCACGTTGAGGACGGCGGCGACCTTCGGACGGAAGTGCTCCGTCGCCTCCATCTGGTAGCTCGAAATCTCGGCGGCGACCGCGCCGCCCTCGCCCGCCTCCAGCACGGCTTCCGACAGCGGATAGCCGATGTTGCCGCCGACGCGCGTCTTCTCCTTGCCGAACTTCTCGGCGAGCAGCAGCCCCAGGAGCGTCGTCGTCGTCGTCTTGCCGTTCGTCCCCGTCACGGCGAAGATCGGCGACTTGGCAAGTGCCGCCGCCAACTCCACTTCGCTCGTGATGCGGATGCCGCGCCGCTTCGCCTCCTCGGCGAGCGGGATGGCGACGGGAACGGCGGGCGAGAGCACGAGAAGATCGCAGCCGTCCAGGAGCGCGGCTTCCTGTGCGCCGAAGATAAGCCCGATGCCGAGTGCGCGAAGCTCCGAGACGTCTTCTTTGATCGCCGCCTCGTCCTTCGCGTCGGAAAGCGTGACCTTCGCGCCGAGCCTCTTGAGAACCTTCGCCGCCGCAAAGCCGCTGATCCCGGCGCCGATGACGAGAACCTTCCTTCCTTTGAAATCCGTATCGAGATGCAATATGCTTCCTCCTCGCTTTATCTCTTCCCTGCAGACGAGGGAGGCGTCCCAAGATGTCAAACGTCTGCCTGCGTCAATATGCGAGCCATGCGCCGAGCGCCGCAAAGACTGCGCCGACGAGCCAAAACGTATGGACGACGCGCGTCTCCTGCCACCCCTTGAGCTCGAAGTGGTGATGAATCGGACTCATGAGGAAGACGCGTTTTCCCGTCGTCTTGAAGGAGATGACCTGAATGATGACGGAAAGCGCCTCGGCGACGAAGACGATGCCGATGACGGCGAGCAAAATTTCCGTATGCGTGAGAATGCCGAGCGCGGCGATCGCGCCGCCGAGCGCCAAGGATCCCGTATCGCCCATGAAGACGCGAGCCGGATGATGATTGAAGCGCAAAAAGGCGCACGAAGCGCCCGCAATCGCCGCCGCGAACACGGCAAGCCCCGTCGCGCTGAAGGCAAGCGCGACCGCCATGTAGGCGAGAGCGGCGACCGTGACCGTGCCCGCCGCGAGGCCGTCGAGACCGTCCGTGAGGTTCACGGCGTTGCTCGTGCCGACGAGCACGAAGAGCACGAGCGGATAGTAGAAGAGTCCGATGTCAAGCTCCGCGTGTACGAGCGGCAGCCAGACCGTCGTCGCAATGCCGAGTTCGTGCTGTGCGAAAAAAATGACGACGACGGCGATGACGATCTGCCCCAAGAGCTTCTGCCGCGCCTTGAGGCCAAGGTTGCGCTTCTTCACGACCTTGATGTAGTCATCGAGGAAGCCGAGCGCGAAGTGCCCGAGCATCACGAAGAGCGCGAGCCATACGCCCGCCGTCAAGGGCGCGGCGGCAAGCGTCGCGAGCGTGATGGCGGCGATGATCATGACGCCGCCCATCGTCGGCGTGCCGCTCTTCGCCTGATGGCTCTTCGGCCCTTCCTCGCGTATGCTCTGCCCGAACTTCAGCTTGTGCAGCTCGGGAATCACGAAGGGGCCGGCCGCGAGCACGAGGACGGCGGCGAGCGCCGCCGCTCCTGCAAGAGAAAGCGCCGTCGTATTCACATCCATCATTTGCCTGCCTCCAGCGCCTTCTTCAACAGGGGGATGATCTCATCCATCTTCATGCCACGCGAGCCTTTGAAGAGCACGGCGTCGCCCGGCTGCAGGATCTCTTTGAGCCTTGCCGCCCCCGCTTCGTGCGACGCCATGCGCTCGACGAGCGGCACGCCGCCCGCCTCTGCGGCCTCTGCGATGAAGCGGCTCTCCTCGCCGCGCGAGAGGACGGCGGCAAAGCCCAGATGCGCCGCCTCCTCGCCCACGCTCGCGTGGCCGCTCTTCGACGCGCTGCCGAGTTCGAGCATGTCGCCGAGAACGGCGATCTTCCTGCCCGCGAACATCTCGGCGAGCGTCTTCAAGGACGCGCGTGTCGATGCGGGACTCGCATTGTAAGCGTCGTTGACGAAGGTGTATGCGCCGCACTTCTCGACGGCAAAGCGCATCTTCTGCGCAGGCGGCACGGCGAGTCCGCGCCGGACATCCACGAGCGAAAGGCCGAGCACGCGGGCCGCAGCGATGGCGGCGAGCGCATTCGACACATTGTGTCTCCCTGGCATCGGCAGGAAGAGCTCGTGCCGTTCCAGTCGCCCGCGCTCGTTTTTCCATTCCAGCATGAATCTCATGCCGCCCTCGGCCTTGCCGACGGCGACGGCACGCACATCGGCATCGCGCGAAAGCCCGAAGGTCACGACGCGCACGCCCGCCTTCGCCTTCTCGCGCATCGCGAGGACGCGCGCATCGTCGGCGTTCAGTATGACCGTGCCGCCCGGCTCCACAGCCTCGACAAGCTCCGCCTTCGCCCTCGCGATGTTCTCGATCGAGCCGAGAAGCTCCATGTGCACCTCGCCGACGTTCGTCACGATGGCGACGGTCGGCGCGGCGAGCGGCGCGAGCGCGGCGATCTGCCCGAGTCCTCTCATGCCGATCTCGACGACAGCCGCCTCGTGCGCGGCGCGAAGGCCAAGGAGCGTCAGCGGCAGGCCGATCTCGTTGTTGTAGTTCGCCGCCGTCTTCTGCACAAGAAGGCGTGCGCCGAGCACAGCGGCCGTCAAGTCTTTGGTCGTCGTCTTGCCGTTCGATCCCGTGATGGCGACGACGGGGATCGAAAACTTCCTGCGCCACGCGGCGGCGATCTGCTGATAGGCGAGCAGGGTGTCCTTCGCCTTGAGCACGACGCCCGTCTTCGGCAGCTTCGCCTCGGGCGTATCAGCCGCTACGAGCACGCCCGCCGCGCCCTTTTCGACCGCCTGCGCCGCGAAGTCCGCGCCGTCAAAGCGCTCGCCCCGAAGCGCGACGAAGAGCGATCCCGCCGCAATCTTTCGCGTATCCGTCACGATGTCGGAAAATGCGATGTCCGCCGCCGTGCGCACGACTTCGGCCTTTGCCGCACGCTCGACATCGGCGAGCGAAAAGCGCATCGCATAGCTTTTTTCCCGCGCGGCGACGGCCTCGCGTGCGACTTCCTTGTCGTCGAAGTGGATTGTCTTGTCCTTCAAGATCTGGTAATTCTCGTGCCCCTTGCCCGCGATGATGACGATGTCGTCCTTTTCGGCGAGCGCCACGGCACGCACGATCGCCGTGCGGCGGTCGGCGATCTTTTCATGGCGCTTGTCGCCAATCTTCTCAAGCACGCCGACCTCGACCTCATCGAGGATGCGCACGGGATCTTCCGTGCGCGGATTGTCCGAGGTCACGAGCACGACATCGGAAAGCGCCGCCGCGATGCGTCCCATGATCGGCCGCTTCGTGCGGTCGCGGTCGCCGCCGCAGCCGAACACCGTGAGGATGCGTCCCGCCGCAATCTCCCGCGCCGTATTCAGGATGTTCTCCAAGCCGTCAGGCGTATGCGCATAGTCGACGATGATGGAGAACGCCTGCCCCGCATCGACGAGCTCGAAGCGCCCGGGCACGCTCTTGAAAGCTTCGAGCGCCCTCTTGATCGCCTCGGGCGCGATCCTTTCCGCGAGCGCCGCGCCGACGGCGCTCATGACGTTGTAGACATTGAAGATTCCCGTGACGCCGAGCGAAAGATCCATCCTGCCGAAAGCGCCTGCAAGCGTCAGCTCCATGCCCCGCGCATGGACGCGGATGTTCTCGGCGCGAAGGGCGGCTTCCTTCTTCACGGCATACGTGAGATGCGCACACTTCGCATGGGCGAGCATCGTCTCGCCCGCCGCATCGTCATCATTGACGACAGCCGTCTTGCCCGCCTTCGCGCCCTTGCGGCTCACAAGGTCGAAAAGGCGCGCTTTCGCGCGCTTGTAGTTTTCGAGCGTCTTATGGTAGTCGAGATGATCCTGCGTGAGGTTCGTGAATACCGCCGTATCGAATTCGATGCCCGCCACGCGGTTCTGATCGAGCGCGTGCGAAGACACCTCCATGACGACGAAATCCATGCCGCGCCGCGCCATATAGGCGAGCGTTCGCTCCAGGACGACGACGTCGGGCGTCGTATTGTGAATCGGCAGAGCCTCATCCTCGACGAGGATCTGAATCGTGCCGATGAGTCCGACCTTGTACCCCGCCTCGCGCAGGATGGCACGCGTCATGTAGCTCGTCGTCGTCTTGCCGTTCGTGCCCGTGATGCCGATGATGCGCATCTTTCGCGACGGGTAGTCATGGAAAAACGGCACGATGACCTCAAGCGCCGCCGCAAGATTCGGCACGCGAAGAACTGCCGCCGCACCCTCGGGAATCTCGATCCCGCGCTCCGTCAGAATCGCGCACGCGCCCTTCTCGACCGCCTGCGCGATGAAGGAATGGCCGTCGACATGCAGCCCCTCGATGGCGACGAAGAGCGTCCCCTCCGTCACCTCGCGCGAATCGTGCACGATGTCCGCGATCTTCGCAGCTGCATCTCCCTTGATTTCAGCGCCCTCGACGAGCGCCGCCAACTCGGCAAGCGTCTTCATTGCCATCCCTCCATGAAATTTATCGGATCTATTCCTTCGCACCTGTCGCAAAGTAGACCGTCTTCGGCGTGCTCATGCCGAGCTTTTCCGTCGCGATGCGGCGCACGCGCTCGGGCGATTTCATCTGTGCAATCTCAATCTTCAGATGCTCATTTTCCTTTTCGAGCGTTTCCGCCTGCTGCTGGATCTTCACGAGATCGTAGCCGCGGCTCGCCGTGATGCCGCTTCGGATCGTCACCGCCATCGCCATGATAGAGACCAGCGCGAGCAGCAAGAAGCAGCGGGAGCGCAGATGCGTGTTGAGCGTCGGCCGCCTCTTAGGAGGCGGCGCGGGCTTCTCGATCCGCTGCGGCTGCAGCTCCTCCTCATAATACTCATACTCCCTTTGTCTTGCGAGCATCTGTCGATCCCTCCTTGATAGCGGTGCTGCCGCTTCCTGCGGCCTCCGCCTGCTTCCTCATACGCCCTACCGAAGAGCGGCTTCCTATAATTTCTCAGCCACGCGCAATTTCGCGCTCTTGGCGCGTGGATTCTCTGCAGATTCTGCAGCGCTCGGCTTCTGCGCCTTGCCCAAGAGCTTGACCTTAGGCTCGTGACCGCAAACGCAGACGGGAAGTCCGGGCGGGCAGATGCAGCCGCGTGCAAGTTCCTTGAATGCCTGCTTGACGATGCGATCTTCGAGCGAGTGGAACGTGAGGATGGCGATCCTGCCGCCAGGCGCGAGCGCGTGCACCGCATTCTCAACGCTTGCCTGCAAGATGCCGAGTTCGTCATTCACCTCGATGCGGATCGCCTGGAAGATGCGCTTCGCCGGATGGCCGCCCGCCGCGCGGCGCACGCTCTTGGGCACGGCGCGGCATACGATGTCGACGAGTTCGCCCGTCGTCTCGATGGGCTTTTCCTGCCGCGCCGCTACGATGAATGCGGCGATGCGCTTCGCCCAGCGTTCCTCGCCGTAGTCGCGGAAGATACGCCAAAGCTCCGCCTCGTCATATTCGTTGACGACCTCGTGCGCCGCGAGGAGACGCGACGTGTCCATGCGCATGTCGAGCGGCGCGTCCTGCATGTAGGAAAAGCCGCGCTCTGCCGTATCGATCTGATGCGACGACACGCCGAGGTCGAAGAGTACGCCGTCGACAGATGTGACGCCGAGACTTTGCAGAACCGAGTCGAGCGCCCGGAAATTCGAGCGCACGACGTCGACGCGGCACGAGACGCCAGCAAGCCGCTCCTTCGCCGCTCGGATCGCCGCCTCGTCCTGATCGAGTCCGATGAGCCGTCCTGCGGGAGAGAGCCTGTCAGCGATGCGCCGCGCGTGACCCGCGCCGCCCAGCGTACAGTCGACGTAAGTGCCCGCAGGCTTCACGGCGAGAGCCGCCAGAGTCTCCTCCGGCATCACGCTCGTATGGCGAAACTCCATGCACTCACCTCAAATCCCGAGATCCGTCAGCGTCTCCGCGATCTTCGTGACCATCGGATTCACCTCGGCGTTGTAAGCATCCCAAGCCGTGCGGCTCCAGATCTCGGCGCGCGTCATGACGCCGTTCAGGACGACGTCCTTCTTGAGACTCGCATAGGCGCGCAGGTTCGCAGGCACGAGGAAGCGTCCTTGCCTGTCCAATTCCAGCTTGCGTGCGCCCGCAAAGAAGAAGCGGGCAAAGGCGCGAGCCTCGGGCTTCGACATCGGCAGCGCCTTGAGCTTCGCCGACAGCCGCTCCCATTCCTCCTCGCCGTAGAGAAAGAGGCAGTTGTCAAGCCCCTTCGTGATGACAAACGAGCTGCCGAGCTCCGGGCGAAAATCCACGGGCAGGATCACGCGCCCCTTCGCGTCGATCGTATGCGTGTATTCGCCCATCAACATCTCGCTTGCCACCTCCTTCACCAGTGCTCTCTATATTAAACCACATTTCCCCACTTTTCGCCACTTCATTGTCTAGTTTTAATTCTTTCTTTCCCCTCTTTTTCCTGCCTCTCGCTTTCATTTTTTTCCTCATGCACCCCTTTTTGGCGAAAAATAAAGAGAAAGCACCCCCTTCGCCAAAGGCAAGGGACTGCTTTCCCATAACTCCAAACCGGCGAATGACTTGCACACGAACAGGCAAATATGCTATACCGGCGGCGAATGAGATAGCTGTCATAGCACGCGAAAAGCCCCCAAGCTGAACCCTTGGGGGCTTTTCTGTTCCCATTGTACAGGCAGGAACTGACACTGTGTTCATTCTTCGCGGTTTGTTTATATTTTGAGAATCCCACATCCCGATAATGAAAGGAGTTGACACCGCCTTGTGCATGATTATGATGGCACAAGTTGGAACATTATCTCAGAAGTCGTTTTTGAAGAGCTCCCCCTCTTGCTCATGCAGCTCAGATCGTGTCTGACGGAACATGAGCCTGCGGATGATGAACGACGCTGAAGCATGCCACCGTGTTCACTCTATGCGGTTTGTCTATTTCATGGCAGGGATGGCTGGCGGCTGTTTCAAGCTAGTCGCCTCTCTAAATCCTTCTACTCCGCCGCTCTTTTGCCAAACCGTCGAACTATCGCCGCAAAGCAGTCTCGGAGTAGAACCATCCACCCGCGTAAGGCTGTATTTTTGATTTCCTTTGTTCGAACTCTCTACGATCGGCGTCATCTTTCCCGCTGCCTCAAGTACGCTGTCCTGCCAGATTCCGACATTTCCCGTACGGAAGGAAATATCGCCGCCGTTGACGGCAGACTCCCACAGCGACAGCGTATTATCTCGCGTGACAGCGATTTCTTCATGCAATTCTTTGCCATCCGCTCCCCGAGAAATGCGGATGCTCTCGCCGATGCTGAGATCTATCGTATCTGCATCGACTTCACAGTCGTTCAGCAGATAGACCGCGCCACTCATACTCCGAAAGTCCTTCGCACGAATGAAGCTCTTCGAAAGATAGAACGGCGCACCGCGAGTGACCTCTATATCCTCCGCTGTGTCAGCCATTTCTCCGACGCGGATCTGCACGCGATCTGCCACGAGGCTGCTATCCTGCATCACCATCTTTGTCGCTGCAAGCTCCACATTCGTCCCGTGGATTTGCGCCGCCTCGATGCTCAAGCCGCCGTCGCCGATAATCGTCAGCGGATGGCTGCCTGTCTGACTGATCTTGCCGCGCAACATCGCCACCTTGCTGGCGGGTACATGAGCCACGAGCGCCCCGCCCGTGGTATCAAAATGCAGTTCCTCCGCCGCTACGAGGCCAAAGTCCGTCCAGTCGATGACACTGTTCTCCGTTGTGCGAATCGTCGCGCCGCTAGCGGGATCCGCGAGTGTTCCCCGATCGATGGTGACATTTCCCTGCACGAGTGTGCCGCCCGTCGGCATAGCGAACGCCGTTCCTGTAAATGCAAGCGCGGCGGCCATCATCAGCGTTCCCATACGCAGGGAGCGCTGCGCACACAGACGCCATTTTTTCATAGAACCCCTCTCCTTTCGATCGCTCGCTGAAACCATTTCTCAACAATCTATGATTTCTTCGCCAATGGCCAGAAATCCTTTTTTTGATGCGATAGATTTACAACATCCCCACTTCTACCGCTTCTGCCAGCCGGAATGCTCGAAAACCGGCAAATAGCGCAGACGCTTCTGAAACGATCCTTCCGTATTTTCCGTATGGAAGATCGGCACGCGGTCGATCGCATAGAGATTGCTCGCGCGATCCGCGTTGCCGTAGCGCACGGTGAACGCCATCTTGTAGCCCGCTTCCTTCACGAGATTCGCGATGTGCAGGTTGTACGCGCCCCCCGGGTAGGCGAAGCATGTGACCGTCTTGCCGAGCTTCTCCTCGATCATGCGCTTCGAGGCGGAAAGCTCCTCCTTGACTTCATCATCCGTGAGGCTCGTCAAGGCGCGGTGCGTCATCGTGTGCCCCTCGATGGAAAAGCCGTTCTGTTCCATCTCGCGCAGCTGCTCCCACGTCAGATAGCCCTTCTTCTTTCCCACCATCTCCGTGACGACGAGGATCGTCGCCTTGAAGCCGTACTTCTTGAGAATCGGGTACGCCTTCTCATAGTTGTCGACATAGCCGTCGTCAAATGTAATCATCACGGGCTTTTCAGGCAAATCGCCTGCTCCCGTCAATGCGCCGTAAAGCTCTTCAGGCGTGATCGACTGGAAGCCGTTCTTCTTGAGCCACGCCATCTGGCGATCAAAGTCCTTCGGTGCGACGGCGAGTGAATGATTCATGTCGTTGACCATGTGGTAGTTCAGAATGCGCACCTTCGCCCCCTGCTCGACTTCCTGCGCGATACGCGCGTCAATATCCCCCGTGCCCGCCGCCAGAAGCAGCGCAAAGGACAGCACGAAGAGCGGCAGAAACCGCCGCAGAAATTTTGTCATCTCTTTCCTCCTCAGTCGCGAATCGCATTGGCAATCGTCGCCGCCTTGACGGCAGCCGCTTTTATAGCATCAGCATCCGCCCCCGTGACGTTGACATTCTTCGTGACCTTCGCCTCGTAGCTCTCGCCGCGCACGATATCCGCAAGGTCGATGCCCGTCGCCGCCTTGACCGTCTGAAACGTCTTCGCCATGACGAGCGGCACATTGTCTGCCATCGGCTCGACCGCAGAGGCACTGCTGCCGCCAATGATGGATACATTGCCGATGCGCTCAAGCGGCTTTGCCACTTCCGAAGCGATCTGCGGCAGAATCTCAACGATCATCTGCGCCATAGCCGCCTTGCCGTATTTCTTCAGCGCTTCTGCCTTGCGATCCATCGCGGCGGCTTCCGCCTCGCCTTTCGCCTGGATTGCGGCAGCTTCAGCCTCGCCCTGCGCCTTGATTCCTGCCGCTTCCTGCTCTGCCGCATAGCGCGAGGCCTCCGCCTCAGCCTTCTTCGCCTCCGCCTTGCGCTGCGTTTCGTAGAGAGCGGCTTCCGCCTCACGCTGACGCTTTGCAAGATCGGCCGCCGCCTTCTGCTCGACGGCATACTTTTCTGCGTCCGCCTGCTTCTGAATCTGCGCCGCAAGCTCCTGCTCACGCACGGACACCTGCTGCTTCTTCAGCTCCTGCTCACGCTCCGCCTTCGCGATCTGCGCGTTGACCGTAGCGGCCTGAACGGATTTCTGCTGCTCCTGCGCCTGAATTTCGTAGGCTGCATCCGCCTCCGCGCGCTTGATATCGGACGCCCGCTTAAGCTCCGCCTGCCGGATGGCAAGATCGGTCTGCCTCTGGGCAATCTCAAGATCCGCCTCGACCTGCGCATCGTTCGCTTCCTTCTGTGCCTGCGCCTTGGCCACAGCGACATCGCGCTCCGCCTCGGCACGTGAGATGGCCGCGCGTTTCTTGATTCGCGCCGTGTTGTCCGCACCGAGGTCGACGATGAGACCATTGTTGTCCGTGACATTCTGTATGTTGCAGGAAATGATCTCGATGCCGAGCTTCTTCATATCCTGCGCCGCCTTGTTGACCACCTGATCGGAGAAGCTGTCACGATCCGTATTGATGGCTTCCAGCGTCAACGTGCCGATGATCTCGCGCATGTTGCCCTCAAGGGAATCCTGCAGATCCTTCGCGATCTGTTCCCCCGTGAAGTTCAGGAAGTTCCGTGCTGCAAGCTGCACGCTCTCCTCGTCGCGTCCGACCATGACCTTGGCAACAGCATCGACATTCACATTGATGTAATCGTTCGTCGGCACGGGCGTCTCCGTCTTGATGTCCACAGAAATCTGCCCGAGGAAAAGCTTGTCCATGCGCTCAAAGAAAGGGATGCGCGCCCCGCCCCGCCCGATGAGGATACGCGGGCGCTTCTTGATGCCGGAAATAATGAGTGCCGTCGACGGCGAAGCCTTCACATAGCCGCCCACTAAAATCGCCAAGAGCACGACGACCAACACAACGGCGCCAACAATTCCTCCGATAAATAAGATTCCCATACACTTCGCGACGCATCGCACAGGCAAGGCGCCGCTTTCACCTCCTTGAAAGCAGCACAAAAGGATACGGCGGGAAAGGACATCGTCCTCTCCCGCCCTTCTATTTTATTGTACCATGAACCTTCAAGAACTCAAGCCCCAAAGGTACAGAGCAGATCGAACAAATGCACCGCATCAGCTCCGACATCATGCAGCAGCCCGCCGCGCCCGCTTCGATGCAGGCGTTGAGCTTGTCCCTGCCGATGCCGCCGAGCGCGAATATAGGGATCGGCGACTTTTGGCAGACGGCGGCGAGGGAGTCGATGCCGAGCGGGACAGCGCCCGGCTTGCATGTGGTAGCGAAGATGGGACTGAGCGTCGCGTAGTCTGCGCCAAGGGCGGCGGCTTCGGCGATTTCGGCGGCGGAGTGCGCCGATGTGCCGACGAGCTGCACAGCGCCCTCGCCGCCTGACTGCCGCCCGCTCGCCGCTCGCCATTCGCGCAGGATGTCGAGCGGCAGATGGAGGCCGTCCGCGCCGAGTTCTGACATCATGCCGAGCGCAATCCGACCGTGCGCGAGACACTTCTTGCCGCCCTTATGCGCGATGCGTGCGACCTTTGCGAAAAGCATCCGATACTCCTCCACGCGCAAGTCCTTTTCGCGCACGATGATCCAGTCTGCCATCTCCATCGCGGCGACGCGCTCGATCTGCGCGAGGAAATCGCCTTTTACGAGACGGCGGTTCGTGATGCACGCAATGATTCTTCCCCTATACATAGACGTAATCGTTCAGTACGGGCTGCAGTCCGCCGCGCGAGAGCCCTGCGTACATCTCGGCGAGCGAGCGCGCGTCGGCGATTTCAAACTGCTCGTCGCCCGCCGCCCGCGCTTTTTTTCCCTCGTACTTCTCCTCGTGGTCGCCGATGCCCGTCGAGACGCCCGCCGACACCTTCGTCGCCGCGATCTTCACGATGCCGTCGCGAAAGCTCGCCGACTCGCGCGAGGAAACCGTGATGCCGACGTAGGGCAGGAAGATGCGGTAGGCGCATAGCACTTGGCAAAGCTCCCTTTCATGCACGTCGCGCGGGTTGATTCCCGCATTGTTGACGATGGGGCGAAGCCTTGGACAGGAGAGCGAATATTCGACGTGCGGATATTTGCGCTGCAGGAAGTAGACGTGCAGCGCCGTCGCCAAGGCGTCGCGCCGAAAGTCGGCGAGTCCCAGAAGAGCCGAGAAGCCGACGCCCCTCATGCCGCCGAGGATGGCGCGTTCCTGCGCCTCGAAGCGATAGGGAAAGACGCGCTTCCTGCCCGCGAGGTGAAGCTCCTCGTAGCGCACGGCGTCATACGTCTCCTGAAACACCGTCACATAGTCCGCGCCGCACTCGTGCAGGTAGCGATAATCCGCCGTATTCACGGGATAGATTTCGAGTCCGACATTGCGGAAATGCCGCCGCGCCAGACGGCACGCCTCGCCGATGTAGGCGATGTCGCTCATCGCGGGGCTTTCGCCCGTCAACAGCAAGATCTCCTCGATGCCCGACGCCGCGATGACCTCCATCTCGCGTGCGATCTCCGCCTCTGTGAGCCTGCGGCGCACGATGTCGTTGTAGCGGTTGAAGCCGCAGTAAATACAGTAATTGTCGCAGTAATTCGCGATGTAAAGCGGCGTGAAGACGTAGACCGTGTTGCCGAAGTGACGCCCCGTCTCCCGCTGGGCACGCCTCGCCATGCGCTCCAAAAAGGGCGCGGCGGCAGGAGAAAGGAGCGCCGCAAAGTCCTCGATGCTGCACCGCTCGTGCGCGAGAGCACGCTCGACGTCGGCGGCGCTGTAAGCGGCAGGATCGTACTCCGCTGCCGCAGAAAGCACCTTTTCACGCACATCGGAATCAATCCGCTCCATATCGCTCGCATACGCCATGACGTCCGTGCGGCTCGACGGATCGTTTTCGAGCCGATGCTTCCTTTCGAGCGCCGCGCCGCTCAAACGCGCCGAATCTATGAAGTAGCTTGCATCTTCTCTCATCTCGTCGCCTCTCCCTCGTGCAGAAAGCCCGTCAGCGGATCGGAAGCAGCCGCGCCGCGCTCCAGGACTCTCCCAAGTCCCGCAAGATACGCCGCGCGCCCCGCCTCAATCGCCGACTTGAACGCCCCCGCCATCCGCGCCACGTCGCCCGCCGTCGCGATCGCCGTGTTCGCCATGACAGCGGCAGCGCCGAGTTCCATCGCCTCGCACGCTTCCGACGGCCTGCCGATGCCCGCATCGACGATGATCGGCACGTCGATCTCCTCGACGAGAATCTTAATGAACGCCTTCGCCTGCAGTCCCTGATTCGAACCGATGGGAGCGGCGAGCGGCATGACCGCCGCCGCTCCCGCCGCTTCAAGGGCACGCGCCGCATAGAGGTCGGGAAACATGTACGGCAGGACGGTAAAACCCTCGGCGGCAAGCAATTTCGTCGCGCGAACCGTTTCCTCGTTGTCCGGCAGAAGATACTTCGCATCGCGCATGATTTCCACCTTGATGAAGTCGCCGCAGCCAAGCTCGCGCGCCATGCGTGCGATGCGCACGGCTTCCTCTGCCGTGCGTGCGCCCGACGTGTTCGGCAGGAGCGTCACATGCGCGGGAATGTAGTCAAGAATACTCTGCCCTTCGCGCGTATTCGTGCGCCGCACGGCGAGCGTCACCATCTCCGCGCCCGCATTTTCCACGGCGGCGCGGATGAGTTCGAGCGAATACTTGCCCGAGCCGAGGATGAAGCGCGAGCGGAACATTTTGCCGCCAAGCTTCAACATGTCTTCCCCTTGCTTCTTTTCCATACGATTTCCCCCTTCGCCCTCCCTTTGGGAGAAGCCTTCCCTCCATCGACAGCGCGTCCCCGCAGAAGCACGACGCGCCTCATCGCCTCAGCCGCCGCCGACGAAACTCACAATCTCCACGACGTCGCCCGCCGCAAGCCGCACCGATGCATACGTCGCCCGCGGCACGATCTCGCCGTTTCTCTCGACGGCGATGCGTGCGGGCACATAGCCGGCTTCTCGCAGATAGTCCAAGAGCATCCTGCCATCCGCCGCAGCGTCCTCGCCGTTGACCTTCACCATCTTCATCCCTCCCAAAAAGAAAACCGCACACGCCAAAGTGGTGTATGCGGTCAAAATCGCCCTCTATTCCCTACGTTGGCATGATCCAAATCAGGTTTCGGGTCGGAGCGAAAAGCCCCCTCTCAGCCCATTCGTGGACTCCCCTTTTGCAGTATTCATTATAGCGCAGTTGTGGAAAAATGCAAGGAAAATTCGCCAACCATGCAGCGCGGAGGAAATTTCGCCATTCCTTTCCTCCTTCAGTTTTACGCTTTGCTCACGCCCAATTCACGCATCAAGGCATTCTGCAGAATGTTGGAAAAGTCCACATTACGCTCAGTGGCAAGCGTATCAAGCCACTGGGGAACAGAGAGCGTTTTCTTGACGGATTTCGCGCTGTATGCCTTGTCGTAGGCAAGTTTATCAAACGGCACCATGAGGGTGAACTGATCTTTTTCGAGCGGCAAGTCCTGCGGCAGGGATGGCACGGGATAGTCCGCAGGAGCGACATCCTCCAGCATGAGTCCGATGGCTTCTTGCGCCATAGCCAGCGCTTCCTCCATCGTCTCCCCCTGTGTCATGCAGCCGGGAATGTCAGGAATGAATACGGAATAACCTTGCTCCTCAATCTGGAACACGGCAGGATAAAAATACATGCGCTTCATCGTTGCTCCTCCATTCACTGAGGTCTTTTCAGCCCCGCTTCCTTCAAAAGCTGCTGCTCTATGCCCTTCTTCAATTCTTTTGCATGCATAGGGATGCTGACGGTGATATTTTTCTCCACATTGCGATATTTTTGATGGGAGCCGTTGTTGCTCTTGATGTAAACTTTCAGGACATATGTTCAGCCGTGAAGCAGAGCGGCAAGAGCTGCTTTTGACACCGTTTCTAGCGATGGCATCATCAATGAGGCACGCTGTACATATGTCCTCACGCCTTACATGAAAGAACCAATCAGTCTGCGCCCCTCGGGCTTGACTTCTTGGACTTTCATAGTAAACAAAACCATTTTTCTTAAGAAGGCGAATCATATCTTTTGGCGTCATCGGCATCTATATCTTCCCCTCCATTTTGATTATATGTTATATAGTGTATTCCGTCAAACTTCTAAGCGTTCTAAGGGCAGCAGCCACTTAAGTTTTCCTCCCAAATAAACGAATAAATTAAGGGAAGAAGTCTAATCTTTTTTTAATGAGGAGGGTCATCATGCAGATATCCAGATTTCTGATGTCACCCGTCCTGCAGCGCCGTGCTGCAGGCGGCATGACTGCTGCAGCCATGCAGAACAAAACGGAAAATCTCGTGCAGTCGTCCAACGGTGCTCCTGCTGCAAATCCTGCCGGCTCGAAAAAAGCCAATCCCTTGCAGGAAAACATTTCACGCTTGCAGGCACGCATCGAAGAAGTCAAGGGCAACGACGAGATGCGCCCGGAGGCGAAGGACGCCCTGCTGAAAACGATGATGCAGCAGCTTGCCGATTTGCAGAAGCAAATGGCGGAAGCGACGCGGGCGGACAAGAAGAGCGAGGACGAAAGCGATGCGTCCGGCAGCGCTCGTGACCGCTTCGGCACGGCGAGCGTGCAGGACAAAAAGGTCGACAAGAAGAGCCGGGAAGATGCACGCCTCGCCGATCTGCTTTCTGCAGGAGCATCGCTGCAGCAGTCAAAAGAGAGCGGCGCATTCGCAGCAAAGGCGCAGTCTGCAGCACAGCGCATGGAGCGCGAGCTTGACTATGCGACAAACCATCCCATAGAAGCGCTTCGGCTGACGAATCCGGAGGCCATGCAAAACAGGCAGAAGGAACTCGCTTCACTGCAGCTCGGCATCAACCAGATGCGAGCCGCGCAGGCGTACGGAGTCCAGGCAGCCAACGCGCCGGCATCCGACGCCCCTGCCCCTGCCGAGGACGCAGATGCGAACGCGAGCGCTGCTCCTGCGTCGAAAGACGCAGAGGACGGCCAAGAGGTGACAATGTCCTCCGACAAGAACGTGGACGACGAGATTCAGAAGCTCAAGGCCAAGAAGCAGCAGATACAGGCGCAGCTCGCCGAAGCAGCCTCACCCGATGAGAAGTCGGCGATTCAGCAGCAGCTGCGCCAGTTGGACGCACAGATCAAGAGCAAGGATTCCACCGCCTATCGTCAGTCGCACGCCCACTACTGGCAGGCATAGTGTACGAAATGCAAAATACGGAAAGGAGCTGTCGCAAGCATGTATGACAGCTCCCTTTTGCATCCGATAGATGCGCTACGTTCTTCGTGCGGTGCGCAGGCTGTTATAAACTACACACACAAACGTCCAATTCGTGGACAAAAGTGCGCCGCCCTTACTGAAAGTTGGTCAATCCGTCTGCACCCTTTGGGCTTGCCTCTTGGGGTTTCACGTTAAAAAACATCTCGCGCATTTCAAAAGCGCGGGATGTTTTTTATAAGAAAGAATCATGCTATAATGTAGCAGGGAGGTGTATCGTCTTGTCAACAGAAACCATCGCACACGATCTTCAACAAAAATTTGAGTTTTACAGCTACGGGCACGCCTTTGCTATACTCAGCCACTCCTTCCCTACAGAATGGACGGAACTGCAAGATTGCCTCAGAAAGCTGGAAATATCTGTCGATGATTTGAAGCAGCAAGGAGGCAACGAGACAAACATTCCTAAAAAATTCGATGAAGTTCTCTATCCATACGGCTGGAGGGAAATACGCATAACGGGCGATCTTATCGTAAAACTCTATCCGAGGCAAGCCGCACAGCGTGGTCGTTTTTCCTCCGAACCCTTTGATGAAAAGACCATTGTCAATCACATTGATGGACATAACATCGACTTTATCAAAGGAAAGGTCGCCTTCGATCTGGAATGGAACAGCAAGGATCAAACCTTTGATCGCGATCTTCTCGCTATGCGCACATATTTCGACTGCGGTTTGATTGACGTCGGCATCATCGTGACACGCGCAGCAGAACTCAACGACATATTCCGCGAAATCAGCGATGAAAACGGTAAACCCTTGCTACGTAAATACGGCGCATCAACAACGTGGATGGGGAAACTTCTCCCTCGTCTCGATTCGCGCCGCAACGGAGGCTGCCCCATCCTTGCTGTCGGTATCAAAAAAGCCTGTGTGAAAGGATATACGAATGAATGATGTAGATTTCAAAAAAACTTTGGCGGATTTTTCTTCCTTTACGCAGGGGAAAAAATATCAGACCATCTATGCAGATCCGCCATGGCAATTTCAAAACCGCACGGGAAAAATGGCTCCGGAGCACAAGCGACTGCATCGCTATGCCACCATGAGTTTAGATGAAATCAAGCGCTTGCCCGTGCAGGATATCACCGATGAAAAAGCCCATCTTTATCTATGGGTTCCGAACGCTCTTCTGCCCGATGGCCTTGCCGTCATGCAGGCATGGGGATTTACTTATAAGACCAATATCATCTGGGAGAAAATTCGTCGCGACGGACAGCCGGACGGTCGCGGCGTCGGCTTTTACTTTCGTAATGTCACAGAAATCCTTCTCTTCGGCATCAAAGGGAAAAACAATCGAACCTTAGCGCCCGCCCGCTCACAAGTCAACCTCCTTCGTACAAAAAAGCGCGAGCACTCACGCAAGCCGGATGAATTCGTTTCCTTGATCGAGAGCTGTTCCAGCGGTCCATACATCGAACTGTTTGCCCGCGGCGACCGTGAAGCTTGGGATATGTGGGGAAATCAAGCTTTTGCCGACTACGAGCCTGATTGGAAGACGTATGCAAATCATACGATAGCTGCCATCCGATCAAATACGAACATATCCAGGTCTGAAGTACAGAAACTATTTTCCTCATCGACATATTGACAAAGAAAAAGCACTGCTGCATGGAACAAACACATTCCATGCAGCAGTGCCTTTTTCTTTCCTTCACCCCTCAAAAGCGGAAGTCTCTCATGCCGTCGCCGAGTTCCTTGAGGTAGAGCGCCGCCTTCTTCTTGACGGCGG
>ERZ773014.693-NODE-693-length-22647-cov-2.621061_pt1 | contig 22647 bp, 15 predicted proteins | sample MGYA00580841_ERZ773014 | MGnify/ENA primary metagenome ERZ773014 (study PRJEB29015, sample SAMEA2737989) | human oral metagenome | biome: human oral; feature: human-associated habitat; material: dental | place: China | collected 2067 ...
TGCTGTGTTTTTATACTTAATATTGAGGTCTTTGAATGCCTGAGTAAGCATCTCATAATTAGGCACTATCAAAGCTGATACAAACTTCTTGCCATCGGCTATCACCGCTATTTGCTCAATAAGATTATACTTGCCCACTTTGCCTTCTATCAGCTGAGGGGCTATGTATTTTCCGTTAGAAGTCTTCATCAACTCTTTAATGCGCTCGGTGATGAAAAGATTATTATTCTCGTCTATTTTACCTGCATCACCCGTACGCAAAAAGCCATCAGGAGTAAAAGCCTTAGCCGTTTCTTCAGGGTTCTTATAATACCCCTTCATCACCATACCTCCTTTTAATAATATCTCATTATCCTCGCCTATGCGCACTTGCACATTAGGCATTAGTGTACCTACTGACTGTAAATTGAAATGATTATCACCCCAGCAAGATACAGTAGCAGTAGTTTCGGTCATTCCGTAGCCCAATTTGACATTGATGCCTATCGATTGGAAAAAACGCCCTATACTCGGCTCAAGATTGGCACCTCCACAAGGCATAAACTTAATACGTCCGCCCAAGACCGCTTTAAGCTTGGTATAGACCATCTTATCAAAAAAGTTATACGCTTTTTTCAATAAAAATGAAGGCTTGCGGTTTTGCTCTTTGAGGGTTAATACCCTGCGACCTGTCTTAACGGCCAATTTGAAGAGCATTTTCTTTCCAAATGAAGCTGCATCGGCCTTATCGTGGACGGTAGCGAATATTTTCTCATAGAAACGCGGCACGGCACACATCAGCGTAGGGCGTACCTCAGAAAGGGCTTCGCGCACCAAATTAGTATCTTCTAAATAATAAACCACAATCGCTTTGTAAAGACAGAAGAACGTCCAAGCGCGCTCATACACGTGCGTTAGTGGTAAGAACGACAGCGAAGAATCGGTGTCATCTACCTCAAGCCTTTGCGTGTGGCCGACCATCTGATAAGCCAGATTTTCGTAAGTAAGCATTACCCCCTTAGGCTCGCCCGTAGTACCCGAAGTGTAGATAACCGTAAAAAGGTCAGATAAATCTCTGCTATCAATGCGCTGTTGTAGCTCCTCATCTAGGGAATCGGTATTGCCCAAAGCCAAAAAGTCCGTCCAGTGGATAGAGTATTTTTGTTCTTTTAGCGGTATATGGTCATCAAAAAGGATTATTTTCTGTAGAGAAGGGCATTGGTCGGCTACTTCTAAAGCCTTGTGATATTGTTTTTCATCTCCTACGAAAAGGAATTTTATCTCAGCGTGATTCATCACGTAGAGAGCTTGTTCAGCAGTGTTAGAAGTGTAGATAGGTACGGTTACGGCGCGTATTTGCAAACACGCAAGGTCGGTAAGTGTCCATTGGGGGGTATTCTGAGAAAGGATACCCACCGTTTGCTGAGGGGCAACCCCTTGCTGTAGCAATGCCTTAGAAAGCTGAGTAGTGATGGTGCCCAATTTTTCCCAAGAAATCGGTTGCCAATGAGCGTCAATTTTCCTCATAAGAGCCTCTTTCTTAGGGTACTTATGAATGTTCTCACGAAAGAGAGAAACATAATGGTAGGCTGTTAAATCCATTTGTTAGTGAATTAATTAGTGGGGCAAAGGTATAAATTATTTATCAATTAGCAAATTATTTAGTTTAATAGCAGGGGCTGGAGTTCGCTTATCCTTCGTCACATACTCGGCTGTGCCAGCTCGCCGACTTTCCTTCGCTCATCCTAAAGGGTACGTATATCAAAAGTAAAAAGAAGATAGGTATAAAAAATTTTTCTTCTTCTTTTATTTGTTTTCTAAAAATTATTCATTACTTTTGTACTCTGAAATCGAAAGCGAACATTCCGCTTCAATCAAGAAACCTATGCGCATAGATAAAGATTTAGATACCTTAATCGACAAAGTAGATAACGTAGTAGATAGACAATACGACTTTATCAAAGAAGTAAAAGGCATCAAAGAAACTATATGGAAAATGAAAGCTGAAATGGCTACAATGCCTACCGCTTCAGAACCCGTAGTTGAACCTATTGTTGAAAAGGCTACTGTTGAACCTGTAGTTGAAGAAGTTACTGCTGTTGAACCTATTGTTGAAGAAGTTACTACTGAACCTATAGTTGAGGAGACCACAACTGAACCTATAGCTGATGCTACTGCTGAAGCTATTGTTGAAGAAGTTGCTGAGCCTATTACTGAGGAAGTAGCATCTGTAGCCGAGCCTATAGCTGAAGAGGCGCAGGCGCCTGCTGCTCCTGTTGCTGAAGCTGCTCCTACCGCTTCTTTTTATAATAAAAAGGAAAAAGAGCCTGTGTTTGAAAAATCATTTGATGACCTATTAGGAAAGAATAAAAACCGAGATTGGGAGCGCTTTATCGGAGAGAATTTATTTAGCAAAATAGGGATTGGTATTATCCTAATTGGGGTATTTATAGGGGTGAAATATTCTATCGACCACAACCTTATCAGCCCTGCTATGCGCTTAGTTTTGGGTTACCTAACGGGGGTTGCTCTATTTGTAACCGGAGCTGTGCTCAAGAAGAAATACGAGAATTTTAGCGCTGTATTAGTCAGCGGTGCTATGGCTATTTTCTATTTCGTTACCTTTATAGCGTATTCAGTCTTCAACTTTTTCCCGCAGTCGCTGACCTTTATACTGATGTTCCTCTTTACCGCCTTTACGGTATTGGCATCGCTTAGCTATAATCAGGTGGTGATAGCCCTTATTGGCTTAGTGGGCAGCTATGCTGTGCCTTTCTTGCTGAGCAATAACTCTGGACGGGTAGATATTCTCTTTGCCTACACGGCTATCATCAATATAGGGGTGCTGGTGCTATCGTTCTACAAGCGGTGGAATTCCTTGCTCATCTCTGCGTTCTTATTCACGTGGGTATTACTGCTTTCGACTTGGGAACTAGCTGATAACGAAGTGTATTTCAGTGCCTTCCTAACCTTTAATTTTGTTACTTTTACTACTTTCTACCTCTCGTTTATAGCGCAGAAGTTGCACCAAGAGCCTGAACTTAGCACCGTAGATGTAGCGCTATTCCTTATCAACAGCTTAACGTTCTATGGCTTAGGAGCTTGGCTCATCAACAACCATTACCACGACAATACGTGGGTAGCTCTTTTCACCTTGTGCAATGCGTTGTTGCACTTTGGCGTAGCGGCTTATTTCCATCTGAAAAAAGTACCTTCTACGCAACTGAAATATTTGGTGTTAGTATCAGCGCTTTCGTTCGCCACCTTAGTAATCCCTATACAATTTAAAGGTTCGTGGATTACGCTATTCTGGAGTGCTGAAGCGGCTCTATTATTCTGGTTAGGGCGCACCAAAGCCTTGGCAGTGTATGAGCGCATCAGCTACGGGGTACTGGTGTTGGCTACCGGAAGCCTATTAATAGACTGGTATAAAGGTTCTTACAACATCTACCTACTCTCTACTGCCGATTACGTTACTCCGTTTGCCAATTCATTATTTGTAAACGCCCTATTGTATGCGGCTGCCACCTCTTTTATGGCTTATATACATCAGAAAGTGAAAGGCGGAGGAGAGTATGCCAATTCGATTACTTTATTTTTGAATATATTCTCAGTAGGTTCGCTGTTTTATACCTTTTTCCGCGAAATCATCGTGTTATGCGATATGCGCATTTTGCAATATCCTAATGCGTTAGACAATGCTATGCTAATGGAAGATTTATCGCTGTTCAAAAATATCTGGCTACTTATCTACTGCTTGCTATTTGCATCGGGCTACAGTATGCTGAACCTCAAATACAACAAACAAAAAACGCTGGCTGAAGTACAGATAGGCAGCAATTTTATTCTGGGGGCCTTATTTATGACCTTAGGCTTGTACTACTTTAGCGAGTTGCGCGAACGTTATATAAGCGAGGCGGCTAGAGGTTATCAGCTTTCGTTGTGGTTCTTAAACATCAGATATTTAGGTATAATAGCATTTGCCGGTTTGTGTTATACTATCTGGCAATTGCAAAAGTTCCTCAACTTATCGGCAAAATCTAAGCTAAAATTAGAGTTATTGCTACACTTAGTAGCCTTGTGGGTAAGCAGCAGTGAGCTATTGCATTGGACGGAATTGTATGAATCGAGCTCTAACTACAAATTAGGACTTACCATACTATGGGGAGCCTATGCGGTACTATTGTTAGTATTAGGGCTTTTCAAAAAGAAGAAATACCTACGCATCTCGGGTATTGTACTTATCAGTTTTAGTGTGTTGAAATTATTTTTCTACGACATTACCCACTTAGATACGCTGCGCAAAACGATAGTATTCGTATCGTTGGGGGTATTGATGCTAATAGCTTCTTTCTTGTACAACAAGTACACCAAAGAAATTGATGAGGATAAAGAAGAAAAAACAGAGGAAAAACCAGAAGAAGAGCCTTCTGTAGAAGAGAAATCAAACAACTGATAATCAACTTTATAAAATAAGAAAAAAGTCAGTATTAAAACTTTTATGAAAAGTTTATGATAAAAAAGTATGGCTTTATTAATAAAAAGATTTATCTTTGTGCGATAATAACCAAAATAAAATTTTGCAATGATTAGAGATTATAGAGACATTGAGCTCACCGTAGAACGCCCTACCCCTATTGATAAAGAAGTGGTATGGGATAAATCAAAAGTAATTATCAGTGAAACCGATGTTTACGGGCGCATTACTAACGTAAATGACGTATTTTGCACCGTTTGTGGTTATACAGCTGCTGAAATGATTGGGCAGCCCCACAGCATTATCCGTCACCCTGATATGCCTAAAATCACTTTTAAACTCCTTTGGGATAACCTTAAATTAGGGAATAACTTTGCTGGGGTAGTGAAAAACTTGGCTAAATCAGGAGAGTATTATTGGGTAATCACCGACTTTGAAATGCGTCGCGACAGTGCAGGCAACATTACTCACTACATCGCTCGCCGTAAGTCAGTGCCTAAAGGGGTAATCGATAATTACGTAGCTCCTCTTTACCAAACCCTCGTAAAACTTGAAAAAGTAGGAGGTATGGACTTAAGTGCTCGTTTCTTCAAAAACTATTTGGATAAACAAGGTAAAGACTACATCGACTTTATCATTGATGTGATGAACGAAAACCGCGAAGATGTGGCCTTCCAAGATATACCTATGGCTCCAATGGATTCTAACAAAGTAATATCAGATGACATCGTAACGGTAAGCGATGCTATGAACGAAAAACGTAAGAGTTTCTTTGGCAGATTGTTTTCATAATCAGGCGATGGAACTATAAATAATAATCATTAAAAAAAATAAACAGTATGTCAGATTTTACAAATCCTATCCCTACTATTGAAAGACCTACCCCTATTGACCGCGAAGTACAATGGGACAAGACTAAAACCCTTATTAGCGAAACAGACGTAAAAGGTACTATTACCAATGTAAACGATGTATTCTGCGCTGTAGCTCACTACTCTGCAAGCGAGCTTATCGGGCAGCCTCACAACCTTATACGCCACCCCGATATGCCTAAACTTATCTTCAAACTCCTTTGGGATAACTTAAAAGTAGGCAATAACTTCGTTGGTGTGATTAAAAACTTAGCTAAAACAGGTGAATACTACTGGGTAGTAACCGACTTTGAAATGCGCCGCGATGCTATGGGCAACATTACTCACTACATCGGCAGACGTAAATCTGTACCTGAAGCTGCTATCAATAACTATTTGGCTCCTTTCTACGAATCTCTTTTAAAAATGGAGAAAATAGGGGGCGTTGAACTTAGTAGCCGCTTCTTCAAAAACTATTTGGCTAAACAAGGTAAAGACTATATCGACTTTGTGATTAGCATTATGTCTGAGAGCCAAAGTGCCTTCACAGCAGAGAGTGTTAGCGCTATTGATAATAGCAATGTAAGCGTTTCTGACAATATCTACCAAGTAGATCACTCAATGAACGAAAAACGTAAAAACTTCTTTGAGCGTCTATTCTCATAAAGTTTATATTCCTATTTTATAGTTTAAAATCCCTGTATATCTGAATATGCAGGGATTTTTACTCAATAATACTTTGCCTATTATATGTTTCTTTTCATCGATTTTACTTTTCACCCTATCATAGAGCTTGTGCTGCCCAACGCTTATATTGCCGAACAGCGCAATGGCTACTGCGTATTTTACAAGAAAGCTTCTGATGAAGTATTGCGCAGTTTGCCCAATTGGGAGCTCTCCTCAGCTGAAAAGGAAGCGCTTTCAATTATCAACAGCCTACAACCTAACGAATTATACCAAAAATACCTAAAAAAAGGTGATACTTTCTCTAAAATATACCAAAACGCACAAACTAAGAAGCATATTCAGGAGCAAATAGAGGATAAAACAGATAAACTACTAACGCTTATCTGTAAGAATGAACTTTTTATCACTACCAATTACACGCATAAAGACGAATTAGTAAAGAAACAAGTCCTCACTACCACTCAGGTACTCGAACCTATATTAGAACTAAAAAAAACGGAAGAGGGCATACACTACCGACTGCTGTTAGACGATGGCAAACAAACCTTATTGCCCTGCCAGAGCCATATAGAGTTTCTGAACAACCATCACGCTTGGGTTATCTTAAACAAGAAAGTGGTGAGAATAGCCCATATCAAAACATCGCACCTAACCCCTTTCTTAAACAAAGAAACAACTACCTGAGAGAAGTTTCCCTGAGTATTTTGAGAAATTCCTTAAGAAAATTCTCCGTAATGCAAAAGTATTGCCTATAGGCTTTGACATCATCGAGAGAAACGAACTGACTGATACCGCTATAGAAATCTTTTTCGACTTTTTTGCTAATCATTATAAAATACACCTACTATTCCACTACAATGACTATGCTTTCAGCAGTCATCAGCACAAAACTATACAGTCTGACTTGCAAATAGATGATAAGAAGCGTATTTTTATCTATAATTACCGAAGAAATACTACTGAAGAAGCTAAAAAATACGCTATTTTAGAGCAAATGGGCTTTACTAACGAAAGCGGTACTTTCTTTTTAGAGAGTACAGACCCTTTTGCTTCGTATTTTCATCTGTTGCACCACCGCGAAGCCCTAACTGAGGCAGGTTTTAGCTTTCAGCCTTTCGTAATAGACGGCGGTAAAGAGGTAACTATAGTCCCGCCAGAACTAATTTTCAACCATACACATACCGAAAATGACTGGTTTGACCTATCCATAAAAGTAAAACAAGGCGATTCTTTATTCGATTTTAAAGATTTAATCAAAAATATCAAAGAAAATAACCCTATATACCCACTCCCCAACGGTAAAATATTCATTATACCCCAAGAATGGTTCAGCAAATTTCAATCTATCGCCAAATATGCTAAGGTACAAAAAGAAAAACTGCAGCTTGCTAAGAGTAATTACGCTTTATTAGAGGCTATACCCGAAATAAAACCCCAGTCGTTAGTAGAAAAAGTGAGTTACACCCCTTCTGATAAGCTAAAAGCTACGCTACGCCCCTACCAAATAGAGGGAGTTGAGTGGCTACTACAGCACTATCACAACGGGGTAGGCGCTTGCTTGGCTGATGATATGGGGCTCGGGAAAACCCTACAGACGATAGCCCTGTTAGTAAATATACACGATAGCCTGCCTGAAAAATCTATTGACAGCAGCGACCTATTTTCGGGAGTAGAGGTGCAAAAAGAAGCGCTAAAAGTACTCGTTATTCTGCCTTCATCGCTTATTTTCAATTGGTATGACGAAGCTAAGCGCTTTGCCCCTCACCTAAAATGCACCCAATATGTTGGCACGGGCATAGAGCGCAAGCGAAAAGTAAGGCGGCTCACTAATTACGACCTCGTTTTTACCAGTTACCCCATCGTAGAGCGCGACATCAAAGAGCTACAGCAGCTCGATTTTCGGTATATTATCCTCGATGAAAGTCAGCGTATAAAGAACAAAAACTCTAAAACTTTTAAGGCTATCAACAGTCTGAAAGCCCCCCATCGCATAGCACTGAGTGGTACACCTATAGAAAATTCCCTGAGCGATTTATGGTCGCAAATGCAGTTTATCAACCCCAATATACTGAAGAGTTATCCTTCTTTTCACAAAAACTATGAGATAGAAATCAGCAAGAAGAAAAACCTTCAGGCGTTAGAAGAGCTCAAAACTATCATTAGTCCTTTCTTGCTCAGGCGCACCAAAGAGCAGGTACTTGATGATTTGCCCGAAATGGAAGCCCAAATAATCTATTGTCCTCTTACCGAAGAACAGGCTAAGTGGTATGAGAGTGAAAAATCAAAAGTGCGCAACCAATTGCTACAGATTGCAGCTCCCATCACAGAGTTTAACGCACTGAATATGCTTACCAAACTCCGACAAATCAGCAATCACCCTATGTTGGTAGATAAAGACAGCCTTATTCCTTCAGGAAAATACGAAGAGGTAGTGAATTGTATGCAAGAGTTGGTACAAGCATCGCACAAAGCTCTTATTTTTAGCAGTTTTGTATCTCACTTAAGCATTTATGAGCAATGGTGTAAAGAAATCGGAGTGAAATATGCTAAACTTACCGGTAGTACCCCTACTGTCGAGCGCAAAAACGAAGTAGAGGCTTTTCAGCAAAACCCAGAGGTTACCTTCTTTTTTATATCGCTTAAGGCAGGCGAGGTAGGGCTCAATCTTACTCAGGCGTCATACGTGCTGCTGTTAGACCCCTGGTGGAATCCGTTTTCTGAAAAGCAAGCCATTGCAAGGGCACACCGCTTAGGACAGAAAAACAAAGTAAACGTAGTGCGCTTCGTCAGCAAAGATACCGTTGAAGAAAAAATCATTCGGCTGCAAAAAGCTAAAACTGACCTTGCTGACGATATCATAGGCGAACAGAATTTTATCAAAGAAGTTATTTCGAATATGAATACTCTTTTGGAATAAATTTTGCAACTTGTTACTTGCTAATTATTATTTATTTATTATCTTTGCAGATTATGAAGCTAAAGTTATTTCGATTACCTAAAAACAAACGTTTTAATTATACCCCTCGCTATTATGAGGGGAAAGAAGAAGGGAACGCTTTCGAGATGGGGTCTCGCATTCGCAAAGACCGCGAAACCGTTTCTAACCATTTTACTGAGCAATGGCGCAGTATCCGCAGCGAAAGTAGGAATAAGAAAAACGCACAATTCAATAAAACTTTCTGGATTGTATTAGTTATCTTAGTGTTATTATCACTCTATTTCCTTGATTTCGACCTTTCTATATTCCTGCGGAAATAACACAAAAAAATTGTTAAACCAAATAAACGCTCATTATGAAGATAAATAAGTTATTTATATTGCCCGCACTACTCGTAGCAATGAGCGTATGTGGGCAACCCGCTTTTGATAGATTAGAAGCTAATAATGACATCACTACATTAGTGGTCTCGCAAAAGATGTTTCAGATGCTTTCTAAAATCGATAGTAAGGATGCTGATGCCAAAGAGTTTATGGATATAGCTAATAAACTCAAGAGTATGAAGGTATTCTCTACCGAGAATGCTAAAGCTGCTTCGGTGATGAAAACTGAAGTGCAACAATATGTTAAAAGTGCAGCTCTCTCTGAACTGATGCGCGTAAAAGACAAAAACCAAAACGTGAAGTTCTATACCAAAGGCGGTAAAGATGCTAACAAAGTATCTGAACTGCTAATGGTGATAGAACCCTCTGCAAACACTACGCAAATGGTCGTCCTATCGCTTACCGGCGATATTGACCTTAGCAAATTAGGTGTTTTAACTAAGAATATGAACCTTCCACAAGAAATAAAAGATATAAAGTAGTACAGAAATGGCAAGATACGAATTGAAATTACCCTCTATGGGTGAAAGTGTGGCTGAAGCTGTGGTTACCAACTGGCTCAAAAAGGTAGGCGACCCTATTGAAGCCGAAGAAGCTATTGTAGAAGTCGCTACTGACAAAGTAGACTCAGAAGTGCCTAGCGAAGTAAGTGGCATAGTTTCTGAAATCCTCTTCAAAGTAGATGAGGTAGTAAAAATAGGTCAGGTGATGGCTATCATCGAAACCCAAGAGTCAGCAGACGCCTCGGCTCCTCCTCAACAAACTGCTGAAATACTGATGCAAAACATAAGCGATATAAAAGAGACTACCCTTAGCCCTCAAATAGACTTTAGTGGTGCTGAGCGTTTCTACTCTCCTTTGGTGAAGAATATCGCTAAGCAAGAAGGCATTAGCCTTGATGAATTAGCCCATATAGAAGGCACCGGACTAAACAACAGGGTAACTAAAGATGATATCCTAGCTTATATAGCCCACAGAACCCAGCCTAAGGCTACTACTGTAGCTCCTACTCCAGCAGCCCCTGCAACAGCAAGCCCTATTGATCAGAGAAGCTATACTAAGCACGGCGAGGAACGCATAGAGATGAGCCGTATGGGCAAGATTATAGCTGAGCATATGACCCTCAGCAAGCAAACTTCTGCACACGTACAAAGCTTTACTGAAGTAGATGTAACCCGTATATGGCAATGGCGCAATAAGGTGAAGAAAGCATTCGAGGCTAATGAAGGCGAGAAATTTACTTTTACTCCTATCTTTATGGAAGCTGTAGCTAAAGCTCTTATCGACTTCCCGATGATGAATATATCAGTAGAAGGTACTACTATTATTAAGAAGAAAAACATCAATATAGGAATGGCTACTGCTCTACCTGACGGCAACTTAATAGTACCTGTTATCAAAAATGCTGATGAGCTTAACCTAAGAGGTATGGCTAAGGTAGTAAACGACCTTGCTAAGCGCGCTCGCGCTAACCTGCTAAAACCCGATGAGGTAAAAGACGGCACTTATACGGTTACTAATATAGGTTCTTTTGGCAACGTTTTTGGCACACCTATTATCAATCAGCCGCAAGTGGGTATCTTGGCAATAGGGGCTATACAGAAAGTACCTGCTGTTATAGAAACACCTGAAGGCGATGTAATTGGTATCCGCTATAAAATGATGCTCTCGCACAGCTATGACCACCGTGTGGTAAATGGTGCTTTAGGCGGTATGTTCGTACAACGCGTAGCTCAATATCTCGAAAAATGGGATATGAACCGCACCCTTTAAAATAAAGAGAAAACAAAAAAGGCTGTCTTTTAAAAAGGCAGCCTCTTTTGTTTTCTCTTATCAAAAAGATACAATTGTTAATCTACATTATCGTGTAGGTACGAATTGTTTTTTCGTATCTGAAACTCTCCTGAAGAGTCCTTTCCTACTGTAGTACGCGATTGAGCGTTAGCTGACGAACTAAATTTGTAGTTATAATCTTGCAAACGATTAGAACGTTTGTTCATTACATCTGAAATTCGCGCATCCATAGGAGTTAGCTTTATTTCAGTTTCTTCATCTTCAAACATTCTCATTTGTACAGGAGTATTATTAGGCTTTGCAGGTGCTACCATCTTCTCTTCTGTATTATATAGTACAAACTCATTCTTATTCACCGTTTTATCTTCTACGAACGAGGTCGGTTTAGCATCGCGAAAGGTGCGCTCTAACTCAGTATATTCCTCTAAAGTATAACGTATTTCACCTGCTTCATTCACTATAGGAGCTGAAGTATAACGGTTTTTAGGCTGCGATGGTTGTGGTTCATAATCTTCCTCACGCAATTGGTGTACAATAGGTGCAGCTACTTCAGCAGCAGCATAGACTTTTTGCTGGCGAGGCACTTCTTGCACTACCTCTTCTTTCCTAGGTTTTTCCCACTTAGGAGCTGTTTTATCTACTATTATAAAACTATCTTCTGTAGTTACCAATTCGCAGTCTGTCCAGATATTGAGTAGGTCAGTAAGTGCAGGTTCCTTTTTTACCTCAGGTACTGATGGCACAGGGTAAACCTCTGTAGCATTAATAGCAGTATTGACTACCACCCCTTTAGGCTCTGTTAAATCGCGAGTAACAGTTTGATTGTCATCAAGGACGTGTATTACACGGCGTGGCTCAGCATTTACGATTTCTTTTTGCTGCTCTACATCAAAACCTGTAGCTACTACTACTACCGAAATAGCCTCGCCTAACGACTCGTCTTCACCAATACCATAGATAAGGTCAGCCATATTGTCGCCTGCTTGCTCCTGAATGTAGTTGTTAATTTCAGTCACTTCGCGCTGAGTAGCCTCTTTAGAGCCGTAAGTAATCAATACCAAGACATTTTTAGCTCCTACTATTTTGTTATCGTTTAGCAGTGGAGAGTTTAATGCCCCTGTCACGGCATCGCTTGCTCTGTTTTCACCCTCACCTATTGCTGAACCCATAATAGCAGTACCTCCGTTTTCGAGTACTGTACGGGCATCGCGCAAGTCGATGTTTACCATATAGTGCTTACTGATTACCTCAGCCATTCCTTTGGCAGCTTTTAGCAATATCTCATTGGCTTTGCCAAAACTTTCACTGATAGTCAGTTCGCCATACATTTCGTTTATCTTATTGTTATTGATAACGATAAGCGAATCTACAGAATCGCGGAGTTTCTTTATACCCGCTTGTGCCTGACGACTGCGTTTTAAGCCTTCGAAGTTGAACGGAGTGGTAACGATAGCTACCGTTAATATGCCCATCTCTTTAGCCTTTTTAGCTATGATAGGCACTGCCCCTGTACCGGTACCGCCCCCCATACCCGCTGTGATAAATATCATTTGGGTATTCCCTTCAAGGGCTTTCTGGATGTTGTTTTCACTCTCTATAGCTGCTTTCTCTCCTATTTCAGGATTATTCCCTGCTCCTAACCCCTCGGTAAGTGTCACTCCTAACTGTATTTTGTTAGGAATGTTGCTGCTCTCAAGTGCTTGTGCATCGGTGTTGCAAATTAGGTAATCTACCCCATTGATGCCATTATCGTACATAAAATTGACGGCGTTGCCCCCTCCTCCGCCTACTCCAATAACTTTTATATAGTTACTGTTATTCTTTGGAAAATTAAATTGGACATCTTGTGTTTGTTCCATATCTAAATCATAATTATTTGTTCTATACTTCTTCTTCAGTCTCGCCTATGAAATTTTTTATTTTCTTGCTGACTTTTTCCCAAAACCCTTTGCTACTCTTAGGTTCTTCATCTTCCTCATCATCTTCCTCATCATCTTCTTCTATTTTTCGGCTGACCGCAGCAGCTGAGTCGTCTATAATAGTAGTTATTACTTTTTCTGTTTTATTAATTGGCTGTCCTGCAGGGATTTCTGCTCGGTCATCAGCCTCAGTTACTTCTTGTGCTTTAAGCTCTTCTAAACGTTTTTTGAACTGCTCTTCAGCCTGATTTTCTATAGCATTCATCACCAATCCTATAGCGGTAGCATATATGGGTGAAGTAAGCTTAGGATCTGAATTGTCAGCTAAATGCTCATCGGGGTAACCTATACGGGTGTCCATACCAGTAATGTACTCTACCAACTGCACTATGTGCTTTAGTTGGCTGCCCCCTCCTGTAAGTACAATACCTGCAAAAAGTTTCTTCTTAGCTTCTTGGTAGCCGTAGTTTTCTATCACCTTAAGCACCAAATTGATAATCTCGCTCACACGAGAATGGATAATCTTAGAAAGGTTCTTAAGGGTTATTTCTTTAGGTTCTTTTCCTTTTATCCCAGGTATAGAAACGATTTCATTATCGCGGTTTTCACCAGGCCAAGCTGACCCATATTGCACTTTTAGCATCTCGGCCTGACGTGCCAAAATACCACAACCATTTTTAATATCGTCTGTGATGATGTTTCCACCTAAAGGCACTACAGCTGTATGTCTGATGATGCCATCTTTGAAGATAGCCACATCGGTAGTACCGCCCCCTATATCGACTAATACTACCCCTGCATCTTTCTCTTCTTCGCTTAATACTGCTTCAGCCGAAGCGATCGGTTCGAGCGTTAGCCCTACAGGTTTTAGATTAGCAGTCTGTATGCAACGGGTGATACCCTTAATAGCATTTACCTGACCGATTACCAAATGAAAAGTAGCGTCTAAACGCTTACCCATCATACCTATAGGCTCTTTTATTTCGCCTACATTATCTACTTTATAATCTTGTGGAAGGGCGTGAATGATTTTTTCACCAGGAGCCAAAGAAATAGAGAACACTTGCTCTTTCAAGCGTTCTAAGTCTTCAAAATCTATTAGCTTTTCAGGGTCGGTTCTGGTAATATAGTCGCTGTGCGAACGGCTTTTTATGTTTTGCCCCGCAATACCTGCTACTACATTTTCTATGTCGAGACCGGTTTTCTCTTTAGCATCTTGAATAGCATTCATAATCGACTGGGTAGCCTGCGCTATGTTATTCACTACTCCTTTATTGATGCCTTCACTCTTAGCCTGACCGTATCCTAAAATTTTTATCTTCCCGTATTCGTTTTTCGTCCCTACCATAGTTACAATCTTGGTAGTACCGATATCTAACCCTACGAAGTATTCCTTATATTTCATTTTTTTACACGTTTCTCTACTTCTTACAGATGTAGTCTCTCTTTTTTATTTATTTTATAACAATATTCTTAAAGAATTAGGTAGTTTTATGTATAGTGTGTATTTTAGTGTTGTATTAGACGTAGCAAAGATAATAAAAAAATAAAATCTTTCAGTATTTTTTTATCAAGAAGTTATCAACAATTTTATAAACTATTGATTGTCACACAAAAGCAAAAAAAATATTTTTTATTTTTTTGTGTCCCCCTCTTTTTAGCTCTCTTTTTTCGAGAGTCGTATTCGTGCTTTTTCCAAATCATCGGGAGTATCAATCCCTATGGTGGATATATTTGTTAACGCCAAGCGTATTTTATATCCATTTTCTAAGTAACGCAATTGCTCCAACTTTTCTGTTTCTTCTAAAACAGAAGGGGGCAACTCGGTGAAACGTTGTAGGGCTGCTTTCCGATAGGCATAGATACCGATGTGCTTGTAATAAGGAGCTCCTACATCAGCACGTTGATAAGGAATTACTGACCTAGAAAAGTAAAGCGCTTCATTCTGGCGATTTACCACTACCTTTACATTATTAGGATTGGCTATCTCTTCAGGGTCGGTGATTACCTCCATTAGGCTCGCTACATCTACAGTCTTATCAACATCTTTAGCGAAAATATCGATTACCTTTTCTAAATTTTCTTTATTGGTGAAAGGTTCATCGCCTTGCACATTGACGATAATATCGACTGGCAGGTCTTGTGAAGCCTCTGCTAAACGGTCGCTACCGCTGTTGTGTTCTTTTTTACTTCTGATAACCCTACCTCCTACTTCGCTGATAGCTTTTTCGATGCGGTCATCGTCAGTTACTACATACACCTCATCAAACAGTTGCGTATCCTTAACGCGCTGGTAAGTATGCACAATCACTGGCTTACCGCAGAGGTCTTGCATCAATTTGGCAGGGAAACGCGTTGCACCATAACGCGCTGGTATCATTGCTATTACTTTCATATTTTTGATTTAACAATTAACCAATAACAAGGGACTATTAAAAAAACAATGTTTTTTTTGAATAGTCCCTTTATATTAATCCTTCATTATTCTCCCACTTGGGGTTTCATCTTAAAATCTTCCATAAACTTAGTGGTGTAATTGCCCGCCAAGTAGTCGGGGTCATCCATCAACTGCAAATGGAATGGTATTGTGGTCTTTACGCCCTCTACCACAAACTCATCTAACGCACGACGCATCTTGGCTATCGCCTCTTCGCGCGTTTGCGCTGTGGTGATGAGCTTCGCTATCATAGAGTCGTAGTTAGGCGGAATCACATAACCGCTATACACGTGGGTATCGAGACGCACTCCGTGTCCGCCCGGTGCGTGTAGGGTAGTGATTTTGCCTGGTGAGGGTCTGAAGTCATTATAAGGGTCTTCAGCATTGATACGACACTCTATAGCGTGTAGTTTAGGGGTGTAGTTCTTACCAGAAATAGGCACTCCTGCAGCTACTAATATTTGTTCTCTAATAAGGTCGTAATCAATTACTTGCTCGGTAATAGGGTGTTCTACTTGTATACGGGTGTTCATCTCCATAAAGTAGAAATTGCGGTCTTTGTCTACCAAAAACTCTACCGTACCAGCTCCCTCGTACTTGATGTACTCGGCTGCTTTTACGGCTGCCTCGCCCATACGCTTGCGAAGGTCTTCGGTCATAAAAGGCGAAGGTGTTTCTTCGGTTAGCTTCTGGTGGCGGCGCTGGATAGAGCAATCGCGCTCTGATAGGTGGCAAGCCTTACCATATTGGTCGCCTACTATCTGAATTTCGATGTGGCGAGGGTCTACGATAAGTTTTTCCATATACATAGCATCGTTGCCAAAGGCAGCTCCGGCTTCTTGCATTGCGCTATCGAGGGCTTTTTCGAGGTCTTCCTCTTTCCACACATCGCGCATACCACGCCCCCCGCCTCCGGCAGTAGCCTTCAGCATTACAGGGTAACCTATCTCGGCCGCTATTTTCTTAGCGTGCTCGAGCGATTGTACTAATCCGTCAGAACCAGGCACCGTAGGTACGCCCGCCTCTTTCATAGTAGCTTTGGCTGAAGCCTTGTCGCCCATACGCTCTATCATTTCAGGTGATGCCCCGATGAATTTGATACCGTGTTCGGCACAAATTTTTGAAAACTTGGCATTTTCTGAAAGAAACCCATATCCTGGGTGGATAGCATCGGCATTGGTGATTTCGGCAGCTGCTATAATATTAGGTATTTTTAAGTATGAATCTTTGCTCGCTGGAGGGCCTATACACACGGCTTCGTCAGCAAAACGAACGTGCAAACTATCAGCATCGGCAGTAGAATATACCGCTACCGACTTGATACCCATTTCCCTACAAGTACGTATTACTCGCAAGGCTATCTCTCCGCGGTTAGCTATTAATATTTTTTTAAACATAGTATTCCTTTTTAAAAATAAAGGTTTTGGGTCTCATCTTATGATGGGTCTACCAAATATAATGGCTGATCGAACTCTACAGGAGAAGAGTCATCTACCAATATTTTTACGATTTTACCAGATACTTCTGATTCAATCTCGTTGAAAAGTTTCATCGCTTCGATGATACAGATAACGCTTCCTTTAGAAATAGTTGAACCTACTTCGACAAACAAAGGTTTATCTGGACCAGGGCGGCGATAGAAAGTGCCTATCATCGGTGATTTGATAGTGATATATTTGCTATCTTCACTAGGTGCAGGTTTGTTTTCAGTAGCCTCTGGTGCCGCCACCGGAAGGGTCTGGGTAGGTAGGGGTTGCTGAATAGGCAACTGAGTGAGCTGCTGTGCTACAGGTAGTTGCTGCACATAGACTTGCTCTCTGCCACTCTCATCGGGATTGGTTTTGATGGTGATTTTTACATCCTCCATCTCCAATTTTACCTCACTTGCGCCCGACTTGGCAACAAATTTAATTAAGTTTTGAATGTCTCTTAAATCCATACGAATATATGTTTGCTCAATTGTTGTTTATTTTTTTACTTGGGCGCCGTCGTATGCCCATTTTAGGTATATAGCCCCCCAAGTGAAACCACCACCAAAGGCTGCTAATACTATGTTATCGCCTTTTTTGAGCTGTTGCTCGTAGTCATTAAGGGCGAGAATGATAGTAGCTGAAGTGGTATTGCCGTACTTGTGAATGTTTAGCATCACTTTTTCGGCAGGTAGCCCCATACGCTCGGCAGTGGCATCGATGATACGCTTGTTAGCCTGATGCGGGGTGAGCCATTGTACATCATTATTAGTTAGGTTGTTGCGTTTTAGCACCTCTTCAGCCACATCGGCCATACCGGTTACTGCGTATTTGAAAACGGTCTTACCATCTTGAAACACAAAGTGTTGCTTTTCGGCTACTGTTTGAGCGGTGGTAGGACAAAGAGAACCTCCTGCCTTGATATACAGGTGGTTGCGCCCTATACCATCACTTTTTAGGATTTCGTCTTTCACCCCTAAACCTTCGTAGTTAGGCTCGAAAAGCGCTGCCCCTGCTCCATCGCCAAAGAGGATACAAGTAGCGCGGTCGGTATAATCAATAATAGACGACATTTTGTCGGCACCTACTAACAATACTTTTTTATAACGCCCTGACTCTATGTATTTGGCAGCTACTGAGACGCCAAATAAGAAACTTGAGCAAGCTGCTTGTAGGTCGAAAGCAAAGGCATTGGTTGCTCCTATTTGCGAAGCTACATAAGGGCCTGTAAGTGCTACGGGCATATCAGGAGTAGCTGTAGCGAGGATAAGCAGGTCTATCTCTTTAGGGTCTAAACCTTTCTTATTGAGGAGGTCTTTAGCAGCCTCTATAGCCAAGAAAGAAGTTCCTTTTTGAGGGTCTTTCAGGATACGGCGTTCTCTGATACCTGTACGAGTGTAAATCCACTCATCATTTGTTTCTACCATTTGCTCGAGCATAGCATTGCTGAGTACATCCTCTGGTACATAGCCACCGATAGCGGTAATGGCAGCAGATATTTTCTCCATTGTAAATGTCAAGTTATTGTTATTCAATTATTGTGTTTTAGTATAGCACACAAATTTGGGGCAAAAATACATAATTATTTTGGTTTATCGCAAAAAAAAGTTTAAAAAAATATTGGTTATAGTAAATTTAAAGAGATAGATATGATATTTTTCTATTTTCAGGAGGTTTATTAGACGATTATACTTCGCTAATTTTTCGCTTATCCTTCGCTCTTCCTATATTGTTCCTATATCATTTGTATAGGGTAAATAATAAGAGAAAAATTTTCTGCTAATTGGTAAATTTGCTAATTGGCAAATTATGCACTACCTTTGTGCCCTCATTAAGTTTAGTAAATGGATATCGAATTTAACAGCAACGAAGATTTTAATAAATTAGCTCTCAGCGAATTGCGCAAACGCCTGAAAAAAGTAAAAGAAGGTGGCGGAGCTAAAAACTTAGAAAAACTACACGCTCAAGGTAAACTCTCTGCCCGTGAGCGCATAGATTATTTATTAGACAAAAACACTCCCTCTATAGAAATCGGTGCTTTTGCCGGCGATGGTATGTATGCCGAACACGGAGGTTGCCCTTCAGCAGGCGTGGTAGTAGTAATAGGCTATGTATCTGGAAAACAGTGCATAATAGTAGCTAATGACGCTACCGTAAAAGCAGGTGCGTGGTTCCCCATTACTGCCAAAAAAAACCTACGCGCCCAAGAAATAGCTATCGAAAATAACTTGCCTATCATCTACTTAGTGGATAGCGCTGGTGTTTTCTTGCCCTTGCAAGATGAGATTTTCCCTGATAAAGAGCATTTTGGACGTATTTTCAGAAATAATGCCCTGATGAGTAGCAAAGGCATCACCCAAATAGCTGTAGTGATGGGTAGCTGTGTGGCTGGAGGTGCTTATCTGCCTATTATGAGCGATGAAGCCTTAATCGTAGATAAAACTGGCTCTATCTTTTTGGCTGGCAGTTACTTAGTAAAAGCTGCTATAGGTGAAAATATCGACAACGAAACATTAGGAGGGGCTACGACTCACTGTGAAATTAGTGGGGTAACCGATTACAAAGCTACTGACGACCGCGATGCCTTAGACCGCGTACGCCGCACTATGGCAAAACTGGCTGACTACGAAAAGGCTGGCTTTAATCGCTCTGAACCTCACGCCCCTATAAAAGACCCGAACGAAATATACGGTATTCTGCCCAAACTGCGCAGCGAGCCGTATGATATGAGGGAAATTATCCTACGCTTAGTTGATAATTCAGAATTTGACGAGTATAAAGAGGGGTATGGACAGACGCTCCTCACCGGCTATGCGCGCATAGATGGCTGGGCAGTGGGCATTGTTGCCAACCAACGCAAGGTAGTGAAAAGCAAAAAGGGAGAAATGCAGTTTGGAGGGGTTATCTACTCTGATAGTGCTGACAAGGCTACGCGCTTTATCGCTAATTGCAACCAAAAGAAAATTCCGCTCGTATTTCTGCAAGATGTTACCGGATTTATGGTGGGCTCAAAATCAGAACACGGAGGTATTATAAAAGACGGTGCTAAATTAGTAAATGCAGTTGCTAACTCGGTAGTGCCTAAGTTTACCGTAGTAGTAGGAAACTCTTATGGAGCAGGCAATTACGCTATGTGCGGCAAAGCCTATGACCCTCGCCTTATCGTTTCTTGGCATAGTGGCAATATAGCTGTGATGGGGGGAGCTCAGGCTGCTAAAGTACTCCTACAGATAGAAACTGCTACCCTAAAGAAGAAAGGAGAGGAGATAACCGCTGAAAAAGAAGCGGCACTGTTTAAGCACATCAAAGATAAGTATGATGAGCAGATTTCGCCTTACTATGCAGCTGCCCGTCTATGGACAGATGCTATTATCGACCCTCTACAAACCCGCCAATGGATTTCGATGGGTATAGAAGCGGCGAACCACGCGCCTATAGAAAAACCTTTTAACTTAGGAGTAATACAAGTATAACCCATAATACAACACAAAAAAACTTTGCCAAAGTACTGATTTAGTACTTTGGCAAAGTTTTTTTTAATCTACAATATACCTTATTCGAAGTTCATCATCGATAGTTGATAGCTACGCCCTAAGTGTTTGTAGGCTAACTCTGTAACCTCGCGACCACGAGGGGTACGCACTATAAAACCTTGTTGGATAAGGAAAGGCTCATACACCTCTTCTATAGTTTCAGCACTTTCAGACACAGCCGTAGCAAGGGTTGTAATCCCTACAGGGCCTCCTTTAAACTTATCGATGAGGGTACTGAGTATTCTGTTGTCCATCTCATCTAAGCCGTGTGCATCGACATTTAGGGCTTTGAGTCCAAATCTTGTAATTTCAATATCTATCTTGCCATTGCCTTTTATCTGAGCAAAATCGCGGATGCGGCGCAAAAGGGCATTGGCAATACGTGGAGTACCTCTGCTCCTGCTCGCTAACTCGATAGCTGCTTCCATAGAAATAGGCATCTTTAGGATAGAAGCACTGCGCTGTATAATGTCTGCCAAAAGCTCAGTAGAATAATACTGTAGTCGGCTTTGTATACCGAAACGCGCGCGCATAGGGGCTGTGAGCAAACCAGAACGGGTTGTGGCTCCTATCAGTGTAAAAGGGTTCAGATTGATTTGTACCGTACGGGCATTAGGGCCTGACTCTATCATTATATCAATCTTATAGTCTTCCATAGCTGAGTACAGATACTCTTCTACCACTGGACTCAAGCGGTGTATTTCGTCTATAAAAAGCACATCGCGCTCCTGAAGATTTGTGAGCAATCCTGCCAAATCACCAGGTTTATCGAGCACAGGGCCTGAGGTTATCTTAATACCTACCCCCAACTCATTAGCCAAGATGTGAGCCAATGTAGTTTTACCCAAGCCCGGGGGGCCGTGAAAAAGGGTATGGTCAAGGGCTTCGTTGCGTATATTAGCGGCTTTTACGAATACTTTGAGATTCTCTAATACCGCCTCTTGTCCTGCGAAATCATCAAAAGACAAAGGGCGCAGGGCTCGCTCAATATCAAGCTCCTGCGCCGAGTAATTTTCTTTATTAGGGTTTAAGTTCTTATTCATTACAAATTTGCTAATGGCTAATTATCTCATATTTCTAAGATTAATAACCTCTTGCTGTGTGAGTCTGCGCCAATGTCCGCGAGGTAAGTCTTTTTTAGTAAGCCCCGCAAATACTACACGGTCAAGTTTGTCTACCTGATAGCCCAAGTGCTCAAAGATACGGCGCACGATACGGTTTCTACCACTATGTATCTTTATTCCGATTTCGTTTTTAGGCTTTTGATCCACATAGCTTATTTCATCTACCTGAATAAAGCCGTCTTCTAACTCTAAGCCTTGTTCGATAGCTATGAAGTCTTTGTACTCAAGCTTGCGGTCAAGGATTACGTGGTATATCTTGCGCACTCCGTGGGTAGGGTGAGTTAGCTTCTTAGTCAGCTCACCATCATTTGTTAGGAGTAGTAACCCTGTAGTAGCTCTATCTAAGCGCCCTACTGGCAAGATGCGCGCATTGGTAGCGTTAGCAACTAAGTCCATTACGGTTTTGCGTCCTTTTTCATCATTAGTAGTAGTGATAAAGCCCTTAGGTTTGTTTAGCAAGATGTATTCTTTCTTTTCTGAAGAGAGCAGCTTTCCATCAAAACGCACCTCATCTGTAGGTTTTACTCTATAGCCCAAAGTAGTCATTACCTCGCCATTTACAGTTACATTGCCCGCTGAAATATACATATCGGCATTGCGACGTGAACAGATGCCTGCATCGGCGATGAATTTGTTCAAGCGCACTTCGATTGGATCGGCAGCGGGATAATCAATAGGAGCTTGGTTATAAGGTTTATAAGCGTTGTTGTTATAAGGTTTTTTGTTGAAAGGTTTTTTGTAGTTGTCGTTTCGGTTGTAACCTTCATTGCGGTTATAATTTTCATTACGGTTGTAGTTGTTAGGCTTGCTATACCCGTCGTTCTTTTTGAAGTTAGGGTTGTAAGGTTTTTTGTTTTCGAAATTATAACCGTTGTTATTGTTATAATTATCATAGCGATTACCACCATTATTGTCATAACGGTTACCATTGTTATTGTTATAGCGGTTACCGTTATTATTGTTGTAACTACGTCCTTCGTTCTGTCCGTAAGTTTTCTTTTTGAATGAACTATTGCTGTTGTTGCGATTGTTACCGCTGTTGTAAGAAGAATTGTA